>ENA-ORDC01000048-ORDC01000048.1-marine-metagenome-genome-assembly--contig:-NODE-48-length-146842-cov-6.121950_pt1 | contig 146842 bp, 142 predicted proteins | sample MGYA00237783_ERZ508515 | MGnify/ENA primary metagenome ERZ508515 (study PRJEB26186, sample SAMN06268792) | marine metagenome | isolation source: Eden Landing Ponds, San Francisco, CA, USA | place... | reverse complement strand
TTAGCTCAGACTTGAATAGAGAAGTAGTAGTGATAGTATCCCTTGTTGCCTATGATGTATACGAGATCTAAGTCTGGAGATATTTTCACATTGACTACTTCCAGCTCCTGTCCAACCATATAGCTGTCCACTGATCGAATGACCTTGACCGTAAACGGGCAATACAGGCGTATCAGCCCTCTGCTTTTGGTGTGGACAAGAAGACTATCCGAGCTGGTGTACTTGTTGATGTCATCGATAAGATTACTTCCCATAACCAGCGATCAGTTTAGAAACCAGAATTCGGTATTCTCCTCCAAGGCATTGGCTATTTGAGAGGTAAACTGACAGGCATTCACTCCCCGGTCCAGAAAGGTATCGATGTAAGACGACTTATTAGCTTCCGTCAAGAGGTTATACATATCCCACAGGTTAATACTGCCGTCCGAAGCACTCCCAAAATTTTCATTTCGATAGTACTCTTTGGCTACCGTTGAAATCTGCGTGTCGTTAAGCTGAAACTCCGGCAGGTTCTTCTTTTTGCTGGACGGCAAATACTGATACAGCCTTGCCCTTCCGACAAGCTGAGCAAACTGCTCTTCGGTAAGCTGATAGTCTTGATACTTGTTCAGCAAATGGGATTGATTGGAATAGCTGAATCCATTGACAAGATTGTAGATCCTGCCTTCCAGATCACGGGGATTGTCCACCTCGATCGTCTCCGAAAACCCGTCAGTCCATATGCATAAGTTTGTACACACCTTGTTCACAAAGCCGATAAAGACCTTGAAATGCTCTGGCGTACCTTTTCTGCGATTGAGGTTGTCCATGTTGTAAGGCTTGACTCCTCCCACCGTTAGGCTTAAATCATTCCCCTTTATTTGCTGAGTAATGGAGGAGATTTCAACAACAAACGCCATTCGCTCGTAGTAAAGGGTTTTCTCGTGTTCCTCCAGTTGGTCGGCAGGCTTGCCTTTGGCATCCGGTATTCTTCCCTTCCTTGGATGACTTACCCGAATGTCGGGTTCCCTGATCGTCTCTCTGGGAAAGGCGTGGTGGACAATACCTACCGTTCGGTCTATAAATTCTCCATGGGAAATAGCCGGCTCGTTATCCTGGGAAAACACGGGTATAATGTGGTTCTCCTCAAGCTCCTTCAAATCGATAGGTTCGGTATTAGCTTCGATAAACGGAGACTGGTTTTCAGCCTCCTCTATAACACTTACCTCATTTTCGTTTGGTTGTTGAGTTTCTATTGTATTCATTGTTGGAAGTTTTTTTGGTTAGAAATAAAAAAAGGCGGTCCTGCTAAGACCACCTCTGAGTTCATTGTTAAAAAATCGCTTGGTATTACATGAGCTGGGTTACATAGTCTGGTTCCAGCCCAAAGTATTCTTCGCAGATATAGTATGCGGAGTCTAAATCGCCCTGCTGTAGATACCTGTGAAACTGCTCTGAAGCCTCCGCTATAAGAGCTTCGGCTTCTTCTTCGCTCATATCATCACGTTCTGTTAGTACCTGTTTTATGGATTTCATAATGACTGGAAAAAGAAAAGGCAGGACTTCTCATCCTGCCTCTAATCAGTTTGTGTTATAATGGAAGTTACGCTGGCACCTCGTTTTGCTGATTCTCGAAGACCTCTTCCTCCATCGATACCGGAGTCGGATTGTATTCCCACGTAAAATCAAGAATAATCTTCTCCCCAGTTTCCGGAATTTCGTATTCGTATTTATCACAGGGAACACGGTCGATACTTCCCTGTAGCTTCGTACCGATCAGCTCTTCACACTTGGCGTCGTCAAACGTGGATGGAATCGATGTTTCACGAGCCGTAGCATAATACTGACCTGTTTCCGTGGATTTTACCATTTCGACTTCGCCTTGGATGCGAAGTGCGTTAAACGGTTCTTCATCTTCGTTCATAACTTCTTTATATCCTATTACTTGTACCATTTGTCTTGGGATTTAATTTGAATTAAATATTTGGCGGGCATTGCTTGAATACCCAAGACAAAGAGGGGGTAGCTTAACAAGGTAGGTTGGACGATCTCATAAAGAGACCACTGAAAATATTATATATTATTTTTTTATGAAATTGACTACATCTCCAGTATAGAATTAGCAAGGTTTTCTAAATAACTCTGCCATTTTTTACTTCAACCGTATTTAGAAATCCAAGTTTATATCTTCCATCAGGTACATATGTGGTTAAATTTCTATCTCTATAAACATTGTCACCATCTCTATATCCATGAACTACTGATTGAAAAATATATATAATATCGCCTGACTTGGTTTCGTATTTCTTAGGCTTTTTAATGTCAACCAGAGTATTATCCTTGACACTTATTTGATACCCTGTTTTGGCGAGAGTATAGCTTGCCTTCTTTATTGACTTATCTTCAATTTGGATCTTGTTGCCCAAGTTCAATCTCATTTTTTTCTCAGGTACATTCCTTGCATTCTTGATTAAAATACTCCTTCCATCCTCAAGCTTGTATTTTTTTGCATTCGACTTTGAAGAACCCTGAACATTCCTAGATGTATTGTTATAAAAAAGCTTCTGAAAATAACCAACAATATCTTGATTAGGTAATCTCTGCTGATGAGCCAAAGCAATAAAATTGTGGGAAGTCCCATCTAACTTGAGAAGAACGACACATTCGTCGATAAAAATGATGTTACATAATAGCTTAACATCATCTGTTTCTATTAATAAGGATTCATCAACTTCTAGATATTTCCAACTGCCCATCTCTACTTTTCCACTATCAGACAAAATTAGGTCGCCACTAGATTGAAATATCATCTTCTGCAAATCAAACATATCGTTAACCATTATCCATGGTTGATCTAGCAATGTCGACTTAAGCTCCCATGATTTCTTAAATCCTTTAACTTTTTCTGCTACTCTCTTTAGATGCTCATTCATATCCTAATAATCTGTAAATTAAAATTGATTGGCTAGAAATATTAACTAGTTCACAAAAAACTTAATTAAGAGAACAAAGTTTATAAATATTATTTGTGTTATATAATTCAGATGTATCTACAATTGAAATAGCTTAAGTTACCCCAAATATGAGGATATAAAAGCACACTCACGCTCTCACTTATATCCATGCATCCAAACCCCATGTACATTAGATGGATGGATAAATACAGTTATCCTATAAAATGCTACTCATATATGAATCTCTAACATAATTGACAACTGAATTCTTGTCGACTTTATAAAACTACTAGTCTCACACTAATTAATTAAATATATACTATAGTTTGCCATTGTTTTGACCTACATATTAAAGTGCAATCACTATGCACAGTAAAAATAGATGGAGCCCAGCCTCTAAATTGGTCAGTAAACCAAAGGTAGAGAGACTGAGCATATCTATCCATCTATGTATTTTGCCTGCTTGTTGGATGGATAGATAGCTCCATCTACCCCTCCCAATTATCCCTGATCCAATTACCGACCGTTGAACGCCCTCCTTCAAAACCTTCCTCTTGAAGAAGATTATAAATAGCCGTTATCGATCTCTCAGGATCTTCCTCCTTAAAGTCTAGGCAACGGTCAAGCCATTCATCTTGTAACGTACTGGTTCGAGCTCCAAGGTCGTCGAAATGCACCCGTCGCCCCGTATTTTCAAACCATAACCGTTCTGTATCAAAGTTCAATACATAACTTCGGTTCTTTTCCTCATCGGCAATATAGTTACCTTTGACAATGCACAGGTGCCTAATGCTGGAATCACTGGGATCTCTCCTAAGTTCAGCCAACATTCTCATTTTTGCTTCAAAAGCCTGGGAACCGAGCGAATTATGCTTCGAAGGTCGATTCCGTTCCTTGCCCTTACCAACATGATTTAACATGATAAAGAGCGTACCATACCTTTGAGAAAGGTTCTTAAACCTGTTGAGCAAAGGTCTAATGCGGCTTGCCATATTCATGTCTCCGGTAAAAATATCCGTAAAACAGTCAATTATCACACAGTCAGGACTTTGCTCCTCCAACAACTCTTCAAGCTTTTCAAGCAGATTGTAAGAGTCTGTAATGAATGTGAGGTTATCCCAGCAGTCTTCAATCTCGGAGGGATTTTCTAACTGTCTCCTTACTAAGAATGCCAGATCTTGCATAACATCCTCTGTGCTTACATATACGACCTTATTAGACCTAGTATTTAATGGAAAGCCAATAAACTCATCGTCTCCCCTTGCAATTGACAATGACAATTGCCTTAGTAACGTACTTTTTGCCACATCCGAGGAACCGGTTAATCCTACTAGCCCCGTTTCCTGTATAAGTCCCTCCACAAGCATCGGAATTTCCGTTACCTCCAGTTCCAGGAGATCTTTTGCCGTACAAACTGAGTCCATTTCTTCATTAGTAACTAACATAACTACACCTCCTCAGCTTTGATGTAGTTATCATTAAAAAAGGCATCCAAGTCTTCCGCCTTGAAATATATTTTACGCCCATTCTTGACATAAGAAATCTGACCTGAATCCCTCAGGTACTGTAAATGTCTTCTGGAGACATTCAGTTTTTTACAGGTTTCCTCTATCGTATAATAGTCCTTGCGATTGGTTTTATTGATAATTTGGGGAAGCCTCTCAGCTACAGCTTTCTCAACTGCATGCCGGACAACTTCTTCTAATTCTTGTTTTGAAGGAATGTATGTTTTCATAATTACCTACTATTTCAGTTAAAAATTATCTTCAACAGTAGGTTAATGGAGAAAGAGCATACCCTCGATTGGAACCTTATTGAAAGGTTATTGAAAACTTATTGAAATGTTTGTAGTGCACTAATTTTCTGTGCGGGCAGCTGTATATTCTTCCCATTTCTGTTCCCAATTACGCAAAGTCCCATCATTAGGGATAGATAATTTCTCTTGTTCAAGCATTCCTTTTGCTTTCGCCCGCCTATAGTGAAACCCCTTGAAGTCAATCCAATGCTTTAAATACCTAGAGATAAGCTCCGCTGAATAATCTGCATTCTCAGCAAATACCTCCGAAAACTCTTTGATCATGTTATCATTCCTATTTGAGGAGTTTTCGTCAATATAAATCTCTTCCAGTTTCTCTATCCGGTTTTGTAGTATAAGTAAAGCCTCTTTAATTGAATCGTACTTACTTAATTCTTCACTGGATTCAAGGTGAGTGATTAGCTTATTAAGCTCATCCGTAATAAATACCAGATATTTTTGTATCGATTCAGATTCTTTTCGTGATTCTAGTTGTTGATCAATCCTTTCAAGTGACCGCTTTAACTCACGCTCAAGCCTATGTTGTAACTCCTTATTGAACTTACGAGGATACGATTCTTCGCTAATCTCGTAAGTCTCATGATTTTTTCTAAAAAGATAATATGCTTCTTCTTCCTCATCGTAGTCCTTTCGGCTGTCTCTCAGATTTGCATTTGCCAGATTATGGAAATCCGTTTTTAAATTTTCCAATCCACCGTGCAATATTAGATTCTTGAAAAAGCCTAATGTGGTGCCTGTACTCATGGTAAAATGTTTTCGCCATTAGTAGAAAAATTAAAAGATGAAGTCTAACCAATATGAGAAAAACGACTGTCTTTGTCATAAATTGGAAAAACCACTCCCAAAGGAATATAGTACAGATCAACACACATGAATTCATGCTTAATTATACTCCTTATGATCCACTAAGAAACATTTTCAAGTTTTTCCTTTAGCTCAGACATCTCAGAATTAACCTTATCCGGAGTTACTCGAGCATAATGCATTGTAGACTTTAAATCAGAGTGACCTAATACTTTTTGAACAGTTTCAACTGGTATTCCATTGGTTAAAAGCATGGTAGCACATGTATGGCGTGCCACATGATGAGTGAGCTTTTTATCCACTCTGCAGAGAGTGGCTATCTCCTTTAGGTAGGCGTTTGTCTTTTGATTACTAATCATAGGCAGTAAGCTGCCATCCGTAGTCTCTGGATGATCTTCATACTTGCTAATAATTTCAATCGCCTTTGGCAGTAATAAAACGCTTGCATTATTACCTGTTTTTGTCCTCGGTTGGTACAGATAATAATCTCCATTTCGATCTTTTTTCACATCCGACTTTTTAAGCTTTTCAGCATCACTAAAGCCAAACCCCGTATAGCAACTGAATACAAATATATCACGTACTTGATCAAGCCGGTCTATTTCAAACTCTTTACGCTCTATCTTCTTTAATTCGCCCTGAGAAAGGAAAACCGGGTCTTTCTTTTTATACTGCATTTTGAAGTGTTGGTATGGATTGCAATCCAATAATCCTTTCGACCTTGCTTTATTGACAATTTTTTGAAAATTGGACAAGTACTTACGGGCTGTATTATTTGAGCATGGGTCATCTTTTGTCATTAGATAATGGGCAAACTCCTCTAAGAAATCCTGATCTACATCTGTAATTAAGTATTCCACATCATTGTACTGTTCCTGTAAAAATGCTTTTATATGCTTCTTTACGGTGCAGTATTTCTTATAAGTGGATTTGGCATATTTATTACCAACCAACGATTTCATCTTTTTATTATGCTGTTTTATAACCTCTATAACAGGGTTAGAACTCTCCTCCTTATCCTTCCCTGTCATTCGCATCTTAACAGCCCTAGAAGTAATCTTCGCCCCTTCCTGGAGCAACTGCTGGTGAGCTTGATTAGCTTTGAATTCAAGTGTGTCAAGATATTGATTGATAGCCTTTGCTTTCTGGCTTCTACCTTTAACCCTATAAGTTTCACCATTCCATTTGGAAGGATCTACAGTTCGCCCCGCGGATATTTCAGAGGTTTTTCCATCTATATTTAGTCGCATATAGATAGGCACTTCTCCATTAGCTCTGGCTTTATTTTTACGTACGGTATAAGAAATGTTTAAAGATCTAAACATAATTGTGTCCTTTATGAGTTTCGAGTTTGTTCTACAGAAAGGCAGTAAAACAGATCTTGGTCCTCGTGGACACTTTTTCTGAGATGCGATAGATAATCTCAGTGACCATTGCGACATCTTTGTGCATGGTCACCGAATAGTTCACCAGAAGTCTGGTAAAATCTGGAATTATCGGGTTTTATAATTTTCCAAAATCGCCCTTCATATACTCTAATATGCGATTTTTAGGGCATTTTAAGGAAACCTGAAAAGCAAAAATGCGGAGAGGGAGGGATTCGAACCCTCGGTACGCGCTAGACGCACACACGCTTTCCAAGCGTGCGCCTTCGACCGCTCGGCCACCTCTCCAATAAAGAGTCGCAAATATAGGTTAATTTCTAGCTGTTTTCAACGTTAAAATCCATAGGTAAAAATTTGTCTTGAGTACGCCTTTACAGGCTGCCCTTTATTCTTAGCCGGACGAAATTTCCATTGTAAAGCAGCGGTAAGTGTAGCCTCAGTAAGTCCATAGTTAATGCGATCCACCTTTCTTTTGTCTCCCGACTCTTGATCATATAACACAATTTCAGTAATACTGGCCTCTTCAACTTTTCCCTCGGTATCCACTAAAAAGTTTACCCATATTTCAGCTTTAATATCTGCTTTTTTTGCAGCATCAGGAACCGTTGGTTCTACAATATGGATTACTTGTGGGGCTACCTGCGGACTTGATACCGGCTCATCAGCATCACCCTCACTGCCAATCATTTCAACAGAAAGAGAATCAGAATATTCACTCACATTTAAGTCATCCAGCTCAATAGGATCTTCTTCTATCACTTCATCGGTTGGTTCGGGTATTGGAATTTGTGGTTTGGGTGGAGGTGGCGGGCTGTTTTGCTGTTCTGTTCGCACAATATCTTCAAGAGCAATGGCATCATCCGAAAAATCAATTTGCTGACCAGATGAGGTTGATTTATTGACAGGCCACAGATTAAAGGTGGCGATAGCCAATAATTCTACAATAGCTATTGCCGTCAGAACACGAATCCGATATCCATTTTCACTGTCCTCGATATATTTTTTAAGATCAGACAAAATTATTTATGGATATCTAAACTCATTATGAAGGTTGAAGTTCTTTGTAGTAACGAATAAACAGTGGCTTATCATTCAATTGCTTACTGCAATATTTGCAGCTACCAAAAAACAATTCTTAACAGAATAATCTTATGACCTCATCACTTATTTGGTCAAAACCGTCCATCCTCAGTCACGTTCTTACGTCTTTCAACGCCTTACGAATGAAACCACTGTGGTCTTCTAATTTCTTTTCTGCTTCCTTTTTATTCAGTCCTCCCAATGCCATAACCAAGGCTGTTTTAACGTGACCATCAGCCGTATGCAACAACTTTTCAGTCTCTTCATAATCAAGATCAGTAAACATCATGACAATGCGTTTTGATCGCTCGTGTAATTTCTGATTGGAAAGTTGCAGGTCAACCATCACATTTTCATACACTTTTCCTCTGCGTATATTTGCTCCCGTAGTGATCATATTTAGCACCATCTTTTGAGCAGTAGCACTTTTCATGCGGGTACTTCCCATAATTACTTCGGGACCTACGGGGATATCAATCAGCACATCCACATTAAGCGTGATCTGAGAGCCTGGCACAGTCGTTACAAAAATTGTATGACAACCTTTTCCACGAGCTGCTTTAAGTGCGCCATGCACATACGGTGTACGTCCGCTAGCGGCCAATCCGCAAACAATATCAGTAGATGCTAAATCAATATCTGCCAAAGCCTTTCGGCCATTTTTCTCATAATCCTCAGCCCCTTCTTGAGCCTCAAAAACTGCATCTGTGCCTCCCGCAATCAGTCCTACAACCTGCTCCGGATCCGAACCAAAAGTAGGCGGACATTCGGCTGCATCAAGTATTCCCAATCTTCCGCTAGTGCCGGCCCCTGCGTAGATTAGGCGCCCGCCCTCATCAAATGCTTGCTTCACCAGATCAATAGCCTGCGCAATTTGTGGTAACTTCTTTTCAACCTCATCGGCAACTTTCTTATCCTCGGCATTAATGAGACGAGCTATTTCCAGTGAATCTGCGACATCTATTTTCTTGGTATTTGGATTCCGCTGCTCTGTATCCAATTCTTTTAACTGGTCAAAAAGCTCTTGTTCTTCTTTGTTCACGCTGTAATCACTGTTATTAATAAGAATGGTTCAACTCGCTTAAGTTAAGCGGTTTTGAGGATAACAGAAAAAGCAATACAAAAAGGTTCTCAATAAATACCAATATGGGTTAACATAATTTATGCCTCCCCTATTTTTCCAAGGTGGGTGTGTCTAAAAGAGTCAGTATGCTTTAGTCCATATCCAAAAAGGCGATCCATTGAGGAGTGTGCAAACAGTATAATCCCTGCTAATTGTATAGCTATAGATCCCATAAAGAATCCTATGGCATAAACCAGAAGAGCTAAACCTTTATGATGAACCAGGTTATATAAATATGCACCTGTTTTGTTATTGATCATGTATCCGATCATGCTCATATCGGGCAACAGCAACAAAGCTGGGAACCACCACCAAGTAAAATCAGTCTTCCAAAACAAAAAGCCGGCGAATAGAAACATCGCCAGCTCCTCAATCTTAATAAGTGATTTCATAATTTTTTCTTACTGCGGTGTTTCCACCACTTTGAAGATGCCCCGTTTTGGGAATTATTTTTGAGCTTCTGCTTCACTTGCTGACCACTCCCTTCCATTTTAAGTAGAGCTGCGGCCAGTGCTTTTACCTTAGGACCATCAGTAATTTCTGCATCAAGTTTCTCTTTGCTAAAGTAATCAGGAACAAAGTGCGTATCGTATTCACCCGAAGTAAATGACTCATGATTCAGTACATATTTGCAAAACGGAATCGTTGTTCTACAGCCGGCAATCTCATATTCATCCAGTGCACGAAGCATTCTCCTTATGGCATGATCACGATCAGTGCCATACGCACACAGTTTTGATATCATGGGATCATAGTTGATCGTCACCTTCTGCCCTTCCTCAACTCCGGAATCAACACGCACTCCATTGCCGGATGGGATGCGGTGTTTGCTCAATGTACCGGTACTTGGTAAAAAGTTATCCCGAGGATCTTCCGCATAAATACGACATTCCACAGCATGACCTTCCATTTGGATATCATCCTGCGTGATGGGCAGCTCTTTTCCTTCAGCCACTAATATCTGCAGTTCTACCAAATCCAACCCCGTAATTAACTCTGTTACCGGATGCTCTACCTGCAGACGTGTATTCATCTCAAGGAAATAGAAATTTCGATCGGCATCTACCAGAAACTCAATCGTTCCTGCTCCAACATAGTCCACCGCTTCGGCAGCTGCAATAGCAGCGTCGGCCATTTCTGATCGCAATTCGGGCGTTAATATAGAGCATGGGGCTTCTTCTATAACTTTCTGATGACGACGCTGGATTGAACATTCCCGATCAAATACATGAAGCGTATTTCCATGTTCATCAGCAATAATTTGAAACTCGACATGACGGGGCTCAACCAAATATTTTTCTATATATACTCTGTCATCTCCAAAGGCATTACGTGCCTCAGACTTTGCCGCCTTAATACCCGAACGGAATTCATCTTTGTTATTTACGATACGCATTCCTTTTCCACCGCCCCCGGCTGCCGCTTTTACCAATACGGGATAACCGATTTCATCGGCTATTTTTTCGGCCTCTTCAACATCTTCGAGCTCTTTTTTGGTACCCGGCGGAAATGGTACATTGGCTTTGCCCATAATTTCTCGGGCGGCGGTTTTATCTCCCATCAACCGAATAGCCTTGGCCTTTGGACCAATAAATATGATATCTTCTTCTCGGCATCGCTCCGAGAAATCACCATTCTCACTTAAAAATCCATAACCGGGATGGATCGCATCGGCTCCGGTATCTTTGGCTGCCTTAATTATTTTATCGATTACCAAATAACTCTCTGAAGAAGAGGCAGGACCAATATGCACCGATTCGTCGGCCCGTAATACATGTGGCGCATCGGCATCAGGTGTTGAATATACCGCCACCGTTTTTTTACCTAGCTCCTTGCACGTTCGAATTACACGTAAAGCAATTTCGCCGCGATTAGCGACCAATATCTTATTAATATCTGGCATAATTATCTTTTAAATGATGTGCGTTTTTAACATTTGTGGCCATAATTTCCATTCGTCTCCTCCATCAGACCAAATATCTAGGTCATGATCTAAAAACTTCATCCGCATTACCTTATCCATTCGAACCGCATCGTCGATTCTCTTATCTCCTTCATAACTTACCAACCGAAAATCAATGTCCTGAACTTTATCAAGCAAAGACTTTTTATTCAAATTGGGTACAAAATCCATTGGATTACTGTAATAAACATCGTCATCATAATAATCATCCATATACGGTCTGATATCATAGATACCGCTTATACCAATAGATTTACCAAATACTTCAGGGTACTTGAGAGCGGTTGTAACAGCATGATATCCGCCGAAATCAACACCTCCGATGATAATAAATTTTATACTGTTTTGGTCTTTAATATAGGGTACTACTTCCTCAACAATATACGATTCGTACTGCTGCTGGCGAATAACGCGTTGTTCAGGAGATGCATTTTCATTCAATAGCGCTTCATCATCAATTGACGATAATACAAATAGTTGATTGAATCCATTTTCCAGCTGGTACGAGATAGAATCCGTCATGCCAAATTCTTCCCATTGCTTGCAAGTAGCTCCTCTTGTAGGAATCCCAATTACCGGCGTTCCCGACTCTCCATAAACAGCCAGCTCCATGTCTTTTCCCAAACTGGGACTCCGCCATTTCTTGATTTTAGCTTCCATTCGTCTCTATTTTGTTTAGATCGGCAATAAAATTTGAATGGAATATAACAGTTCATATTGATTAGTGTAAACGCAGATCCCACCTATTTTAAAATCGAATTAAGACTGCGCTACCTTCATCTGATAATATGCCCTGGGAAGAATGGAAAATTTCTCTGTGGCGTTTAGATATGCTCGTTTATCAAATACATTGTAGTTATTCTCCTCAATTTTATCGAGAATACGACCGTAGTTTTGCCGTGCTAAATACACCGGTAAACGACTGTCACTGCTCAGCAGACTTATACCCTTGTCTGATCTCTGATAGTATCTGCGTGTTCGCTGAATCTGAAAATTTAACAATTCAATAACGTTTTCTGTCCGCTGGTGATCAAAAAGTTCTTGCTCTGAGACATTAAACCGAACTAAATCTTCTTGTGGCAAATATATTCTATTACGTTGCAGATCTTCCCCAACATCCCGCAAAATATTTGTCAGCTGCATTGCAATACCCAAATCTACCGCATATCCCAAAGCTTCTTGGGATTGATATCCAAAAACCTGACTGGTCATCAATCCTACTATCGATGCCACCTTAAATGAATAATCATATAGCTCATCAAATGTTTCGTATCTATTTTTGAAAAGATCCATACAAACCCCTTCCATTAGCTCAAATGGCATTTCTATGGGGATATGATATTGTCTTAGTACATCGGAAAATGCAATGAGGATATCATTATCGTGAGCTTTGCCGTCGTACGTATCCCGAAGTTTCTGTTTCCAAGATTCCAGCTTTAAGCGGATATCTTCTTCGGTAAGTTCACGCTTTTCTAATAGATCCTCGGCCTCATCCACCAGATCATCGATATACCGACATAAGCTATAAATGGCAAAAATACCCCGCTGCTTATGGTTGGGTAAGAAGCGCGTAGCCATATAAAATGTCTTTGCGTGATAACGAGTTATCGCCCGACACTCGGCGTAGGCTTCTTTAAGACGCTCATCATTCAGTTCTTCAATAACCGAACGATGAAAAGACGTGCGCTGATAAATAGGCTTAAGCAACGCGTATGGTATTCGGAAAAGATTTGTCATTGAAATAATTTAATTTCTTTATGTACTATACCTAATGTTTTACCGGTATAAAATAGTTCCTTTGAATTTCTTTCGGACTATAGAATTAGAATGATCTAATAAATTTATTTCTATTCTTGACAAGTTTTTATGATTTTCTATTGATCTCTTTTTATTGAAAATCATTAGTCTTGTGAATAATTCTTCTCCAATTAATGCCAAAGCTTTAAACAACTGCATCACTAAAACTGATGTTCCAGGCTATCCTGAACCCTATCGCGGCAAAGTACGCGATGTATATAACCTTGGGAATGACAAACTCGGCATTGTAGCAAGCGATCGCATTTCGGCTTTCGATCACATCATGAAACAAGCCATCCCTTATAAGGGGCAAATTTTAAATTCACTGGCCGCCTTTGCTTTTGATAAAGTGGATGATCTGGTTGCCACACATGTTATTGACGTACCCCACCCCAATATAACGATTGCTAAAAAATGTGAGCCTATTCCTATTGAAGTTGTGATTCGGGCCTGTCTAACCGGTCATGCAGCACGGGTTTACAAATCAGGGAAACGAACGCTTTGCGGGGTAACTCTTCCTGATGGAATGGTTGAAAACCAAAAATTTGAGGAACCCATATTAACTCCGGCAACCAAAGCTGAAGAAGGTCACGATGAAGATATCTCCGAAAAAGAAATTTTAGAACAAGATATTGTTGATGAGAGAATATGGCAGGATATTCGAGAGAAAGCTTTTAAGGTTTTTAAGCGTGGTCAACAAGTAGCCAATAAGCAGGGACTTATCCTCGTAGATACCAAGTACGAATTTGGTTTGTATAATGGAGAGGTTACCCTCATTGATGAAGTGCATACAGCAGATTCTTCAAGATACTTTTATGCGGATGGCTACGAGGAGCGACTTAAAAAAGGAAAACCTCAAAAACAACTTTCCAAAGAGTTTCTCCGCGAATGGCTAATGGATCACGGCTTTCAAGGAAAAGAAGGACAAACACTGCCTGATCTGCCTGATGAATTTCGGATCAAAGTCTACAATCGCTACACCGAACTCTTTGAAAAGCTAACCCGAAAATCATTTATCCCCACTCCTATTGATATGGATTCATTCAATAATGAGCTAAAGGATATTTTTGATTGGTATTGATTATCATAATAACACGGCCCAACGTGTCATCACAAAAGCCTCACCAAATAGCACAAACATCCGCTTGTGTAATCCAAACTATTTCCAGTTTGAAACGGACACTGAAACTATTTACCCAACATTCTTCCGCCGTTGAAAAATGTCCTTCCGGGGCTACGCTGTTACTGAGGGTACATTAATTTTATCCGCAAAACGAGCCAAGGCTTTTTTTCCTTTCATCGCTTTATGAGCAAACACTTTCTCTTCTTCGTTTTGGGACAAATATTCCTCGAAAGATTGTCGCTCAGCTTGATCCAGGTTGCCATCCAGGTAATCAGTTAAAAAATCAGTGAGCACTCCATCACTATCAAATGCTGTAGGTTTCATAGTAAAAAGGGTAATAGATTATTTTACAAGTTCAATACCTTATCTATTACCCTCTTACTGTACTATGCAGAAATTGTTTCAGGATAGACGTAATTTTCTAATAATTCCTGCAATTGTGCCCGTCCGCGGTTGATGCGTGACTTTACAGTGCCCATGGGCAGATCCGCTATTTCAGAAATCTCTTCGTACGATAACTGCTGAATATCCCGAAGCACTACAACTTCACGGAAATCATCGCTTAGCTCTTCTAAGGCTTTTTCGAGCTGATCCATACACATTTTTTCATGCAGTGAGTCATCCGGCAAAATTCCTGAATCTTCCAATTTCATAGGCCGATCTTCAGAATCATCGGGATCTTTGTGGATAGTAACCTTGGTCATACGTTTTTTCTTTTTGTACAAGCTCTTAGCCAGATTAATGGCGATGGTGTACATCCATGTGGAAAATTTTGCAATGCGTTCATAAGAATGACGACTGCGAAAAACACGGAAAAAAGTCTCCTGAACTAAATCCTCACAATCCTGATGGTCGTGGGTATAACGATATAAGAAATTATGCAATCGATCCTGATACCGATCTACCAAAATATTAAACGCTAGTTCGTACCCGGACTGAAATTTTTCCATTAAATCTTCATCCGACATCTTGCGAAATTCGGCTTTGGAAGCAGCTTGCATAATGACCCCTATTTTGATTGCAGTTAATAATTGCAAGGATCATCAGTGTTCCGAAAAACGAAATAATAAAAGAAGTATTAACCGATGATCCGTTTGATCATCAGGAGAAGTATCGTCGAGGGGTCCATCTTGGTAAAACCTTTCGATGCTCTATCAGCATCCAAGAGTGCTTCAAATATTCTGGGCATATCGGCCAATTTAAAAGCTGAAGCATCTTTCCAAAGCTTGTTGAAGTACCAATTATTATTGATACCTAAGGTATTTTGAACTTGTTTTTTGGAATTACCCTGTCCAGCTAATCGGCGTATTTGCCAGATGTTTGAAAACACATTGTAAAAGAACCCCACGGAACGAATAATTTCTCCCGTGTTCGCTTTAGAGTGTTGCAACATCTGTTCCGCGATAAACAGGGCCTCTTCCAGATTTCGCTCAAATACGGCGTCTTTTAGTTCAAACACCGAATATTCGCGATAAAGGCCGATTATTTTTTTTATTTCGCTCTCTGTAATAGTATCAGAAGTGTCCACAAAAGTGCACACTTTATCTATTTCTGTGGACAGTAACTGCAAACTATTGCCAACATACTGCGCCAGCATTTGGGCTGCCGGCGGCTCTATTTTTTTACTATGATGTTTTTTAGCCCAACTTATAATCCAGTCAGGTAGGCGGTAGTCGGGCACTTCTTCAAATTCGTAAAATCCTGCATGTTTCTTAAAGGCCTTGCCAATTTTAGAGCGTCCGGAGGGTTTCTTAGTATCAATGCAAACAAACAGCGTTGTGGGATTTGGCTGCTCCAAATAGGGAATCAAATCGTTGACCTCTCCCTCGTATCCTTCAGCTTGAGCACCATAGCCGCTTAGCTCTTTAAAATCACGTAAAATTACCACGCGCTGTTCGGCCATCATAGGGAAACTTCGAATAATGGAGAGCACTTTTTCGGGCGTTACATCGCGGCCGTAGAGCAGGTCAAAGTTAAAGTCTTTCTGATCTTCGGGAATTAAACCCTCGACTACCTCCTGCAACTTATCCAGAAAGAACTCCTCTTCCCCATAAAAAAAATACACCGGTTCCTTTTCCTTGGATTTTAACTCCTGCAGGATCTCGGAATAGAGTTCTATGCTGGTCTTTTTTGCCATTTGGGGATCGTTGTCAGTATTTACAATTCTGCAACACCAAGGCTAATACGGCCTTTGCTAATTACTATAAGTAGCGCGGGAATTAATTCCCGCGCTCGTAATACCTTTTCCATCACCGATTAAAGAAACTACGGCGTTAACCTTCCCATCATACGTGGGAAGGGGATGGTTTCGCGAACGTGATCCAAACCGCAGAGCCAAGCCACAGTTCGCTCTAATCCCAATCCAAAGCCAGAGTGCGGTACCGATCCGTATTGACGCAGATCCATGTACCAACTAAATATATCCTCGTCTAATCCGTGCTCATTGATACGCTTGCGGAGTGTCTCTAAGTCCTCTTCACGCTCGCTGCCGCCAATAATTTCACCGTATCCTTCAGGAGCCAACATATCGCAAGCCAACGCCAGTTTTTCATTCTCGGGATCACGCTTCATATAAAAGGCTTTAATTGCAGCGGGGAATCGATGAACTAAAACCGGTGTATCGTACTTCATCGTCAGCAGCGTTTCATCGCTGCCACCAAAGTCTTGGCCCCACTCAAAATTGAGGGCCGATTCTCTCCAATCAGGAATATTTCGCAAGTTTTCTTCAATTTCATCCAATCGCTTGCCAATTTCTATAACGCGCTCATCAATTTGCGCTTTGCGCCACTTCTTAGCTTGTCCGCGTTCTTTCTCAATCTCTTCACGCTCTTCTTTAAGCTCTTCCACTTCCTGCTTGCGATCTGCGACCATCTGATCAAGCATGGCGGCCATATCGTCACTCTTAAGCTGCTCAACGGCCTCGGTGTACGAAATACGAGGGAAGCCCTCTTCAGCTGTTTTTTGGAGCTTAGATGTATCACGCTCAAGAATCTCCAACTCTTTGGGACGTCGATCAAGAACCCGTTTAACGATGAACTTGATGAAGTCCTCGGCAAGGTCCATATTCATATCAAGATCATAAAACGCCATCTCGGGTTCTATCATCCAGAACTCGGTTAAGTGGCGACGAGTCTTGCTCTTTTCAGCACGGAACGTAGGACCAAAAGTATAAATCAATCCATGTGCCATAGCCATCGCTTCCCCATATAGCTGACCTGACTGCGTCAGATAGGCTTGATCATCGAAGTACTCTGTTTCAAAAAGATTCGTCGTACCTTCGGCGGCGTTGCCGGTAAAAATAGGCGCATCCATCTGTACAAACCCACGCTCTTGAAAAAAGGTATGAATGGCATATATAATTTCGTTGCGCACACGCATAGCTGCCCACTGCTTTTGACTTCGCAGCCACAGGTGACGATTTTCCATCAAGAACTCAACGCCGTGCTCTTTGGGCGTAATAGGATAATCTTCGGCAACCTGATAAATATTAAGATCAGATACCTGCAACTCATGTCCCCCAATGCTGCGCTCATCCTCAACCACTTTTCCGGTAATTTCAAGGGAAGTTTCCTGACGTAGCGCTTCGGTTTGTTCCCAAGCATCCTCACTTACGGCATCTTGCGCCACTACGCACTGACAAATACCCGAACCGTCGCGCATTTCAACAAAATAGAGACTTCCACTGCTTCGGTAGTTGTAGACCCACCCTTTCAACGTTACTTCTTCATCAACGTGATCAGACAAATTGCTGATATAAACCATGCTTCAACGAATAATTTTGTTAATACTTATTGATAAAATATTGATCTCGAAACTAATCATTTCTGATCAGACTCGAAACGAAAATCACTATGCTTCAGGCAGCAATAAAGCCTCAGAAAATAAATCATTGTTAAAGAAATCCTGGGCAAAATCTTGAACCTGATCGGCTTCTACGGCATCTATTTTTTCCTGAAGTTCATCGAGCGTAACAAAGCGATCAAAATAGATTTCACTCTTAGCCAAGCGCGACATGCGATTGCTCATGCTTTCTACCGAGAGCATCAACTTTCCTTTGAGCTGGGCCTTCGCTTCAGCCAACTCTTTTTGCGGGATGGGATCTTGCTTTAATTTATCTAATTCAGCCTCAATAAGCTCTCGAACATGATTCACATAATCCTTATCTGTACCCACATAAATGCCATACAAACCGGTATCACTGTAAGACTGATTAAAGGAGGTGATGGTATAACAGTAGCCATATTTTTCCCGCACATTTTGGTGCAAACGAGAGCTCATTCCTCCTCCCAACACTGTGTTAGCCAGCAACAACCTAAATTTATCGTCATGGTCATAGTGCAAACCGCGGCGTCCGGTTATCAAATGCGTTTGCTCAATCGGTTTTGTAAGCTCTATATCACTAACTTCATAATCCGGTAACGACGGATTTTGATCCACCGTTTCTTGGGGATCAACTTCCCTAAAATATTCGCTGATCAACTTCACTACCTTTTCATGATCTACATTTCCAGCTACAGAAATCAGCAGATTTGACGGCTGATAACGATCATCCATGTAATCGTACAGATCCTGACGCTCAAAAGCAGATACCGTATCTTCAAAACCAAGCGTAGAATTTCCCAATGGATGTCCCTTAAAAACCTGTTCACTAAACTGTTCAAACAGATAATCATTAGGACTGTCACGGTACATCTTCATTTCTTCAATAACGACTTTCTTCTCCTTTTCTATTTCACCTTCCGGAAATGAAGGATGTAAAACCATGTCCGAAAGTACATCCAAGGCTCGTTCAAGCTGTGTATTAAGGCAGCGGGAATAATAACAGGTATATTCTGAGGAAGTAAAGGCGTTCAAATATCCGCCAACAGATTCCATACTCATCGCGATATCCTGCGAAGATCGGTTTTCAGTTCCCTTGAATAACATATGCTCCAAAAAATGAGTGACGCCGGCCATTTTATGTGTTTCATTTCTGCTGCCGGTCTTGGCCCAAATGCCAACAGCTACACTTTTTACGCTGTCAACATGTTCGGTGACAATCTTGAGGCCGTTATCGAGTGTCGTTTTATTCACAAAATCAATTTCTTTCATAATCTCTGCTGTACTCATAAAATATTATGTGCTTTTATAACTAAACCTTCATCTAAATTGAAATGAGAAATCTTTGTTTTACCCTTTTACCAATTTTTATATGACTATAGATTTCTCTACTTGCTAAGCCCGGTTCAAAAAGACATACCTGACTTAAAACAAAACGCCATCCCGAACAATCGAGATGGCGCAAATGTATTACTTTTTATAAAGATATGAATAAGCTTAGTTGTTATCTCCATCTTCAGGAATCAACGCCTTTCGTGAGAGACGAAGCTTTCCGCCATGCTCAACTTTGAGCAGCTTCACTTCGAGCTCATCTCCTACAGAAAGCACATCACTCACATTATCTACATGGGTGTGATTGATTTCTGAAACGTGGAGCAATCCATCTTTGCCCGGTACAATTTCAACAAAAGCGCCATAATCTTTAATTGCTTTCACCGTACCCTGGTACGTCGCTCCTTCTTCAAGATGACCAACAATACCCTGGATACGTTTTTTCGCTTCTTCTGCATTTGAAAGTTGATCAGCGCTAATAGTAATTTTACCTTTGCCGCGCTCCTCATCTTCCTCAACCCAAATCTCGGTATTGGTTTCTTTCTGGAGGGTCTGAATAACTTTACCACCAGGCCCAATAACAGATCCAATATCATCCGCTTCGATCTCCATCTTAACAAATTGTGGAGCAAATTCAGAAATCTGATCGCGGGGCTCAGAAATAGTTTCTTCCATTTTGTCAAGAATATGTAAACGTCCTTGTCGAGCCTGCTCAAGTGCTTCCTCAAGCTTCTCAAAAGATATACCGCTTACTTTCATATCCATCTGACATGCCGTAATTCCATCTCGGCTACCAGCCGTTTTGAAGTCCATATCGCCCATAAAGTCTTCTTCACCGCGGATATCAGAAAGAACAACCTCGTCGTCATCGCCCACAATCATTCCCATTGCAATTCCGGCAACAGGTTTCTTGAGGGGAACTCCGGCATCCATTAAGGCCATTGAACCTCCGCAAACAGAAGCCATAGAAGATGAGCCGTTAGATTCAGTAATATCAGAAATAACCCGAATCACATATCCAAACTCATCAAATGTAGGCATCAATTTACTAATTGAACGCTCAGCCAAATGTCCGTGACCAATTTCACGTCGGCCGGGCCCTCGCATAAATCCGGCTTCACCCACACTATAGTTGGGGAAGTTATAATGGAGGAAAAACTTCTTGTCTTCTTCTGTTAATAACGTATCCACAGACTGCGCATCCTTTTGCGTACCCAGCGTTACGGAAACCAAGGCCTGCGTTTCACCGCGAGTAAAAATTGCTGATCCGTGCGTACGAGCCAAGTATCCGACCTGGGTCCATATATCACGGATATCTTCCGGAGAACGTCCGTCAATACGTTTCTTTTTCTCAAGAATCATATTACGGAGCTCTTCCTTCTCAATATTACTAAGAATATCCTTAATCGTATCCTCTTCTTCAGCGTATTCTTCCGTATCAGTGAGTTCTTCAATAACGCTATCTTTAATTTCCTGAAGACCTTCGCTGTACTTCTCTTTACCAAGACCAATATTCACATGCTCACGAATTCGCTCTTCAGCAAGTTCGTGAACTTTATTTTTAAGACTTTCATCGACAGGCTCCGGCTCATACTCACGCTTTTCTTTTCCAAATTCATCGCGAAGCTCTTCTTGAAAAACACAAAGCTTTTTGATCGCTTCATGACCAACTTTAATAGCCTCAAGCATTTCCTCTTCAGAAACCTCGTCCATTTCACCTTCCATCATAGAAACGCTCTCTGCAGTTCCACCAATAATCATATCGATATCACTGCTTTCCATCTCGCTAATGGTAGGATTAACAACAAATTCTCCTTCAACACGTCCAACACGAACTTCGGCAATGGGTCCTGCAAATGGTACGTCTGAAATGTGCAGTGCGGCAGATGCTCCGACAGCACCAAGTACATCACCATCATGTTCCCCATCGGATGAAAGTACCGAACAGATAATTTGCGTTTCATTTGTGTAGCCATCCGGAAACAAAGGTCGAAGACATCGGTCAATTAGTCGACTGGACAAAATTTCTTTGTCATTTGGGCGACCTTCACGCTTTATAAATCCACCCGGAAACTTACCACCCGCAGAAAAACTTTCGCGGAGGTCAACCGTCATCGGGAAAAAGGGTTTTCCAGACGGTTCCTTTGAGCTTACCGCTGTACATAATACCATGGTATCGCCCATGCGAACCACAACTGCACCATCGGCCTGTTTAGCAATACGGCCTGTTTCTATTGATAACGTTTTGCCAGGTGCAAATTCTACACTTCTAAAATCTTCTTTCATCGTAATACTGTATTCTATTCAAATTTAAAATAAATGGACAAAGCTTTACGTAATAATTTCAAAACTTTGTAATTGATCAATTAGGAAGGAAAACACTGCAAAAGTGTGCAGTATAAAAAAAGGCACGTCATCAATAACGTGCCTTTCAAAAATTATTTACGAATTCCTAAATCACTAATAAGTTCTCGATATTTTTCAATATCGTTATCTTTGAGGTAGTCGAGTAGCTTTCGTCGTTTCCCTACCAGCTTTAACAATCCTCTTCGAGAATGATGATCCTGGGTGTTTTCCTGAATGTGATTAGTCAGATCATTAATACGCTCAGTTAATATTGCAATCTGAGCTTCAGTAGATCCGGTATTCTCCTTTGACCCACCATATTTTTCTACAAGTTCTTCTTTTCGCTCTTTTGTTATCGCCATTTGTTAATTAAGTTCTTTTTGTCTTTTCTACAACTGTGTAAAACGTTCTTATATTAGCTAGCAAAGATAAGCGTTCATACCGTATTTTGCAATATTTTAATGCTCATTAAGGAGTTGCTTTGTCTTCTTTTTATCTTCTTTTAATTGATCAATCAATTCTTCTTTACCGCTAAATTTTTTCTCATTTCTTATGCGCTTAAAAAATCGTACCTGTACTTCCTTGCCATAAATATCCATCTCAAAATCAAACAAGTGCACTTCCAGCGTCTCCTGCTCCCCATCAAATGTCGGACGGGTGCCAATATTCATCATCCCATCAAACCAGCCACCATTGATACGGACCTTTACGGCATACACCCCTTCTTTGGGGATAATCTTATTTATATGCTCCGGCTTTATGTTCGCGGTTGGAAAACCAATTTCTTTTCCTCTTTTATCACCATGCACTACCGTTCCGTTTAGACGATACGGCCGCTGCAAAAAATTTGTAGCCTGTTCAACATTTCCATCTTCACTAATGGCGTTTCTGATAGCAGTGCTGCTTACTGTTTTTTCTCCTACTTCATGTTTGGATACTACGTAGGAATCGAAATCAAGCTCAGCCCCAAGTTTTTCAATGGTTTCGATGGTTCCCTCCCTGTTTCGCCCAAAATGATGATCGTAACCGATAACAAATTCACTAACGCCAATTTTTTTATGGATAATATCACGAATAAACTCCTCCGAGCTCAATAAAGAAAAATCGCGATCGAACGGGATTACAATCATCCGGTCAATACCAAGCTCTTCAAGAATTTCGCAACGCTCCTCCAACGTAGTCAATAGCTTGATGCCATCTTCACCGGGATTGATAATATTTCTTGGATGAGGATCGAACGTAACCAAAACACTGCGAGCTCCTTTTTCTTCGGCCTTGGCTACAACTGTATCAATAATAGCCCGATGGCCGGCATGGACTCCGTCAAATGTTCCTACCGTTAAAACAGTGTTATCTTCGCGTTCAACGTTTTCTAAAAAAACAAGTTCAGACATTGGTATTATAAATTTGATGCCTTCAATTAAAGGAGTTCAATATTTGATGCATAATCATTTATCGAAAAAATCTGTTCCATCTTTCCAACCGTTAATGCGTCTTCATTTTTATATTTGCCAATAGCAGTTCGTTGCAAGCCGGTTAAATGTCCAACTGTTGCTAATGAGTTTGCAAGATCATCAGCAAGCGTACGAATATAAGTCCCTTTACTACACTTTATATATAACTCCAACCGTGGCAAATTGCATTCCAATATTTTTGTTTCTTCGATAATTACCTGCCTCGGCTTTCGCTTAACCTCTTTTCCTTTTCGCGCCAATTTGTAAAGCGGGTCACCTTCATGCTTCAGTGCTGAATACATGGGCGGTATCTGGACAATTAATCCTGAAAACTCTTTATCTAATGTTTTCTGTATGCTATTCTTGGATAGGTGATTAAAAGAAGCGCGTTTTTCTGGTGTTGTTTCTGCATCCAAGCTGGGCGTTGATGAGCCGAAAGAAATTTCGGCTATATATTCTTTATCGGCCTCCTGAAAAGCTGAAACCGTTCGCGTACCATCACCGCAGCATAGAATAAGCAATCCTGTTGCCATTGGGTCAAGCGTACCTGCATGACCTATTTTTCGAATGTCTGTGCATTTACGTAAAAACTTTACAACCTGGAAGCTACTCCACCTCTTAGGTTTATTAATAAGAAAGGCGGCCCCTTGCTTATAATCAAAATCGGGATCCGGCAAATTTTGACTAGAGAATATTGGCAATTCTTTGAGCGGGATCGCTTTTGCCATGAGCAGGCCTACTCTTCATCGTCTTCGTTAGTCTCCCGCTGCTTTCGCTCTTTCCTGATTTTCTGAAACAGCTTTTCCATCTTCTCCACATGTTCGGCTGTTTTATCATTGATGAAATGCAATTCAGGAATTCGACGCACCTGATGGCGAATCTTAGATGCTAACTCTTTACGGATTGCCGCATTTTGTTCTTCCAGATAAGCAAAAATAGCATCCTCATCTTTACCGGGAGCATACACACTCAACAGTACCTTGGCAATAAGGAGATCAGGGGTAACATCCACTTTTGTGACCGTAATAAAGGAACCGCTTTGTTGGTAACTCTTCTGTATGATTTTTCCAAGATCACGCTTTATTACTGCACTAAGCCGCTCTGTACGAATACTCATAATCCTAACTTACAATTAAAGCGTTAGTCTTCATCGCTTTTTACATCTTCGAGACTTCGGCGTTCCTCAACAACCTCATAGTTCTCTATGACGTCACCAACTTTGATATCATTATAGTTCACAATACTGATACCGCATTCGTACCCACTCTTCACTTCTTTAACGTCATCCTTAAAGCGTTTCAGAGCATCGATTTCCCCGTCATAGATCACAACTCCGTCGCGGACTACACGGACCGGGTTATTGCGATTAATCTTACCGTCAGTTACATAACATCCGGCAATGGTACCTACTTTAGAAACCTTGAAGATTTCTCTCACTTCAGCATTGCCATAAAGTCGCTCACTTATCTCAGGTGAGAGCATACCTTCCATCGCATCCTTAACCTCATCAACAGCATCATAAATAACGCTAAATAGACGGATATCAATCTCTTCCTCTTCGGCTACTTTACGCGCATTGGAAGTCGGACGCACCTGGAAACCGATGATAATTGCTTCCGAAGCAGAGGCAAGCAGCACATCTGATTCAGTAATGGCTCCCGCACCGGTATGAATAATGTTCACAGAAACCTCCTCGTTACTTAGTTTCTGCAACGACCCGGAAAGTGCTTCAATTGAGCCATCAACATCGGCCTTAATAATAAGGTTGAGGTCTTCAATCTCACCAAGTGCAAGACGACGTGAAAGGTCATCCAGACTCATATGCTTGGATTGACGCAGCTCTTGCTCGCGCTTAATCTGCTGTCGCTGATTGGCAATTTCTTTGGCCTTTTTCTCGTCATCCAAAGCAACCAGCTTGTCACCAGCTTGTGGAATATCATCAAAACCGGTTAGCTGCAATGGCGTAGAAGGACCAGCTGATTCAATCCGATCTCCATGCTCGTTCTCCATCGCACGCACTCGACCAAAGCAAGGTCCGGCTACAAATGGATCACCAACTTCAAGCGTACCATTCTGCACAAGAATATTAGAAACAATACCTTTTCCTTTGTCAACACGAGCCTCAAGGACCACTCCATCAGCATTTCGATTGGGGTTGGCTTTCAGCTCCATCAACTCAGCCTCAATAAGAACCTTCTCAAGTAGTTCAGGAATACCGTCTCCCGTCTTAGCAGAAACTTCTGCAACCTGATTCGTACCACCGTACTCTTCAACAATTACATCATGCTCGGCAAGCTGCTGCTTAATCTTATCGGGATTAGCACCGGGCTTATCCATCTTATTAATCGCAACAATGATAGAGACCCCGGCTGCTTTAGCGTGATTAATCGCCTCAATCGTTTGCGGCATCACTGCATCATCAGCTGCAACCACAAGAATGACAATATCTGTTGCCTGTGCACCACGCGAACGCATCGCAGTAAAGGCTTCGTGACCCGGCGTATCAAGAAACGTAATAGGTCGCCCGTCATCAGTCGTTACCTCATAGGCACCAACGTGCTGGGTAATACCACCAGCCTCGCCTTCAGCAACCTGTGATTTGCGAATATAATCAAGCAGAGAAGTTTTACCGTGATCAACGTGACCCATTACCGTAATAATAGGAGCACGAGGTTCAAGATCCTCGGGATCATCTTCTTCCAATTCAATTTCTTCAATAGCGTCATCAGCATCAACAAATTCAACTTCGTAGCCGTATTCTTCAGCCACAAGCTCAATTGTGCTGGCGTCCAATCGTTGATTGATAGACACCATCATGCCGAGATCCATGCAGGTCGTAATCACATCATTGGCTTTAACGTCCATTAACTCAGCCAAATCACTGACTGTAATGAACTCAGTAGCTTCAATAATTTCATCTTCAAGCTCTTCGAGCTCTTGCTGCAGCTGCTCTTCCTCCTCACGTTCCTCCTTTCGCTGGCGGCGTCGCTTCTGACGCTTACTGCCAACCGTCTCAGACGACTGCATTTTCTGCAGTGTCTCTTTCATTTTTTGTTCTACATCTTCCTCATCAACCCGACTTCCGCGCTTACGTCGCTTCTTCTTACCCTTCTTCTTACCCTTCTTTTTACTCTTCTTCTTATCGCGCTTGGCCGACTTGCTATTTGATCCGTCCTCATCTTCTTCTTGTCGATCTTTTTTACGCTTGCGCTTTTTACGTCGCTTAGGTTTACTTTCATCAACTTTAACCTTTCCAACAACCTTTGTTCCCTTCAATCGACCAGCATGACCCCGAATTACACCCTGCTCTTGTTCTTCATCATCTTCGTCCTCATCCTCCTCTTCTTCATGGTCATCTTCGTCCTCGTCTTCAACCTCTTCATCTTCCTCGGAGTCATCTTCTTCCTCTTCAATATCTTCGTCTTCAGGCTCCTCTTCAGAAACATCCTCTTCTTCATCCGGGTCTTCAGTAACTTCTTTTTCTTCTGCTTCTACCGTTTCCTCAGGTTCTTCAACTTCTTCTTCAATCTGAGCTTCCTCCTCTGAATCATCTTCAGACTCAACTTTTACATCTTCTTCCTCAGGCTCATCTACTTCTTCAACCTGATCTTCTTCAGATGACTCAACTTTTTCGGGTTCTTCTTCAACCTCTTCTTCAGGCTGTTCCTCATCTTTTGGCTTGATACCTTCTATTTCTTCCTCTTCCTGAGGTTCAATCGGCAAATCCTCATCTTCAAGGGGTTCCAGATAATCCTCAACAGAAACACTTTGATTACGGCTGGCACGAATTTGATTTCGACGATTTTCATACTCCTCCTTCGCCTTCTCATGCTCCTTACTTTTTTCTTTATCAACACCATAAACCTCTTCCAGCGCCTCGTACATTTCGGGCGTTATCTTGGAATTTGGCTTATTGTCAATATCAAAGCCCTCACCTGATAACGAATCTACTATAGAAGTTGTAGAGACGTTAAATTCAGATGCAACTTTGAATAATCTTCTTGTCTTCTTGGACATATATATTTGTTTCTGAAAAAGTACGTTCGTTATTATCTGTTACACTAATTGGGAACCTTTAGTATAAGGTAAAACAGGATTCTTGGAAATGTAAGTTCAATTATTCTTCATCATCAAATTCATATGCGATAATATCGATGATGCGCTCGGCTTCATCTTCGCTAATTTTACCTTCTGTCCGCCGAACGATCTCCTCCTCATCCAGTTCTAAAACTTGTCTTGCCGTATCACAGCCAATCTCGTGGAGTGTTTCAATAACATCAGGGCCGAAATCAATTTCAAACTCACCCAGATCGATATCGTCCTCTTCTTCCACTTCACGATAAACATCAATTTCACAATTGGTGAGTTTTGAAGCCAGGCGAATATTTACACCGCCCTTACCGATAGCTTTTGAAACCTCATCAGCCGGTACCAACACTTTAGCATGTTCACCGTCATCACTCAATTCAACACTTAAAACTTTTGCCGGCTGCAGTGCTCGCTTTATAAACTCATGTTTGTCATCGGTGTAATTGATAACATCAATATTTTCGTTCTGCAGCTCGCGAACAATAGCATGAATACGAACTCCTTTCATACCAACACATGCTCCAACAGGATCTACACGCTCATCATGCGAAATCACTGCTACCTTTGATCGATCGCCGGGTTCACGGGCAATGCGTTCGAGATCAATAATACCATCAAAAACCTCGGGAATTTCATTTTCAAACAACCGCTCCAAAAATAATGGGGACGTTCGCGAAATTATAACCGACGGATTTCCATGATGTCGTTTTACTTCTTTTACAACAGCGCGGATGGTATCTCCCTTATGGTAACGATCTTTGTAAATCTGTTCATCTTTGGGAAGGGTAAGTTCTACGCCATTATGGTTCACTAGCATTTCATGGTTGCGGATCTGGTATACATCACCCAGAACTATTTCTCCGACACGGTCAGAATACTCTTCAAATACATTATCCTTCTCAATTTCGCGTATACGCTGAGCCAATTGCTGTCGGGCCATCATTACGGCGCGACGGCCAAAATCACGGATGTCAAGTTCTTGGGCAAATTCATCGTAGAGTTCAAGTTCAGGATCGTGTTCCTGTGCTTCTTCCAACGTAATTTCCTGCACTTCATCCGTAAGCTCCTCTTCCGGAACAACTTCACGAATATGGAGAATCTGAACTTCACCACGATCAGCATTCAAAATAACTTCAAAAGCCTCATCAGAACCATATTTTTTGCGAATCATGGTTCGAAAAACATCTTCAAGGATAGAAAGAAGAAGATCCTTATCAATATCTTTGTCTTTGGCAATCTCAGCGAAAGATTGAATAATTTGTTTTGAAATATCGTTTGACATCAGTTAGCTCCTGTCTGCTTAAAATTATTTTAATGAAGGAATTATTTTCGTCTCTACCAGGTCGTCAAATAAAATTTTCTTTGTTGATTCATCATCCATACCAACAACAACGTGATCATTATCAACTTCTTTCAAAGTACCTTCAATCTTAATGTATTCACCGTCGTTTTTAAACTTAAACTTAGCTTTACGTCCTACATTTTTAGGATATTGACGACGATCTACCAGCGGCCGACTTAATCCCGGTGACGAAACATTAATGCGATATTTTCCGGAAAACACATCGTGCGCATCCATCAGAAAACTAAGCTCATTGCTTACTTCTGCACATTCATCCATGTTTACACCGCGATCTTCGGCATCTATAGACACCCATATTTCGGGCGTATTTCCGCCTTTAATCTCAACATCAACAAGAAAGAAATCAGTTGTTGATAACACTGATTCTGCAAGTTCTGAAATCTTATTTGTAACTTCGTTTTGCACGATTTTCTTATTTTTAGGTACAAAAAAAAAGTGAGGACCTTTCGGCGCTCACTTTTAAGCAATCAAAGATACCGTTAATACGTCTAAAAAACAACTGAACTGGGAACTCTTTTCCCTTTGTTTTTATATAATGCAAAGTAACCATTAACTTTTAAATGCATTGATAAAAGTTTGCTATACTTACGATGACAAAAAATCAAAGTAAATTATTACTCAAATGAGAATCGCATCTATACTGTTAACCGTACTTTTATTACCCCTTATATTTCTCAGCTGTTCAGAACAAGAAAAAACAAAAGACAATCCAAAAAATACCGGTCGTACACTCACCTATGAAAAATCCGTTGCCTTTTTGGATACCAATGAGGATACCTTGACAACCATAGATGTTGCCATAGCAGACAACGACAAAGAGCGCAATCAGGGTTTAATGGATGTGCGAAATATGCCCTCTGACAAAGGTATGTTATTTATTTTTGATGAAAATCAACCCCGCAGCTTTTGGATGGCTAATACTCCTCTCTCCCTGGATATTATGTTTGTGAATGAAAGTTTTGAAATTGTACGCATCCACCAGAATGCCCAGCCCTTTTCCGAAAAAAGTTTTGAATCAGAAGAACCAGCAAAATACGTCATCGAAACCAATGGCGGATTCTCTGTTTCGCATGACATCCAAGAAGGGACAAAAGTAAGCTTCTAAAATGGTCCCTCCCATTATTACTGTATCATTTTTTTCAAAACTGGTACAAGATCTTACGCTTCAATTGTTTCTTGTTTGTACTCATCAAGAAACTCCTTCACTTTCAAAACATTCTCCGTTGATCCGATAAAGATAGGCGTCCGTTGATGGATACTTTCGGGATCAATTTCTAAGATACGCCCTTCACCATCGATCGCCATTCCGCCGGCCTGCTCAATCAGAAAGCTAAGAGGATTGCATTCATACATCAGCCGCAGTTTCCCATTTGGATATTGACTACTATTGGGATAGATGAAAATACCGCCCGTAATGAGAGTTCGGTGCACATCTGCCACCATCGAACCAATATACCGTGCCTTGTACGGCCTATTGGTATCAGGATCTTCAACCTGACAATACTTTATATACTTTTTGAGTCCTTCATCCCAAGAGTGATAACTACCCTCATTCACGCTGTAAATTGTACCGTGATCAGGTATTTTAACATCATCATCTGATAAAATAAACTCACCAATACTGGGATCGAGGGTAAATACCGAAACTCCTAACCCTGTTGTATATGCCATCAATGTACTTGATCCATACAACACATAGCCTGCCGCCACCTGCTGTACTCCAGATTGCAACGCATCTTCCTCACTCAGTTGATTGGTATCGGGGTTTTTTCTCATGTAAATGGAAAAAATACTTCCTATCGAGACATTAACATCGATATTTGATGATCCATCAAGCGGATCCAGATAGACAATATATTTTCCCCCGTCGTTATCGAGTTCAACAATTCCGTCATTTTCTTCGGAAATAACCATACACGTAATTTCCGATCGATTTAAAGCCGAAATAAGTTGTTTGTCGGCAAAAAGATCCAGCTTTTTTACTTCTTCCCCATGAACATTGGTTGATCCGTCCTCTCCCAATATATTTGTAATTCCAGCCTTGTTAACCTCTCTTGAAATAATTTTCGCCGCCAGGCCAATGTCGCGAAGTAATTGAGACAGCTCTCCCGTAGCCCCCGGAAATTTATTCTGTGCCTGAATAATATACTCTTCCAGGGTAATGACACGATTTGTTTTTCGGTGTACCATACCTTCCCTCTTTTGCTAATCATCATTTATGATTTTTGTGTATCACGCTCAGGTAAAAAACTCTGATATATAATTTCGGCTTTCTTTTCCAGTTCCTCAAGTGTTCCATTGTTACGGATAACATAGTCAACCCGATCAGTCGCTTTTTCGAAGTTACGTTGCTTTTTCATTCGCTGCCTTATCTCTTCCTCAGAGCTGTTATCCCGCTGTTTAACACGTTCAATTCGGTGACCTTTGTCAGCTAATACCAGTACAATATAGTCCAGCGAACCGGGTTTTAAATTTTCCAATAACAAGGCAGCCTCATACACAAAAATATCGTATCCCTGTGCTTCAGCTTCCTCTATTTTTTGGGATGCAGCGGCAGGTAATTTCGGATGAACGATAGCATTCAGTTCTTTAACACGTCCTTTTTCAAATGCTTCGTTTGCTAAATGCTGGGTATTTAGTTTCCCACCTTCCAAAAATGATTCCGATCCAAAACTATCAATCAGCTGCTTTTTGACTTCGGCATCGGTTACCATCACCTCTTTGGCAAGATCATCAGCATTAAGCACAAAAGCCCCCAACCCTGCCCATACTTCACAGACCGTGGACTTGCCACTGCCAATACCTCCGGTAATGCCTATAGTAATCATTATTCCGTTTTATCGGATGCCGAAATAGAGAGCAGATACTCGTTGATAAACTCATCGAGTTCGCCATCCATGACCGCATCAGTGTTAGAAGTTTCGTAATCAGTACGATGATCTTTCACCATATTGTAGGGATGGAATACATACGAACGTATTTGTGATCCCCATTCGATATCCTTTTTCGAATCTTCGAGCTTCTGCTTTTTGCGCTCTTTGATCTGCTTTTCCAACTCATAAATCTTCGACTTAAGTAATGTCATCGCCTTTTCACGATTCTGTTTCTGGGACCGCTCCTGTTGACATTCAGAGACTACCCGTTGTTCGGTTCCATCAGATAGCTCCCCTTCCCATATAAGCCTGACAGCAGTCTCTGTTTTATTCACATGCTGACCGCCCGCGCCGCTGGCACGGAAACGCTGCAGCTCAACTTTACTTTCATCAATATCTACCTCGATAGTATCATCTACCAGTGGAGATACAAACACCGAGCAGAATGAGGTATGTCGGCGTGAGTTGCTATCAAAGGGAGAAATGCGAACCAATCGATGAACCCCGCTTTCCGCTTTCAAAAAGCCATAAGCGAACTCTCCCTCAACTTGTATCGTTGCACTTTTCAATCCGGCGACATCGCCCTGCTGATATTCCATTACTGAAATCTCGCAATCATGTTTCTTTGCCCATCTCGTATACATGCGATACAACATTTCTGCCCAATCCTGACTTTCAGTGCCGCCAGCACCAGGGTTAAAAGTAAGAACAGCATCACGGTGATCATCATCACCGCGCAACATATTTCGCAGCTCAAGATCTTCAATACCTTTCTCAAGCTTTTTGACCTCCTGTTGCAGCTCATCGTCTACGTCTTCCCCCTCATCCAGAAATTCCTGATAGACTTTAATGCTCTCGCGCAGCTCATCCAGTCGGTCCCAGCTTTTGACCATACTTTTTTCATGATCAAGCTTTTTCATAATACGACGGGCTTCGTCGGGATCATCCCAAAAGCTAGGATCCTGCGTCTGCTCTTGAAGCTCGATAATGTTTACCTTGCGCTGATCATAGTCAAAGATACCCCCTGAGCGCATCCACGCGCTCAAATAATTCAGCAAGATGTTCCGAGTTGATCGTCGTTGTGCTCACAATAATTCTTCTTTTTATTCAAGTTTCAACTTTTACTACAATTACTTCCGTCCCAATTTGCCCAGGATATATCCCAATGCAATACCGCCTACAAATCCAATAAGCACGCCTTCTTCAGGATGAGAACGAACATAACGTCGTGCTTCGCGATAATCCCTGTTAATCTCGTCTTCGAGCTCGTCTCGTTCTTTCTTCAAACGATCAATCAGTTTTTTATAGCCTTTAATTTTTTCACGTTTTTTCTCTTCGGTTGTTGCTTCACTCTTCTCTTTCGATTTTTCGTTGTTAGCAGCCATAATCGTAATTCTTTATTTTAGGATTACTCAAAGATACAAATTCTACATCGAATCACACTTTTAAATCATATTTTTTTGCTATCAAAAACTCCCAAAAAGTGGATTCATATTATTTACATATGGAAACTATATTTTTAACACTCCATGAGATCAATATCCGACATTGTACAACAGCTCCAGCGCCGTTTCTTTGATACTATAGTCTCCGGCAACCTAGTGTACAATACCTGCTGGGAGGACCCGCGGATAGATAGAGCACTGCTTAACCTCGATTCTGAAAGCGATATCCTGATGCTTACCAGCGCCGGTGATAACGCGCTGGATTATCTGCTTGATGATGTTAACCATATACAATGTGTTGATATCAATCCCACCCAAAATGCTTTATTGAAATTAAAAAAAGCTATATTTAAAAATGGCAACCATACGTTGTTGTGGAACTTTTTTGGTGAAGGGCAAAAATCCGGAGCCGAACTCATCTACCATCAACAACTAAGACCATTATTACCAAAGCAAGCACAGCAATTCTGGGATCGAAATATCCAAAGCTTTAGTTCCGGATCTAAAAATGAGGGCTTTTACTTTAGCGGTACTTCCGGAAAAGTGGCTCATGCGATTTTTAATCAGCTTCAACGAAAAGAGTTAATACCGGCTGTTGAGAATCTTTTATCCGCCAACAGCTTAGAAGAACAAGCATACTATTTTCATGAAATTGAACCGCAGCTCTGGAATCCCTTTTCGGAATGGCTTATTAGTCGTCATGCTACCATGACAATGCTTGGTGTTCCAGCAAGTCAACGCAAGATGATTAAACAGCAATACGAAGACGGACTGTTGGAATTCATTCGCCAATCCTTACGTCAGGTATTCACAAAGTTACCTATCAGGGATAATTACTTTTGGCGCGTTTATCTTACGGGGCACTACACCCCTGACTGTTGTCCCAACTATCTGCTTGAAAAAAACTTCCGGACTTTACGAAACCGCATTCACCGCATTGAAACCCAAACATCCTCCCTGTTGCAAGCCCTGCAAAGAAGCACCAAAACCTACTCTCATTTTGTGTTACTGGATCATCAGGACTGGATGGCATTTACACAACCTGAACAACTTGCCAAACAATGGAGACAATTACTGGATCATGCCCAAAGTGGTGCTCGCATTTTATTTCGTTCATCCATGCCTAAACCCAATTTCCTGCCGGAGTTCGTCTTTGAAAACGTTAGCTTTCATCCAAACACAACAGAACCTTTGCATGAGAAGGATCGCGTGGGAACCTACGAATCAACACATCTTGCCACCGTATTATGAGCAACACATCTGAGATCCCCTTAACTGAGAATAATGCAAGAAATGTTGCCCAATATTATCGACGTCACTCCCAAATATATGACGCTACCCGATGGAGTTTTTTATTCGGACGAACGAGACTCATAGAACAAATCCATGCTTTACCGAATAATCCCAAAATTTTAGAAGTGGGATGCGGCACAGGCAAAAACCTTATCCAGCTAAAACAGAAGTATGCTGATGCATCCATTACCGGTGTTGATCTCTCTCCTGATATGCTTGAAAAAGCTAAGAACAAAATCACAGATTCTTCTATTATCCTAAAAAGGATGCGTTACGGTTCTGGCAATCTAAATACAGAAAACTACGACCTCATTTTACTCTCCTACTCACTAACCATGATGGGAGCAGAATATCCGCATATAATAACAGCACTTAAAAATGATCTCAACACAGATGGATGTCTTGCCGTGGTTGATTTCCATACTTCTCCTTTTTCTTGGTTTCGAAAATGGATGGAAATGAATCATGTGGATTTTGAGGGTAGTCTGTATTCTCTTTTAGGAGAAAATTTCACATCAATGCACACGAATATTCACCAGGCCTATCTCGGGCTTTGGAACTATTTCCTGTTTATAGGGAAACAAAATTAGTTGCTATTTAAGAATGAGTTCATCTGAAGCTTTTCTTATCTTAGCCAGCTATGGAAAAAATTGAGAAACAGATCGCACAAATAAAACAAGAGCTTGACGAATCACCCAACGACGGCGACCTGCTTAACGAATTGGGCATTGGATATCACATGCTCGGAGACTATGATCAGGCCATAGAGTACTATCAACAGGCACTTAACCGGCAACCCAAAGCTGTCAAGATTCATTTTAACCTTGCCAATACTTTTTATGAAAAAAAGGATATTGAAAAAGCCATCAATCATTATATGAATGCGCTGGATATTAAGCCTGATTATGTACCGGCCTTAAATAATCTCGCTGATATCTATGAGTTGGCGAATGAAGATGAAAAAGCCCTGGAATTATTTGAGTATATCACTGAGATAAACCCCGAAGATCCCTTGGGTTATTTCAATTTGGGTAACCATCATCTACGCAACAATGATAGCCTGGAAGCGGGACGATGCTACAAAAAAGCCATAGAGCTGGATCCCGAATTCCACGAGGCCTATAATAATATTGGCTTTTTGTTAAAACATTTGGAGCAATACGAAGAGGCCATTTCTTATTTTGAGCAGTGCCTGGAAATTGAACCCGATTATGAGCCGGCGAAAAAAGATTTAGAAGCCTGCAAAAAAGCATTGCAAAACTCCTGAGTTGGAACATTATAGCTCATCCATGCTATAATAGTAACGTTATTTTGAACAAACTAACTCAGAATTTTCTATGAAAAACGTTGCTAAACTACTATCGCTGGGCTTTGCACTAATGTTAATTACAACAACTGCTTTTGCTCAAAACCAACCTACCGACAGTAATTTTGGTCTTACAGCTTCTTTGCAAGGCAATCAAACCAACTTACAAATACCTATCTGGTTGAATGACAATATTACCATTGCCCCTGTTTTTGGGATCAATCATCAGCAAGACAGTTTTACGTCAATCAACCTGGGTGTGGCACCGCGGTTTTATCAAGATATGGGATCTAACTTTGCCACTTATCTTGGAGCACGTGGCATTCTGCAGCGCACATCCCCTGAAGTTGGTCCCGAAGACACTGATTTTCTACTCGGTGCAACCGGAGGTGGAGAATATTTCTTGGGTAATCATTTCAGCATTGGAGTAGAAGCACAACTCAATTTCTTGATTAACGATAACGGTGGTGACCGTCTTTCAACAGGCGCCGCTTTAATGGGAACCTACTACTTCTAATCAGATCTGAATACCGTATCAATAAGCCGCCTTAACCGGGCGGCTTTTTTATTTGGGATACAAATAATTTTAGACTACAATTGTTTCATAATCAGGTATTTAACTATTCGGGCTATAAGATTATGAGAAAAGTTATAGGCGTTGGTGGAATCTTTTTTAAGGCTGAAAATCCCAAAGAATTAGCATCGTGGTACAAAGCCCATCTTGGTGTCCCCATTGATGAAAATTATGGCGGATACACATTTAACTGGAACAATAATACCGAACGCCCCTCCAAAGGATATACCATCTGGAGTCCATTCAATAACAATACCGATTACCTTGAGCCCAGCAAGAAAGATTTTATGTTCAATTTTATTGTGGATGATCTGAAGGCGCTAGTCGAGGTATTACAGTCGGACGAGATTAACCTAATCGGAGGAATCGAAGATACTGAATTTGGATTGTTTGCCTGGATTATGGATCCGGAAGGGAATAAGGTTGAACTTTGGGAGCCTGTGGAAGAATAACTCTTACTAAAATTCCTCAGTTTTTTTCTACCCTTTAAATGGTCACCATAACATTGCAACTTTGCTTGTTTGTTAATTAGTTACTAGAAATTGATTTCTTCCAAACTCTACTATCTTATGAAAAAATTAGCTGCCACTTTTCTTTGGACCATCACAGCCCTGTTAATACTCACTCCGGCTGCGGATGTTTTTGCCCAAGATGAAAGCACCCGGCTTCTGCGGGAACCTACAATAAGCGAAGATCACATCGTTTTTGTTTATGCCAACGATTTATGGATAACCGATCGCGATGGTGGTGAAGCTCGTAGGCTTACTAGCGGAAAAGGCGGCGAAACGCAGCCCCACTTTTCTCCTGATGGCTCTAAAATTGCCTTTACAGCACAGTACGACGGCAACACTGATGTTTATGTGATATCAGCAGAAGGCGGTCAGGCTAAAAGATTAACTTGGCATCCCGGAGATGACAAAGTAACTGGATGGACACCCAATGGGGAAAAAGTACTTTTTATTTCTGGAAGAAAAGGACATCCCACACAAGAAACTACCTTCTATACCGTAAGTCTTGATGGCGAACTTCCCCAGAAACATAAAATTCCCCGGGCAGCAGCGGGGGCTTTTTCCAATGATGGCACCCACATTGCGTATCAGCCTGTTAGTCTCTCGGATAGCGAATGGCGGAACTATCGGGGTGGTCAAGCAAAACCTATCTGGGTGGTAAATCTTGAAACAAATAACCTGCAAAGAACGCCTCGCGTTAACAAAGAGCGACATATAAATCCTATATGGCTGGATGACAAAGTCTATTTTCTATCGGAGCGAGATTATACGATGAATATATGGTCATACGATCCGCAAACCGATCAAAGTGAGCAGCAGACCTTCCACTCCCAATTTGATGTAAAAAACCTTGATGCCGGCGGTGGGACTATCGTATACGAACAAGGCGGCTACATTTATGAGCTTAATCCGGAAACGGGTAATCACAAGAAAATTGAAATTCATGTTAAGGGTGATATGACGCAGGCTCGGCCTCGTTGGGTGGATGTCCAGCCCACTCAACTTGATAATGCCTCGCTATCGCCCACCGGTGAGCGAGCACTGTTTCAGTATCGCGGCGAAGTTATTTCCGTTCCTAAAGAAAAAGGTAGCTGGCGTAATCTTACTAAAAGTTCAGGAGTAGCTAATCGATATCCCGCTTGGTCTCCTGATGGGCAAAAAGTTGCATGGTTTTCTGATAAAAGCGGAGAATATCAGCTTTATGTTTCTGATCAAAAGGGACTCGAAAAACCGCGGAAAATTGACCTACCCGAGCCGACATTTTTCTATGAACCAAAATGGTCTCCCGATGGAGAATATATTGCTTATACCGATACCCACTTTCGGCTTTGGTATGTGAACACTCAAACGGGCGAAGCATCCCAAATTGACACTGACGGTTATGCGCATCCCAACCGGACGATGCATCCTCAATGGTCACCGGATAGCCAGTGGATAGCATACGCCAAGCGTTTATCAAGCCAATATCACGTAATCAAAGTGTATAATGTAGAAACGGGCAATAGGTATCAAATTACTGATGGGATGGCCGATTCCATTGATCCTGTTTGGGATAAAAGCGGCAAATATATCTACTTTCTATCCAGCACTGATTTTGGTCTTAATACCGGGTGGCTGGATATGAGTTCGTATGATATGTCGACTACAAGAGGACTTTATGTAGTTATGCTGGACGACAATACGAAATCTCCATTTTTGCCCGAGAGTGATGAGGAGCCTGTTCCGGAAAATGGTAACGATGAGAATGGGAATGCGGATACGGCAGATGAAGAACCCGAAGTAACCATTGATCCTGAGGGCATTAAAGATCGAATCGTAGCTGCTGATATTCCTCAAAAAAATTATACGGGATTGATTAAAGGACCCGTGGGTCATGTATTTTATGAAGAAAATGTACCCGATCAGCCCGGGATCACCTTACATCGATACAATATTGAGGACAGAAAATCTGAAGCCTTCCTCTCTCCTATTCAGGGAGCCACCGTTTCTCATGACCGCAAGAACCTCCTATACCGCAGTGGAGAAACCTGGGGCATAGTGTCAACGGTAGGTGGACCACAAAATCCCGGTGATGGCAAAATTGATGTCAACGGAATCCGCATTCGTGTTGAACCTGAAAAAGAATGGCATCAAATCTTCCGCGAAGGATGGCGCTTTCAGCGTGATTTTCTCTACGTGGATAATGTACACGGTGCCCCCTGGCAAAAAATATATGACTGGTACAGCCCGTGGGTCGATCATATTCATCACCGTTCAGACTTAAGTTATCTAATCGACATTCTTGGCGGTGAGGTCTCGGTCGGTCACTCATTCAATTTTGGCGGGGATTATCCCGAAGTCGATGAGGTTTCCATTGGGCTTTTGGGCGCTGATCTTGAACGGGCCAATGGGCGATATCGCATCAAAAAAATATATACCGACGAGAACTGGAACCCGGATCTGCATGCGCCACTGGCACAGCCGGGTATCGATATTCAAGAAGGAGATTATATTCTTGCTGTCAATGGTCAAGAATTGGAGGCCCCGACAAATCCCTTTAGCCTATTTGAGGGAACAGCCGATCGCAACACGATATTGACAATCAATGATGAGCCGTCGATGGAAGGTGCAAAGGAAGTTTCTGTCAAGCCCACTGCCAATGAAGGAGAGCTCAGGACACGCAATTGGGTTGAAAGTAATCGTCGTAAGGTTGATGAGATGTCAGACGGAAGGCTTGCCTATGTCTGGTTACCAAATACGGCACAAGCCGGATATAATGCATTTAACCGCTACTACTTTGCCCAGCAGCACAAAGATGGAATCGTCGTTGATGAGAGAAATAATGGCGGTGGATCAGCCGCCGACTACATGATTGATGTCATGGATCGCGAACTGTTGGGATATTTTAACAGTAAAACCGGGGATAAATTTCCGCCTTTTACGACACCAATGGCCGGACTTTGGGGACCCAAGGTAATGGTCATCAATGAAAGTGCCGGTTCCGGTGGAGATCTCTTACCCTATATGTTCCGACAGAAAGAAATCGGTCCATTAATTGGCACCCGTACCTGGGGCGGGCTTGTAGGCATCTGGGATACTCCACAATTCATAGACGGTGGCGGTATGACCGCTCCACGCGGCGGCTTCTTTAACACCGAAGGAGAATGGGATGTCGAAGGCGAAGGTGTCAGTCCTGATATACAGGTCATACAGCGACCGAACAGCATCATTGAAGGTAACGATCCGCAACTTCAACGCGCTGTAAAAGAGGCTCTCAATCTGCTTGAAACCAAAAATGTGGAGTTAGAAAAAGAGCCCGAACCACCCGTCTTATGGAAACGCGCCGAAGAAACCGAGGGATGGAATTGACGCTCATAAATGAAAAATTAAAGCCCGGCCAAGTGCCGGGCTTTTCTATTTAAATTACACCAAGTAGTAAACATAATAAGCATTGGCACCTAGAATTTTCTACCTTTACCTTTCAGTATTTTGAAGTAAATAACCTGATTATGCAATTTTTTAGTCGAAAACTAATAAAACCCCAGGATCTGAATGCCCATGGAACCTTGTTCGGGGGCACGGTACTAAGCTGGGTTGATGAAGAATCAGCAATATTTGTTACTTGTCAGCTCGATAAAGGCAATATTGTTACCAAATATATGTCCGAAATTGATTTCGTTAGCTCGGCGGGCCTCGGAGACATTATCGAAATTGGTATGGAAACAGTAAAGTTCGGCACAAGCTCAATAACAGTCCGATGCGAAGTGCGCCACAAATTCACAAAAGAAACTATTATCAAGATTGATAAAATTGTATTTGTACATCTTGTAGATGGGAAACCGGCGCCTCATGGAATTAATGAACCTCAAAACGAATAGCATATTTAAATTCTCTAATATGAGTGAGAATGTAATAATATTTAAGCTTATTCAATTTCATTTTGTTAATTTTGGGATGCATTATTTACAGACGGTGCTAAATACGTTAGTAAAAGCAATATCATCTAAGACAGGAGATTGTACATGAAATATCAGTTTATCGATGCCGATAAAATTATTGATATGCTTTTTAAAGACTCAGAATATGTCGCCGAGTTTTGTGAAGCTGGGGTAACTTCTTTTGATGAGTTTATCGAAAATTATCGCATACATCTTTTAGATAGAAATATGACCGATCTCCGAAAAGCCGGTCACAAGATTAAACCGGGGGCACAAATGATGGGAGCCGATGAGGTCGTGGATGAATATGAACACGCCAAAAGTCTGCTCGACGATAATGCCGACAATGAAGAGCTGGAAAAATCAGTTGATAAAATGGATAGTATTTGTTCAACTATTCAAGATGAACTAACCCACCTTGCGAAAGCACAGAATTAGTGTTTTTTGCCAAATAGTATCTTTATTTTGGCAGACCATTAGAATTACTAAACCCAAAATTATTACATCGTGAGTATTTTAGTCACCGGCGGTGCCGGATTTATCGGCAGCCATACTGTTGTGGAACTATTAGAAAATAATGAAGACGTCATCGTTGTCGATAATCTCAGTAACAGTAAGAAGGAAGCACTTAATCGGGTAGAGGAAATCACAGGTAAATCACTAACGTTCTACAAAACTGATCTCCTCAATAAAGAAGAATTAATCGAAGTTTTCAGTAACCATGAGATCGACTCGGTAATTCATTTTGCAGGATTTAAAGCAGTGGGTGAATCCGTAGAAAAACCTCTCTCCTATTATCAAAACAATATTACCGGCACTATTTATCTCTGCGAGGTAATGAAAAAACACAACGTTACGGATATAGTCTTTAGTTCCTCGGCCACTGTTTATGGCGATCCAGAAACAGTACCTATCCAAGAGGATTTTCCATTGACAGCAACCAATCCGTATGGCCGCACTAAGCTGTTTATTGAAAAAATATTGCGCGATTTACATGTCTCTGACGATAACTGGAACATAGCCCTGCTCCGGTACTTCAATCCCGTAGGCGCCCATGAAAGTGGGAAGATTGGCGAAGATCCCAATGATATTCCCAACAATCTGATGCCTTATATTACCCAGGTAGCGGTTGGTAAGTTGGACAAGCTCTCTGTTTTTGGAGATGATTATCCGACCCATGATGGCACAGGTGTTCGTGATTACATTCATGTTGTAGATCTGGCCATAGGCCATCTTAAAGCACTGGAAAAGTTACAAAGCAATCCTGGAGTAGTGACTTACAATCTCGGTACAGGACAAGGCTACAGCGTATTGGATGTCGTAAATGCTTTCGAAAAGGCCTCCGGACAAGACATACCTTATAAAATAACCGGCCGACGACCCGGTGATATCGCCAGTTGTTATGCTGATCCTACCAAAGCTGAAAAAGAACTTGGCTGGACTGCTAAACGAGATATCATAGAAATGTGCAAAGATGCATGGCGCTGGCAATCAGAAAATCCTGATGGATATTAGTTCGTTACGAGTCGAAATCCCTCTTTACAGCCAAAAAGATGACGTGATAGTCTACAGAAACCTTTCCTTCTGTGGAAGCATCCCAGTGGTCGACAAGTAGTGACATCTCTTTTGATGTTAGCTGTCGCCCCTGTTTCAGCGTATCCATACCCAAGCTTTTAAGTTCATCAAAGAAACCTTTGGCACTTTCATACTCCCGGGTGATGGTATCTTCATAGTAATCAACCTGCGCTGGACCAACTGACATTTTAATAACCATCTCTTCTACATCGGGCAATTCATTTGCTGTAAACGGAAGTCCCAACTCTTGACAATATTTCCTCCACTTTGGAAAGCTCTCATTCCCAGGAAAGGAGGCTAATAATAATCCACCCGGTTTTGTGATTTCCAACCACTTTGCCAGTGTTTGAGCAGGCTGATCAAACCAGTGCGCCGTAAATCCACTGACTGTCATAGCGTAATGAGGATCATCAAATTCGGGCACCTGTTCAGCATCTGCTACTTTAAAGGTTATATTATCATGATCCACAAATTTATTGCTACAGAAATCGATCATACCCTCTGAAAGATCGATAACTTCAATTTCTCTATCGGGATATAAGTCAGCCACTCCCTTCGTTACGAATCCTGTTCCGGCTCCTAGTTCGATAATTGGACCGGAGGGAATAATATCTCTCCACGGTTGTAACGAGGCAATGAGGCGATCTGCCATCTCCTTTTGTACAGATGCATGTTCATCGTAATAGGAAGCAGCATTACTAAATGATACAGCTATTTCTTCTTTAACTTCCTTATCAGATAGTGCGTGTTGGTCATCCATATATAACTTTTGTCAACAAAAGTCTTATTGCTGTGATGTTATATTGTTTTGATCTTTCTGCCACGTCGAATCGCTCTTAAAAGTGCGAATCATAGCCCTGAACTGTCGTACAAAGCGGCGCTTGTCGTATTTGGGGGCAAACTGGGCAAACTCCAGCATAAACAGACGCTCGGACTCCTCATCATATACCGTTAAATTAACAAACGGGCCGGCCATGGCATCATTTGTCATGGTCCAGACACCCAAGGTCTCAAACGCTAAATCATCATTATACGTAAACTGCTCGGTTTCATGGGGGCGGTTATACGCAGTAGTTACATACGACTCTTCGCGCGAACCGCGAATCCACTGTTCGTTGAGAGAGTCTCTTTTAGTATTAATCCAATCTTCATCAACATAGGTGGCATCATCCGTTTCTTTCCACCACATCCAAAACCATCGATCATTTTCAGGAAGTGGACGTCGCATAGTCATAAAATGTTGTTTCTGACCATTTTGAGTATAGGTCGTATCTATATTTTTAAGCCAATCATGCTGAATCCGCATTCGCCACCCTTCAGCTTGCCAAATACTATCAGCTAAGGCTACCTGCTCTCCTCGATCATAAATTTCTTGGGTATATCGCTGTATCTCTTTTTCAATTAAATTATCCGTTAATGTTTCTTGGGAATTTCGAATCTGCTGAGCAAGGGTAGAATCCGACTGACCGGATAAAAGTAAGAGCCATTGATCCCGATACCAGTGATCCTTAAGGGGAAAAGCAAATGACTCACCTTCTTGAACCTGACGTTCAATTTCATCACTTAGTAAAGCACGAAGCAATTCTCCGGTATTTGTACTGTCATCAATAGGAGCAGCTACAATCAAATTTCGATACCGCTTAAGCTGCTCTAACCGTTGATTGGTACTAAAATCCTGAAATCGAAGATCAAAGCGCGGAGGTTTTCCGGGAATTGTTTGAATCCATCCCCCAAAAGTTTGGCGCAAAGCTTCTGCCGTTTCACTTTCAAACTGGGTTGAATCCATTATCACCACAACCTCACCAAAACTGCCACGAGCCTTTTGGCGATAATCGCCCTCACAGCCAACCCAAACAGCTACAAGAAAAATAAGTACTGATAATTTTAATACTGATTTCATAGCCTTAATAATGACATTAAATTTTACTGTTTACCATACTTTAACCTTCTAACAAATGCAAATACCTCATCTTTCCATCCCTCCTCAGGATAATGCTTTCGGATGGTATCAATGAGCGCGCTTCCCACAATAAAACCGTCCATATCGGCTGCTATGCGCTGGGCGTCTTCGTGGGATTTAATCCCAAACCCAACCATTTTCGGATTTCGTGTCACATTCTTCTTCACACGATCAATAAACCTTTGGACCGACTTTGCCACTTCGTCACCCTCCCGGGCACCTGTAACGCCTGTAACAGACACGCAGTATACAAATCCCTCTGATTGCTCATCAATTTTGCTCATTCGCTCATCAGAGGTATTGGGAGCCACAAGATAGATTATTGCCAAACCATGCTTATCAGCCTCTTTTTTAAGTATTCCCGATTCTTCTATCGGGATATCTGGGATGATGAGGCCGTCAACTCCAACATTGCAAGCATCTTCGCAAAATGCTTCCACACCATACCGCAGCACCGGGTTAATGTATCCCATCAAAATGATGGGAATTTGTGACTTCTCTCGCACTTGCTCTACAATCTGCAGGATTTTCTTCATTGTTATTCCCTGCTCAATCGCCACGTTGCTAGAATATTGAATAGTGGGGCCATCGGCCAAGGGATCGCTGAATGGCATGCCTAATTCAACCAAGTCTACCCCGTTTTCTTCAAATCCTAAAATAAGATCAACGGTAGCTTGTGGATCTGGATAACCGGCCGTTAAAAACAGGCTCATAATTTTTTCCGAACCATCGTGACGTTCAAAAAGTTGTGCTATTCTGTTTTCTGTTTCAATCATTAAAATCTATGTTTGCAATTTCTGATCCTTAAAACTATCGGAACAGGGTGATAAATTACTTTTAAAAGTTTTTATTCAGTGGTAATACGCTAAGTTTTTCGTCAATGTTCAATATTTTTTGATATAGTGCCCATATCTTTATCGCCACGACCGGAGCAATTCAAGACCACAATTTCATCTTTGGATGTCTTGGGCATTAGCTCGTCCAAATACGCTATTGCATGAGCAGTCTCCAGGGCCGGAATAATCCCCTCGGTTTCGGAAAGGAGCTTGACCCCCTCCATCGCCTGATCATCGGTAATCGCTTTATAATTAACACGCTTAGTTTTATGCAGGTACGAATGCTCTGGACCAATACCCGGGTAATCAAGTCCCGCTGAAATAGAATGTGCCAGCTGAATTTGCCCTTCGGAATTATGTAGCAAATAACTCATAGACCCATGCAGCACACCGGGTTGTCCTATACTAAGTGTAGCTGCTGTTTTATCTGTTTCTGCGCCTAATCCTGCTGCTTCCAACCCGTACATTTGAACCGATTCATCCTCGATAAAGGGATAGAAAATCCCTATCGCGTTAGAGCCGCCGCCCACACAAGCCAACAGGTAGTCTGGTGTTTCTCGTCCCTCAGCTTCAACTAACTGTTTGCGAGTTTCATCACCAATCACACGGTGGAAATTGCGGACCATCTTGGGATACGGATGCGGTCCCACGACTGATCCAATAATATAAAACGTATCTTCCACATTGGTGACCCAATCACGGATGGCTTCGTTAGTCGCATCCTTTAATGTCTGCGATCCGCTGGTAACCGGACGAACTTCCGTACCCAGCAACCGCATGCGTTCAACATTCAACCTCTGTCGTTCCATATCCTCAGCGCCCATATATACAATACAATCAACGCCAAATTTAGCGCAAGCCGTAGCCGTAGCCACACCGTGTTGGCCGGCACCTGTTTCCGCAATAATGCGATCCTTACCCATGCGCCGGGCCAGCAATATTTGTCCAATGGCGTTATTTATTTTATGCGCCCCAGTGTGACAAAGATCCTCACGCTTTAAATAAATTTTTGCTTTCCCATAGTGATCGGTCAGTCGATTAGCATAGGTCAGCTTTGTCGGTCGTCCTACATATTCATTTAGCAAATGCCGATATTCCCTTTGAAAAGATTCATCATTCCAGGCATCATTGAAAGCCTCTTCCAATTCCTCCAAGACGGGAATCAAAATTTCCGGGACAAATTTGCCTCCAAACTCACCGTAATATCCTTCTTTCGTCGGTAAATCGTATTTCATTGTTTACCTCTTAAGGTGTTATTAAAACTTACATTTCTACTCAATACTCAAATCTCACTGCTAAAGCACTACAATTCCCCAACCTCCTGTTTTTCCCAAATATCACGCATCTCTTCCATAAATATATCCACCTTATCAAAATCCTTCACACCGGGCTTAGCTTCTAATCCGCTCGAAACATCCACTGCATAGGGATGAACTTTCTTACAGGCCTCGTAAATATTATCCGGGTTTAATCCACCCGCCAAAAAATATGGAACACCTTGGGAAACCTGATCTAAAATAGACCAGTCGAAAGCCTGTCCCGTACCGCCCCACTTGTCCTCCACTTTAGTATCAAAAAGCAAGTATTCAACCTTATTCAAAAACGGTTCAATACGCTTATTTAGATCCGAGGCTGTATCTCCCTTCTCAACGTGAATAGCCTTAATAACCGACTTATCAACAAGTGAACAGTAATCCGGATTTTCGTTGCCGTGCAGCTGTACAAAATCAATACCCGTCTGACGTGCTATCATATTCACATCATCCAGCGGCTGATTCACAAATACGCCCACACAATCGGGTCCGTGCAGCCAGTTAATCATAGCACCCGCCTTAGCCGGCGAAACATGACGCGGACTATCCTCATAAAACACAAAACCCATGTAATGTGCCAATGCCCCCGAAACGAATCGAGCATCTTCGAGTGATGTGATTCCACAAATTTTTACTTTTGTTCGTTCTTCCGGATCTGCAAACATCTATGCTTCGGCTTCTTTGGTAATTAAATTCTCCAGTTTTAATTTCATCTCTTTCACAGCTTTACCGGGATCAGCTTGACGCATAAAATGCTCCCCAATCAACGCGGCGTGAATGCCCTCATCGTAAAGCAGTTTTAAATCTTCCGGTTTTCCGAGTCCGCTTTCCGATACCAGCACCGTATCCTCCGGAGCCTTATGAAGCAATTCAATACCGCGATGCAGATCAACCTCAAACGATCGTAAATCGCGGTTATTCACGCCCAAAACTTCAATATACTCAAAGTTAACATTTTCGATATCGTCTTCCGAATAACATTCGACCAGCGCTTGTAAACCAAATTCTTTTGTGGCGTGCAAAAGTTCATCAAGCTGGCTTCCCTCTGTAATAGTTGCAATCAACAAAATGGCATCTGCTCCATAAGCTTTTGCCTCTTTAACCTGATAAGGATCGACAATAAAATCCTTGCGCAGCAATGGAATAGAAACTTCTTTTGAGACTATTTTTAAATAATTAAGATTTCCTTTGAATGCAGGCTCATCCGTCAAAACAGAAATGACAGAAGCACCTCCTTCCTGGTATTGCCCCGCTATTTTTTGGGGATCAAAATCGGCACGGATAAGTCCCTTTGAGGGAGAGGCCTTTTTAATTTCTGCTATGACAGCCACATCGTTTTCAAGTCGTAGCGCTTCGGCAAAATCTCGGATAGGCTGCTCAAAAAGCTCCATCTCTCCAAGATCATTGAAGCTTACCTTACGCTTCCGCTTTTTGAGATCAATTTTCGTCTGTTCAACTATCTCATCTAAAATATTGGGCATAATGTCTACCTATTTCGCAACATCATTTGAAGCTTCAACATATCTATCCAGCGCTTTTCGTGCGTTCCCAGCACGTAAACTTTCTTCCGCCAGCTTACGTGCTCCCGTCAGATTATCGACTTTACCCGAGGCATGGATACCAAATGTAGCGTTCAGCATAATGACATCTCGCTGGGGATCGGTGGATGTATTATCCAGAATAGAACGAATGATATCCGCATTGTATTTAGCATCTCCGCCCTGTAAGGATTCTAAATCAGTCCACTCAAAATCCAGCGACCGCGGGTCAAAGGTAGTCGACTCTTTTACCATATTGTGATTGAGTTCGTAAATCTCCGACTGGGCAGCCAAACTCACCTCATCCAACCCATCATGGGCATTTACAGTATAAGCGAACTCTGTATCAAGATTTGCAAGGATATGCGCAATTTCGCGCGCTACTTCTCTGCTGTAAGCACCAATCATCTGACGCTTAACTCCGGCCGGATTTAGCAAAGGTCCCAGAATATTAAAGAAAGTACGAATCCCCATCGTGCGACGAGCCGGCATTACGTGTTTCATGGCGGGATGAAAATTGGGAGCAAACATAAATACAAGTCCCGCCTGTTCAAATACCTGCTCTACTTCCTCCTTGTTTAAATCAATGACAGCACCGAGTTCTTCCAACACATCAGCACTTCCACTTTTACTTGATACACTTCGATTTCCATGCTTCAACACCGGAACATCCGCACCGGCTACCACAAACATCGAAGCTGTAGAAATATTAAAAGTCCCAGAACTATCACCTCCGGTTCCACAGAGATCCACCGCACCATCAATATTCACCTTCGGCTTTATGGCTGCTTCACGCATCACGCGGACAAAAGCAGTGAGTTCTTGTGTGGTTTCTCCCTTGGTTCGCATAGCAGCTAGAAAAGCGGCTACTTGTTCATCGGGGACCTCTCCACTAATAATCAGATGGAGTGCTTTTTCGGCTTCCAGCTCATCCATACTTTCTCCTCGAACGAGCTTATCTAAGATTGAACTAAAATCTATATCTTCTTGCATTTCAAAAATTTAAGGCATTCAATTAAAATTAATTATATCGTTATAATATTTCTTCTACCACGCCATCATTCAGCAATTTCATATTCCAACTCTAGCCAGTTTTTAACAATTTTCGGCCCCTCTTTCGTAAGGATACTTTCGGGATGAAACTGGATACCTTCCAGTGGATATTCACGATGTCGCAGCCCCATTATCACGCTGTCATCACTTCGTGCCGAAACTTCCAACTCATCGGGAATTTGATCGGGATCCAACACCAGTGAGTGATATCGGGTAGCGGTAAAGTTATCCGGAATATTTCGAAATACTGATTTCCCGTCATGATCAATTGAAGAGGTTTTTCCATGCATCAATTTCGGAGCATGAATCACCTTCCCGCCAAATACTTCTCCTATCGCCTGGTGACCGAGACAAACCCCCAAAATCGGTTTCTTATGCCCTAACTCTTTAATAAGAGGTTCCGTAATCCCCGCATCAACAGGACGACCGGGACCGGGCGAAATAAGTATCCTGTCGGGATTTAGCTCCTTTACTTCTTCCACGGTGAGATCATCATTGCGGATCACTTTGTAGTCATCCGTATACTCTGCCACGATATGCACCAGATTGTAGGTAAAGGAATCGTAATTATCGATGATTAAAACCATTGTAGTCTTATTTTTTTCTATAAATAACCCTAAACTTGTTTCAGGATCTTTATGCCTATCCTTTTTAATTCGTAAAATCGTAGGTTTTAAGCAGTCCGGTTACTTTGCGGACCGGTTCCATAACCTCTTCAGCACGCTCTCGTGCTTTCTTTCCACCTTCTTTCAGGATATCGCGAACAGTGTCCAAATCCTGCGCCAACTCTTTGCGCTTGGCCCGTGCCTCCGCAAAATAATCCTCAATCATCTCCAACAATTCCTTCTTTGCATGACCATAGCCATACCCACCATCACGGTACTTCTGGGCGATTTCATTCTTTTTATCTTCATCTGCAAAAAGTTTAATCAGCGCAAATACATTACAACTTTCAGGATCTTTGGGCTCATCCAAAGGTGTCGAATCAGTCTGGATGGACATCACTTTCTTTTTAAGCTCTTTACCTTCATCAAAAATGCCAATGGTATTACCATAGGACTTGCTCATCTTCTGCCCGTCGATACCAGGCACCACTGCCACTGATTCCAAAATATGCGGCTCGGGTAGCTTTAGATATTCATCACCATAATTATGATTAAACTTACCGGCTAAATCGCGACAAATTTCAATATTCTGCTTCTGATCCTGTCCCACAGGCACCAAATCTGCATTGTACATCAAAATATCAGCTGCCTGCAGGATCGGGTAGGTAAACAAACCAATGTTCGGTTTCAGTCCCTGTGATACCTTATCTTTGTAAGCCACGCCCTTTTCCATCAGACTAACAGGACAAAACGTACCAAGAATCCAAGCCAGTTCAGCGTGCTGAGGCACATCACTCTGGGCAAAAAACGTCGCTTTATTGGGATCTAATCCCAACGCCAAGTAATCGAGAGCCACATCTATGGTATTCTGATAAATTTCTTTGCCGTCATTTATAGATGTCAACGAGTGGTAGTTCGCAATAAAATAAAAGGCATCGCCCTCCTCCTGCATCTGAATATGCTGACGAAGTGCTCCAAAATAGTTGCCCAAATGAAGTTTTCCTGACGATTGTATGCCTGATAATATTGTTTTCATTGCTGCTTAATTTTCTGCTTTAATTATTTTAACTGTTTGGTCATCCTGAATTAATTTCAGGATCAATCTACACTACTCTTTCACATGCTGAAACGAATTCAGCATGTTATTTATACTAATCTGTTATCAACAAGGCAACGCTAAGAGCTTCTACCAATGCACCGGCCTTGTCTTGCGTTTCTACATATTCTTTTTCGGGATCGCTGTCAGCCACAATACCTGCACCGGCCTGAATATACACCTTTGAGTCGGTAACAAGCATGGTTCGAATCACAATACAGGTATCCATATTGCCGGAGAAATCAAAATAACCTACAGCTCCTGCATACGGGCCCCGCTTGGTTGGTTCCAGCTCGTCAATAATTTCCATCGCCCGAATTTTAGGCGCTCCACTAACTGTGCCTGCCGGGAAACAGTGTTTAAGAGCATCCACGGCTGTTTTATTGTCAGCCAATTTGCCCTTCACATCCGATACAATGTGCATGACATGTGAATACCGCTCGATCACCTGCTCGCGAACCGGCTTTACTGTGGCAGCTTTGCAGACGCGCGACAGGTCATTACGTCCCAAATCGACGAGCATTACGTGCTCAGCTATTTCTTTAGGATCGTTTTTAAGATCTTCTTCCAGTTCTAAATCCTCTTCGGGCGTTTTACCACGGGGACGTGTTCCGGCAATAGGCAACAACTGGGCCGTCTCATCCTGCACGCGGACCAACACCTCCGGAGATGAGCCCACCAATCCAAAATCATCAAAATCCAAAAAGAACAGATACGGCGACGGATTCACCATCCGCAGCGCACGATATAACATAAAGCGATCTCCGCTGAAATCCGTTTCAAATCGTTGTGACAGCACGACCTGAAAGATATCGCCCTCATAAATATACTCCTTGGCCTTTTCAACCATCTGCTCAAACTCAGGCTTCTCAATATTGCTGGTAAGATTATCCGGGTTGATGGAGAACGAATCTGTTGAGCGGTTGGGTTGGTACACCAGCTCCTCCATCTCATCGAGCGATTGCTGTGCCTCTTCAAATAGAGCTTCCGCAGATTTTTCTCCTTCATCATCCACAAACACTGTTTTTATGATGATCACCTGCTGTTTTACATGATCAAAGGCATAAACTTTATCATAAAATGCCCAGATGGCTTCCGGAATATTAAGGTCGTCGGCCGGAACATCCCCCAATTGCTCTACTTCGCGAACCGTATCATAGGATGAAAACCCAACAGCTCCCCCGGTCAATCGTGGTAAATCAGGTAGCATGGGCTCGCTGTGCTGAGTCGTTAATTCTTTTAGTGCCTCAAAATACGACTGATTAAGAACCTCAGCACCATCATCTTGCTGCAATATTACCTGTTCCCCATCGTACTGCAAAACCTGATAGGGATTACGTCCCAAAAAGGAGTACCGTGCAACCTGCTCCCCACCCTCAACAGATTCTAAAAGAAATGGATAGTCAGCATCTTTTCGCAATGATAAAAAAAGTGATACAGGTGTTAGTACATCGGCCATCAGTCGCCGGTAAACCGGCACGGCCGTATAATCTTTTGCTAATTTTTTGAACTCAGCTAGTTTCATAAAATTTATGTTATAGATGCTGATACCGAAAGCTATCGGGACAGCATGACTCTTATTCATATCTACTTAACAAATAAAAAAGCCCACTCCAGTTTCCTGCAGTGGGCTCTAAAAAATTCTTTTCTTTAAACTAACTCATAAAAATGCCACTGCCTGCGTATGTTGCTTCACAGGCCACCACCAATTTATGTTCTTATGAGCTGATTTTTTCATAACGATCTGAAGATAGTGTCCGTCGAACCGAAAATCAACAAGTTTATTTTCGGATAATAACACCTATATTTGAGTTTCCAAGAAAATAGAGGTCATGCGACAGACGCTGCGAATTATAACATTTTTTATCGTTTTTATTTGTGGGAGGGCTTTCCAAAGCCAAGCCCAAATTGTTGGGAATGTCCCCTCTCCTACAGAATCAATTGCTCAAAATTCAGTTTCTAATATGGCCGCCTTGGGCGATACCCTATGGATTGCTCCATCCTTAAATAGAACAGTTAACAATAGTGCCAACTGGTATTATCCTGAAGGAGCCTCAGAAATCGTTAATAAAAATGGACGAGTCTTTTCACTGGCCTTGGCACCCGATACCGTTATTGCAGGTTTGGGATACAATGCGGAGACTCCCGACGGTAGCGTGCAAGCAGGACTGGGATTTCACATCTCCACCGATGGCGGTGACAATTGGGATTATATTGAAAATCCAAATGAAGCTAAAAATGATACCTCTTTCGTCTATGGAGGAACCACTTATAAAAAATTACCTATAACAGCACAGGAGCAATCCCCTCCTTTCGAAATTGCCCAAACTGGCAATACAATCTTTTCGGCTAGCTGGGCATTGGGATTAGTCCGTAGCCAAAATTTTGGTAAGAGTTGGGAGCGAATTATTCTTCCCCCACAACAGGCTGATACTTTAGTACCCGAACAAGAATACAATTTTAACGGTAATGGAGAAAACAAATACGACCCGCGATATGATCAAAATCTACTTGGGTTTTCCGTTTTAATTGATGATCAGAACCGCGTTTGGGCAGGTACGGCAGGTGGACTCAATATTTCTGATAACGCACTATTCGCTCCCACTGACAGTATTCGATGGAAGCACATTCAATTTGATAGTTCCGAAAATGGGCTGCCTGCCAACTGGATTATTACCATAAAACAGCATCCCAAAACTGACGATATATGGCTTACGAATTGGTCGAGTGGAATCAGTGATGAAGAACAATATGGCATTGCGCGAACTAGTGATAGCGGCCAAACCTTCGATCATTATTTGCCTGGTGAACGCATAAATGATATTGGTTTTAAAGATGGTACAATATACGCCGCCGGGGATAATGGGTTTTTCAAAAGTACCGATAATGGAAACAACTGGAATCGAATACCACAAATAAAAAGTGCGAATACGTTTATTAAGAAATCAGCCCAGTATTATAGCCTATCCTCTACTACCAACCGGCTATGGGTGGGTACCAGTGATGGCTTGGCTTCTACAGCCGATGGCGGACAATCATGGCAAATTACACGCGTCAATTTTCCTTTGGATGGCCAGAACCGCTACCAGCAAGATGCCCCCTCTGTAGAAACCTATGCATATCCGAATCCCTTTTCCCCACGTCGCCATGATATCGTCAGAATTAAATATGAGGTTCAGAAAGCCGGGAATGTACAAATCAGGTTATTTGATTTTGGAATGAACATGGTTCGGGAACTTGGCTCGGGAAACTTCTCAGAAGGAACATACGAAGCTGTTTGGGATGGACGTGACCATCAGGGAAACCAAGTAGCCAACGGACCCGTATTCTATCAAATTGATACGGCAAGCGGTACCATTCGTGGCAAAATTTTAGTCGTTGATTAAAGTATGGTTATCAAAAGTGCACTTATTAAGTTTGGGATTCTTATCCTGTTGCTAACAGGATTCACAATCTCTACCCTTGCCCAAAGCGGAGGTCAGGCAGGGTCATTCAGCCGCATGGGATTCGGCCCGCGCGGCATGGCTATGGGAAATGCTTTGATTTCAAATACTTCAAATGGCGTATACAGCTATTATAATCCTGCACTGGCCGCCCAAAGCGCCGGCACACAGGTTGATTTTAGTACAGCAGCAATGAGCTTTGATCGTAGTCTCAATACCGCGAGTGGCACCTTCGAGTTACCACCTACAGCAGGGGCATCTTTTTCTATCATCAATGCTAACGTCTCCGATATTGACGGACGTACTTCAAGTGGATATCACACCGATATGTTATCTACGCAGGAATACCAAATAGCGGCGGCATTTGGGCAACAAATTACAGATCATTTTTCGGTGGGTATTGGGCTTAAATACTATATTTCTGATCTGCATAACGATCTCCCTAATGCAACAACCCTAGGATTGGATATCGGTATACTGCACTTGTTTTCGGATCGATTACAGGCCGCAGCTGTCATCCGCGATCTGCTTGCATCCTACAGCTGGAGTTCAGGCACATTATACGGAGATAATTCCTCTGCCCGAACCGACAACTTTCCAAGGCAAATACAGTTCGGATTGTCATATCTACTTATCTCTAACCTGTTAATAAGCTTTGAAGGCGGACAAATGGTGCATAAAAATAAATCCGCAAACAATTTAAAAATTGGTAGTACCTATCAACTCCACGAACGTATTAGCCTACGGGGCGGATGGCAAATCAATGACCTTTCATCAATCCGGCAAACCAATCATTTCAGTACGGGCTTTTCGGTGCATCTACCCTTTGACTTATTTTCTCCTTCTGTAGATTATGCATTTGTACAAGAACCAAACAACATTTCATACATGCACACCTTTGGAATCCAGATAAAGTTATGATTCGCAATTCTATCGGCATTTTTAGTTTATTTGCACTTTTGTTCTTGGGTATCTCAGCTACTGCCCAAGATTCCGGTCTCGATATTTTAACCCTTGGTCCCGGCACCAAGGCCCTGGGATTAAATGAGGCCGTCACTGCAGAGCTACTGGGAGCTTCCAGTCTGTATTCCAATCCCGCCAATTTAGCGATGGAAAACAGTTCCATCCTCAATGCCGATTATACCCTTTGGATTGGTGACCTTACTCATACCCATGCAGGTGTCAATATTCGCAAAAACAACCGGGCCCTTGCATTTGGGTTTCTAACCTCTCAAGCCGATGAAATTCCGTTAAGGGGCAACCAACCGGGTCCCCCCGATGGTTCATTTAATATCAGCACCATAGCACTCAGCGGCGGTTATGCATACCGACTGGGCTCATTGGCACTAGGGGCAACAATACAATATCTGCGAGAAGAATATTATATCTATAACGCATCGGGATATACTGCTAACTTGGGAGCTGCAGGAGCATTTTGGGATAATCGAATACGCATTGGTGCCAGCTTATTAAACCTGGGAAAAATGAACGAACTCAGGACCCAATCAACTGAACTCCCTACAACGTTTAGAACCGGAATTAGTGCCAAGCTCTTCACATTCGTCCCTCCTAAAAACGACAATTTGCCAATATCGGTAGCTTTAAATAATGATGTAATATTTCCACTGCAGGAATCTCGACAGACCACACAGGGAAATAGCTCTAACCAAATCTACACCAATATTGCAGTCGAAATATCGGTAGCAGAAATTATCGTTTTACGAACAGGCTACAAAACCGGGGACACCGTCCGTCCCTGGAGTGCGGGTTTGGGGTTGGATATGGAATCAATATCAGCGAACTATGCTATTATACCTTTTGAGACGGGATTTGGGACCGTGCACTCGCTGGGACTGCAGTATCAATTTTGATGTAGAAACCCAGATTAATTTATTCTTCCTCAAAGAATTTATCCTTTCCGAAGGCCTCTTTCCAGAAAAGGTAGGCACCTACCAAAATACCTTTCAGGACGAAGATGGAAAAGACAATCATTAATCCCACTTCCTGAAAGAGCAGAATTAATATCCCATAAACAATAAAAAGGGAAAGCTTTACTTTGTGTTTTCGCACTGACTGCTTATCGAAACTAGGCATTTTATCAAATGGAATGGTGCTAACCATCAAAAAGGAAAGTAACACAATCAGTGGAATTAAAATGGCGTTAATTCCATATTCAAAGCCTTCAAATAGCTCAAGCTGATTATAGAAAGTAAGGTAAAATGCAGCGATCATAATGGCCTGTCCGGGGATGGGAAGCCCTTTAAAGAAGTCTTCCTGACTTTCCTGTACATCCACATTATAGCGAGCCAACCGTACCGCGCCACAGAGAGGCGGCAAAGCACTAAGTATGATACCTACAAATGGGAGCTCTGCCAGTCCAAATGAATACAATAAAAAACCCGGCGCCACACCAAATGAAACAACATCACTGATAGAATCGAGCTCAATACCAAATTGGCTGGTTGCATTAGAGAGGCGTGCCATAAATCCGTCGAGAGCATCAAATAATCCCGCAAAAACGATTAGCCATGCCCCAAAAAACAGACGTCCCTCAGCAATACTTATAATAGCCAAAAAACCACAAAACAGATTCATCAGCGTAAAAAAACTGGGAATAACCGTGCGGGGAATTTGTTTCCTGGAACGACCATTTTTTCTTTTTTTACGCTTTCTGCGACGACGAAATCGCTTCCACTTTTGTATGGGGTATTTCATCTTATGGATTAATAGTAGCTAAAATTGTTTCTCCCGCCACGGCTTTTTCTCCTTCTGAGACATTCACCTCGACCTCCGGCGGAACAAGTATATCCATTCTGGAACCAAACTTCATCATTCCAAATTTCTTTCCAACCTCAATCTTATCCCCTTTTTCGATATGATATACAATCCTTCGTGCCAATAGTCCGGTAATTTGTCGAAAAAATATTTTTGTTCCTGATGGATGCTTTACACCAAAATCGGCTCGCTCATTCAATTCCGAAGCACGATGATCATAGGCTGCAAGGAACATTCCAGGCTCATATTCAAGGTATTCCAACGTTCCGGTAACCGGTATCCGGTTTACATGGACGTCAAGAGGTGATAGAAAAATACTAATTTGCGTGGCCGGACCTTTGATATACCGATCTTCGTTCACTTCCTTGATTTGTACAATATTACCATCAGCGGGTGAAATGACCACATTATCCCCGGCGGTTATTTCTCGATCGGGATCGCGAAAGAAATATAAAATAAAAGCAACCAGCAGAGCCATCGCAGTATACAAGAGATAGGCCGTCCAGTGGGGCTCAATATACCGAGCAATTCCACTTACAATAAGTGCAAAAATAAGGGTTACGAATATAGTTGTATATCCCTCGCGTGCAAACATATATAGATATATTTAGTTAGCCGAACTGTCGCAGAATATCGTTGAAGGTAACAAAAATAAAGAGGGCAATAATCAACAGAAATCCAATTTGCTGAAGTGCCATTCTTACCTTGGGTGATGGTTCACGCCGGGTAATGCCTTCATAGATTAAAAACATCAAATGACCGCCATCAAGCACAGGGATGGGCAAAATATTCATGATTGCCAGCGTAATACTCAGAAAGGCCGTAATATTCCAAAAGCCAACAAATCCACCGGCATCTGTTGCCTGTTTGGTGACGTTGGCAATAGCGACAGGTCCACCCAAATTATCTCGAACGGAGATGTCGCCTGAAAACATCTTACTGAACCCTCCCATAATTCCTGACACTGTTTCATTCGTTCTCCGTAGACCAAAATCCACTGACTCAAAAAGTCCATATTGAAAACGTTCAATAGCAAAATATTCCTCAGGATCATGATTAAATACAATGCCAAGCTTATTGTTTTCGTTGGGCATTAAAGTAAACTCATGGGTGGCTCCATTACGGTTAACAGCTACCGTTATACTATCCGTAGAGCTTGTAATTCGTGAAATTAATTCCTGTAAATATCCTACTTGCTCACCGTTAATTGCTGTAATAAGATCGCCCTGCTGAATACCTGCACGATCGGCTGGCTCTCCAGGCTGCACTTGGGTTATGGGCACAGTGGGCATTGCATTATTCAGAGTAATTAGTCCCTGTTGTCCTATCTCATCAAGTAAGCTATCTGCTACTGGAATGGTTACTTGTTCCCCATTTCTCATAACCATATAACTCAGCGAAGAAGCCATCATTTTATTGGGAGAAAACAGGTCCTGAAAATAAGGTACTTCTTCCCCATTTACGCCTATCAGTCTATCACCGGATTGAAATCCTACTTGGTCCGCTAGTGAGTTTTCTGCGACGTAAATATTATCAACGCTATCGAGCTTAACCTTTGTTTCACCATTCGAAAAGGCCAGTCCCGCATATATGGCAACAGCCAAAATCATATTAAAAATGACTCCTGCCGTAATCACAATAATACGCTGCCACACCGGTTTACTGCGATATTCCCAGGGTTTGGGTTCTTCATCGAGGTAATCATCATCCATACTTTCATCAATCATCCCCGAAATTTTCACATATCCTCCCAATGGAGTAGCACCAATGCAATAATCGGTTTCTCCTTTTTGGAAACCCCAAATTCGTGGTGGGAATCCAAGCGAAAAGCGCTCCACCCGCATCCCAAATAATTTTGCCGCTAAAAAGTGCCCCAACTCATGAAAGAACACTAAAATTAAAAGAGCTGCGGCAAAAATTCCCAGCGTTGACAATAAACTTACAATCCATTCCATGAAACAAGATAATTCTTAAATTGTTAGTGCCAGTTTTCTGGCTCGTTGATCTATACTTTTCAATGATTCTAACGTAACAGATCCTGAATTATTTAATTGACCCAAACACGATTCAATAACTTTTGGAATATCAATATACGTAATTTCTTTGTTCAGAAAGCGCTCTACCGCCACCTCATTGGCCGCATTCAAAATAGCCGGAGCCAATCCGCCTTCTTCGATGGCCTCATTAGCTAAACGTAAGCAGGGAAAGCGATCATAGTCAACCGGCTCAAAGGTCAAATCAAAAGAAGATTGCCAATCCAATCGAGGAGCATCAAGAGTTGTTCGCTCCGGATACGTAAGCGCATACAAAATAGGAACCTGCATGGTGGGAGGTCCCAGCTGTGCTTTACTTGATCCATCTGTAAATGTTACCACCGAGTGAATTACGCTTTGGGGATGAACAACAGCTTCAATTTTGTCCAGCGGCATGTCAAACATCCAGTGCGCTTCAATGATCTCAAGCCCCTTATTCATCATCGTGGCCGAATCAATGGTGATTTTTGCACCCATCGACCAGTTGGGATGATCAAGCGCGTCATCAACCGTGATATCCTGCATCTGCTTTTTTGACCATGTCCGAAATGGTCCACCACTGGCCGTGATAACCAGCTTCTCGATTTTGTCGATGGGTTCTCCAACTAAGCACTGCAGCATAGCACTGTGTTCAGAATCTACCGGAATAAGCTGGCTCCTATCACCTTTAATAAGCTCATTGATAATTTCTCCGCCGACAACCAATGACTCTTTATTGGCCAGTGCCAATTTTTTACCTGCCTTTAAGGCCTCAATCGTAGGCTCGAAGCCTGAATATCCCACCAAGCTGTTTAATATTACATCGGCATCTTCAAGTGTAGCAAGTTCTAGCAACTGTTCATGTCCAACAAGCAAGTCCGTGCCTGAGGGCAACTTTTCATTTAATATATCTGCATATTGCTCGTTAGCAACCAGCGCATATCGGGGATGAAATTCCTGAACCTGCTCCAACAGCTTTTGCCAGCTGCTGTTACAGCTAATTCCCAGGACATTAAAACGATCCGGGTGCTCCCGAACTATTTGCAATGCCTGTTCACCGATCGATCCGGTGGAACCCAATATGACAATATTCTTCTGTTTCAAAAGCAATTATTCAATTTCAAAATAGCTCTGAAGATAGATAAAATGAGATAGAAGTCAGAATCATTTATAGTGCAAAAAGTTGAACTAATACCCAACTTCTTTAGCCGTTTTGTACATCAGTGCATGCGCCAAAACAGTTTCTTTAAGCGTAGGTGCATATCCTCCCGAAAGTAGTAAAACAAGAGGCACATCTTGGCCCACTACTTTTCGGATCACTACTGTGTCGCGCCGGTGCAATCCTTTCTTCGTTAATGATAACCGCCCGAAATGATCGGTCTCCAGCGGATCAATTCCACCCAGGTAAAATACTAAATCGGGATTAAAATCATCAAAAATCGTATCCAGCGCATCACCCAACGTTTTTAAGTATTGGTCGTCTTTAGTATTATCGGGCAATCCAATATCCAGTGTAGAGGGTGGTTTTTTAAAGGGGTAATTCTTTTCGCCGTGTAGAGAAAAGGTATACACATTGGGATTATCCTCGAAAATAGCGGCCGTTCCATTTCCCTGATGCACATCACAATCAATAACTAAAATATTTTTTGCCCACATTGATTGCTGTAACACCTTAATCGCTACAGCAACATCGTTAAAGACACAGAACCCTTCTCCAAAATCTGCCATTGCATGATGAGTACCACCGGCCAGATTTCCTGATATACCATCCTGCATAGCCATTATCGCTGCATTAATTGTCCCCTGCACAGCCAATCGTGATCTAATTGCCAACCGTTTTGACCACGGCAAGCCCAAGCGACGCAATTTCTTTCTGTTGAGATTCCCTTCCATAATACCCTTAGCATAATCTCGGGTGTGAACCATCTGTAAATTAGCCATATCCACCATCGACGGTGCAACAACATCAGAGGAAGCAATAATACTTTTTTCCAACAGATAGTTATACAGCCCCTTAAATTTTTTCATGGGAAAAATATGTTCCTCGGGGATAGGCGCATAATATCCCGGTGCGTAAGAAACTCTCACAGTATTTTTTGCTACTTATTCTGCAATTTGAATTAGGGCTAACATCCGCCCGCTCTGATTTCCTTCTCGTCGATAAGAATAAAATTTCCCGGCTTCGCTAATTGTACATTCCTCTCGTATTTCTATCTGATTATCGGGTACACCATCGTTTGTAAGCTGGTGCTTTATGAAGTTCTTCAAATCTACATGAGGCTTTTCAAAATCAATATCATTCACAAACCGGGATGGAAACTGTTCAGCAACTTCCATCCCAACTTCAAAATTCTTTGCCGAAATACAAGGGCTAACGAACGCTTTTATTTTTGATGGATCTGCTCCGTGCGCTTTCATCTTTTGGATTCCCCTTGGAATAATATTTCCAACGGCTCCCCGCCATCCGGCATGGAGAGCTGCTATTACATTATTTTCTTTATCCCACAACAATACCGCAGCACAATCGGCCACCTGAATGGCAAGCGTTAAACCCGGTACTTTTGTTACCAATCCATCCGTTGAAGGATATGTCCCTCCCTCAGTAATAAATTGTACTCTATTGCTATGCACTTGGTCAGCATAAACTACCCAATCGGGATCAATATTTAAGCTATTGAGTAATGCCAATCTGTTTTGGGCCACCTGTTCCTTTTTCTCTGAAGTATTAAAGCCCAAATTTAGTCCGGCAATGGCTTGCCCGGGGCGCTGGAGCTCTTGATTTTTTAGGGTAAACCAGGCTCGTATACCTTTATCCTCCTGCAAAATTTGAGGAACAAGTACAGAAAAATCAGTTTCCAAGTTTTTCATAAAGAGTATCTCGTACAATGTTAACGGGAAACGGATGACCCGTCCACAATTTAAAGGATTTACTTCCCTGTTGAATTAACATCTCCAATCCACCAATCGTTTGGGCTCCGGCTTCGGAAGCTTGTTTTAAGAATTTAGTCTCAACAGGATTATACACAATATCGTAACATATTTTTGCTTCAAGATATTGCTTCTCTTGGTCACGAACCGGTGATGAATCAATTTGGGGATCCATTCCCAGGGGCGTAGCATTTACAATCAACAATGCCTCCTCTGCAAAGGAGGTCCAGTTATCGTAAGATACAATTTGTACTCGGCGATTATCACGGTATGAAGTAATGCGGTTTGGTGATCGTGACACCAAAAATATCTCCTCCACTCCCATTTTAGCTAATCCAAATACAATAGCGCGAGCTGCTCCCCCCGTCCCAAAAACAACAGCCGAGGCGCCCTCCAGCTCATATTCATATGATTGCAAAGGTTCTATGAATCCAGCATAATCGGTATTATATCCCTCGAGCTGATATTCATTTTTAACAATCGTATTAATTGCGCCAATTTCTTGAGCTGATGAATCAATCGTATCCAAATAATTAGCAATCGACTGTTTGTAGGGAATAGTAACATTAGCTCCCAAAAAGAAATCGTTATTTAAAAAAGAAGCTAAATCACTAAGTTCATTACTTTGGACATTTATAGCATGATATTCGGCCTCTATATCATAATGCTGTAGTGCAATATTATGCATTAATGGGGACCAGCTATGCTCCACCGGATGACCGAGCAGTATATAATAAGGACGATTGCTTTTCGGACTCTGAACGAATTTAGAAAGGGTCATGTATTTTATAGACAAAAAAAATGCGCACTTTTCAGTGCGCATTTAAAAAGGTATTAAATATAAAATTAATTATGCTGCTGCTTCTTCTTCAGCTTCTGCTTTAGCCTCAGCCTCTGCTTCCTCTTCTTCAATTTTTGTAAGGGTATCGTCAGCCTTTTGCTTAAAGGTACCGTCTTCAGCCTCATCCTTAAATCGCTGGAGATCTTTTTTCATCTGAGCGGGAAGACCCTTTATAAATTTTGCCAATTCTTCATCTGGTTCTCCATAAAACGTTCGATAATCGAGGCTAAAATCAACACGTGTGCGCTCTCCGTTATCAAGTGGTGTAAAACGGATCGTTCCGGTTTGGTTCAGATTACCATTAATCGTAATCCAAGCGAAACGAGTGTTTCGCAAATCATCAATGATATTCGTTGTCCATTCAAAATTTTCGCCACCAAGTGTTGTGGAAAGTTCGAATGTTTGAGAATTTATCTTGTTGACTTTTTCAATTCGTTCAAAGAAGTGAGGAAAGTAAGTTGGGTCACTTAAGTATTCATAGACTTTGGCTAGAGGCAGGTCAACTTCAATTCTTTCGTGCGCCATAATTTATACTTCAGAGTTGGTTAAAATTAAAAATTGAAAAGATTTTCTAAGGAGACTTTCAATTTTGTAGTAAGGTTAATCCACAATGCGATAAAGATAAGCATTTTATCTGTTTTCAGCAATAATTTTCGCATATAAGTATGAATATTAATTTTAAATATAGATAATATTATTTCTGCATTCAGAGTCTCTGAACCCCAAAAATAATTGCCCGAAAAATTAGTTTATTCTAAATATCTTTCCTCTCCTCTAACTATTAAAACCTTAAGTAAAACTATCGCCTAAGATGAATATCTTCTATTAACATGTTGCCAGATTTGATCATGTACCTTTGAAACGGATTCTGTTGCATCAACAGTAAAAAACCGATCTTCGCGTGCTGCCAGTTCATTATAACCCTTAATCACCTTTTCAAAAAAAACATCCCCCGCCAGTTCCATCCTATCCTTTGTCTTTGCCATTCTTTTCTTAGCATCAGTCAGTGACAATTTCATATAAATCGTTAAATCAGGCTTGCGTTTATGGCTGGCAATGGCATTAAGTTTATGTATCTCTTGAAGAGATATTGATTCTCTTCCATAGCCCTGATAAGCTGTTGTTGAATCAAAAAAACGATCTAAAATGACAACCTTATCTTCTTTGAGTCCGGGCAACACATTTTCTGCCATTAACTGGGAACGGGCGGCAGAAAACAATAAAAGCTCTGTAACGGGATCAATTTCAAAATCAGGATTAAGTAATATCTGCCTGATCTGTTCCGAAACGACTGGACCACCGGGATCTCGATAAACATCAACGTGAGCGCCTTTTTCTTCAAGACGGTTCCGTAATTTTTCTATCTGAGTAGATTTGCCACTTCCATCAATCCCTTCAAAGGTTATAAACACGTTATGTCATTTTATATTCAAAAATTGTTTTCTGAATATAAGAATCATCTAAGTTTCGACGAACTTGTTTTGAAAGATCATGAGTTTAATTCTACAGAAATGCTAAAACTCGAAATCATCCATCATTTCAGGAGGCTCTTTATCCAACGCTATGGCAAGAGCTATGTAGATGAGCAGTGAAGTTCCTCCGCCTGCAAATAAAGTGATAATAAATAACGCCCGTATCACTCCGGCACTAATGCCAAAGTATTTACCTAATCCACCGCAAACGCCTGCGATCTTTTTGTTCGTTCGGGATTTGTACAACTTTTTAGTCTGTTTGAAAGCATAGCTATCGAATTGGGATCTGCTGCCCGAAGAGGAACTTTTCTTCCTATTCTTACTCCTGCTTTCAGATCCTAAGTCATTATTTAGCGTAAAGTCTTCTTCCGTATCTTGATTTTGTGACTGTCCAAAGTCATAATCGAAATCATAACTTTTAGAAGACTGCTTCTTTTTTGACTTCTTTTTCCCTCCAACAAAATAACCGAATCCTACCATTGTGACGATTACTCCTCCTATCAGCGGCAACATTTCAATTAAACCGGAAACATCAGGACCAATAGACAATCCTATTGTTTGAATAATAAATATCATCCCTACAAAGAACATGGCAATTCCTGCAATTGTTGAAAAATTCCAGATGTTCGTGTTTGACTTCTTCTCATCCTCGAGAAACTCATGCATGGTGGCCTGTAGTTCATGAGCCTCAAAGTCCAATAAAGAATCAGAATGCTGTTGCTTTGTCCGCTGTTTCATATGATCTGCCATAATTTAATGCCCATTATTATGTTGTTAACAGCAAGCATTACGTATAAATATGGGACTGTGTTACACTATAAGCAAGCTAATTAATCTATAGTCAATATACGCTTTTCTGTAATAATTTTATCCAACGGAATATCAAAATTCTCAGTTGGCAGCTCCTCTATAATATTAACATCAAATGACAGCCCTATTTTGGGACAACGAACTTCTTTTAAAAAACGATCATAAAATCCCTCTCCATATCCAATGCGATTACACTGCTCATCTCCCCCTACCATGGGAACGATTACAAGATCAATCTCCTCCGGGGTAACCTCCTCCCCTTTCCGTGGCTCCATAACACCCCATCTATTTTCTTCAAGATCAGAAAATGATTTTAACCGAAGATGTGTAAGCGTTCTACTTTCAAAATCTGTTACCGGAACTACAACATCCCGACCTCGTGCAGTCATTTCTTTTATAAGTGCACGAGTTTCAACTTCTCGACGCTCATTCATTGATACATAGCAATGGATGATTCCGGCATCCTGATATTCTTTCTGCTCTTTTAACTCCTCAATTATATCTGCAGAAGCACCATAGAATTCAGGTTCGGAAATAGACTTTCGTTGTTCTAATAATTGCTGCCGTAACTCTTCTTTCTTTTGATTGATATCCACAACTATAGATATACTAATTTGTGATGATCAAAATCCTCATCCGGATCAAGAGTATTTAAAAGTTTATCCCAGATATCAACGCCGTATTTATTCATAAAAAATATTCCGGCAACTGTTCGCTCTTGTAGTCCATCACCGGGAAACAGATTAGCTTTAATTCTTCGAATTCGATCCAACTGTGTTTGATCCTGCTTTTTTACCGAACGATAAACCTTTCCTTTTAATTTATTCAGCTCATTGATATAGACAGAAGTTGCTTTTTCAGCTGACGCCTTCAATGTGGAGTCTATATCCGCAACATCTTTCTTCTTGTTATTTGATATCTCCTCGACCCGTGCTTGCCAGTCTTCAAATATTGCTTCAATATCATGCTGATCAGTCCTGTCTACATAATCGGATTCCAGATCTTCAATACGTTTGCCATATTCATGAAATTCAAACGGAAGTTCTCCAATAATACGATCGATGGCCGGTTCAACCACCGTTGCACTCAGCCGCGGAAAGATAATCGGCATCTCCATATCAAAATATTGGTACATGCTTTTCATTTGCCCGTAATAAGCTGCTTCTCCAGGACCTGCGACATACCCAACTGTTGGCAAGAGGGCATCCTGCAGGATAGGCCTTAGAAAAACATTAGGCGAAAAACGATCCGGGTGGGTATCAATCTCATCAACGAGCTCAGCTGTACTCCACTCAATATTCCCATCGGTTTTCCAGCCATTACCATTTCGACTTATCTTTGTGCGACCACTTTCGTCATCGAGATAAAAAAGATTCGAGTCATAAAGGGTAACTTGCTGATGATACTTCTCCCCTAGATCCGCACTTTTCTTTTCGAGATGGTCGCGAACCTGATCTGCCTTCTCTATTGAAGCTTTTAGATAACGGCCTGTAGCTGCCTTGACATCGGGATGATTACTGCCCGCCAATACTAAACCATGCTTCGAAAACAAACGGCTGATAAATAATCCGAACGCTTTGAAAAATGAGTGGTCTTTCTGAAAAGATCCATCCAGCAACTCCCAGAGATCATCTGAAAAATCAGTATCGTATAATGACTCTTTAAGCTGACCTCTTATGTCAGACATTTCATCGGGAAGTTGCAAATCTGCAACGGTGGGCAAATGATTATTTTTAGGCGGAAGAGAAAAAGTTTTAGGTTCGTCATCCTCAATAATGGTAAGCTTGCGAACTTCATCATAATCATGATCTTCATCCGCGAGCCAAAACACGGGGATAACCGGCCGCTCGAATTTATTTTCGAGCCTTTTGGCGATATGAATAGTGCTTATCGTTTTTAATACCGTATATAACGGCCCGCCATACACCCCCAACTGTTGACCGGTAACTACAGCCAGTGCATTCTCTTTTTCGAGTCGCTTAATATTACGGAGTGCCGCCTTATGCACATCAAACTGTTTATTTAAAGCAGATAAAATGGACGCTGCCTGCTTCCGATTACCCTGAAATGCAAATCCGTCTATCTTTTGTGAAATAGCATTGTAGTCAAACGGATTGGTCTCAAAGAACTTGCTTACTTCATCAAAATTTTGAACATAGGTTCTAAAAAGTTTCGAAAATGGAAGATGCTCAAAAGAATAATTGGTAACCTGCAATGCCCCTATCCTTTAAGTTTTTGGATTTCGTCCCGTAACCTGGCGGCTTTTTCATAGTTTTCGGTATCAATGGCAGTTTGGAGTTCATTTTCAAGACGTTCCAACTTGCTCATTTCTTTAGTCTGTTCCTGTGACTCTGAAGTTGTGGATAATTCTCCCCCTTCTCCTTCCGAGACAATACCAGCTTCTTCCAAGATCTCGCTGGCCACATATATTGAAGCATCAAAACGGACGGCTAAAGCAATAGCATCACTTGGTCGCGCATCCTGCTCCATCTTCTGACCATTATCTTCATAAATAATTTTTGCAAAGAAAGTGCCTTCACTTAAATCGTTTATAAAGACCTGTTGTACATTCGATCCGAAATTCTGAATCATATTTTTTAACAAATCATGTGTCATAGGTCGCGGCGGCTTAATATGTTCTAACTCAAGGGCAATGGCCTGAGCCTCGAACGTACCAATAATAATAGGCAATCTTCGGTTACCGTCTACTTCATTTAAGATTAACGCATAAGCTCCACCGCTGCTTGGGCTTGTTGACAGCCCTAATATGTCCATCTTGACTTTATCCAATGGTAAATCGTTTTCTTTTAATTAATTAGTATTGAAAATATTGCAAGTAAATTTACAGATTTTTACGGTACCCGTAAACTTTAGAACCAAGTTTAATAAACGTATTTTTCGAGCTAAATGTTTGATTAAATGAAGATCAAATTATATTACTTTTTGTCATGGGTATTAAAAAAGAATCTCCGGAAATTAATTCCATTAAATGGGGTAACATCAAAACAAGTGACGGGAATATATATAAGGATGCAAAACTTTTCCCCGGTGGTTCACGCGAATGGGACTGGAATGAAACCGGCACCCATCATAATCCTGGCATTCAACCCGCTGATGTTGAGGAATTGATAACAAAAGGGGCACAGGCTATTGTTCTTTCCAAAGGATTTTATGAACGATTAGGAGTATGCAAGGAAACAACCGATTTTCTCGCAGAAAAAGGAGTAACATTTTATATATTGGAGACTGAAAAAGCCGTCGAAAAATACAACGATATCCGTGAAGAAAAACCGACAGGTGCGCTCATACATTCTACCTGCTAAGATAGCTTAGCAAAGCTAAAAATCATCAACTATATATACTCATTTTAAATAATAATGGTGCCCAATATTTGTATGTTTTCAAATTCAGATGTCCTATATTCTTTGTCTTAATTTCATTGACATTGCGACCCATTGCCACTAATTTCCGACTGACCAAAATTAATTTACTAACCGATGTTTGAGAACTATTTACCAATTGTAATTATTGCTGGAGTTGCCGTCGTTCTGGCCATTGTTTTGATGAGCTTATCTCGTCTATTGGGACCATTCCGTCCAAACAAAAACAAACTTGATCCCTACGAAAGCGGTATGGACCCTGTTGGCGATGCGGCCGATCGCTACTCTATTGCTTTCTATTTGGTAGCAATGGAATTTATTGTATTTGATCTCGAAGTAGTATTTATCTATCCCTGGGCAGTTAATTTCCTCGAATACGGTGTAGGAACGATAGTTGCCATGGTTGTATTTATTCTTATCCTATTTGTTGGGCTGCTCTACACCGTTAAAGCTGGCACACTCGACTGGGATGCGAAGCAAGGAATGTTTAATTAATCAAATTTAGCCTATACACTTATGGGTATTGAAAGTTCACTTGGTGACGGTTTTCTCACCACAAAAGTTGATGCACTTACAAATTGGGCACGTTCGAATGCTGCTTGGCCTATGCCAATGGGATTGGCCTGTTGCGCCATTGAGATGATGGCCTTTGCCGGCCCCAAGTATGACGCTGCTCGTTTTGGTTCCGAAGTAATGCGGTTTTCACCACGCCAGAGCGATGTTATGATTGTTGCAGGGTGGGTTAATTATAAAATGGCTCACGCTATTCGTCGTATCTGGGATCAAATGCCTGATCCCAAATGGTGTATTGCTATGGGTGCTTGTGCCTCAACCGGTGGTATGCACCGTTGCTATGGTGTAGTACAAGGTTGCGACAATTTTCTTCCGGTTGATGCATATATTTCTGGATGCCCACCGCGTCCCGACGCCCTTTTGCATGCCTTGATGAAGATTCAAGACAAAATTCGTACCGAACACTCCGTAACGCTCGATACTTAATATGGATTTAGAATTATCTGACACACTCCAAAATACGGTTGACAAATTATCCGAAAATTTTGCGGATAGCTTTGTCAAAGTCTACCAATCTACGGGAGATACCTTTATTCTTGTAGAACCTCACAATATTGTCGATATATGCCGGTATCTTAAAGAAGAACTACACTATATCTACTTAAACGACATCTTTGGCATTGATCGATTTACAACAGAAGACCGCTTTGAGGTTGTTTACAATCTCATTTCTTTGCGTGACCGTGAAAAATTTTTCCTGAAAGTACGTCTTCCCGAAGAAGAACCAGTTATGGATTCTATTACCGATGTCTGGCAATCTGCCAGCTGGATGGAGCGTGAAGTGTATGATATGTTTGGAGTGAAGTTTAACAATCATCCAGACTTTCGTCGCATTTTTATGCCAGAAGATTACAACTATTATCCTTTGCGCAAAGAATTTCCACTGTTGGGCATTCCTGGTTCTATTGAACTGCCAAATTCAACGCCTGACACTGAGTAGCTTTTATTATGAGTAAAACAAGACTTGTCGATCAGTTAGATTCCAAATTTTTTGAAGAGCATCAAAATAAGCTCTATCAGGCTCTCGAGGATAAACATACAACCATCGAGATGCTTGATGAAGATGACCCACTCAATACCAAGATGGTGCTCAATATGGGGCCTCAGCACCCTGCAACACACGGGGTATTGCGCCTTATCCTACAATTGAGAGGTGAACTTATTGAAAAGGCGAAAGTAGATATCGGCTATCTGCATCGTGGTGTAGAAAAAATTGCAGAAAACAAGACCTATCAGGAGTTCATGCCCTATACCGATCGCATGGATTACCTCTCTCCTTACAGTAATAATGTCGCGCTCTGTACCGCGGTCGAAAAAATTGCAAATGTTGAAGTCCCCGAACGTGCCCATTATATACGAATGATTGGCTGTGAGTTAGCACGAATTTCTTCTCACCTCCTTTGGCTAGGCACTATGGTAATGGATGCCGGTGCTGTATCATTTTTTATCTGGACCTTCCGCGAGCGTGAAAAGCTGTATGATATTTTTGATCACATTGGCGGTCATCGTTTTACCATTTCTCATGCTCGCATCGGTGGCGTTGCCAATGACCTTACGGACGATGCTCTTGCAATGATTAAGGATTTTGTAAATGAGTTTCCGCAGGAGCTCAAGGATTTTCACGGACTGCTCGATCGAAATAAGATTTTCTTTGACAGAAACCGAGAAGTGGGTGTTTTAAAACCTGAAGATGCTTTAGAAATCGGGGCTACCGGCCCTACCCTTCGAGCATCGGGTTACGCCTATGATCTCCGTGATTTCTCCCCTTATGCTCGTTATGATGAGGTAGATTTTGAAATTCCTACTCGTCTTGAAGGCGACAATCTTGCACGATATTATGTACGGATGGAAGAGATGCATGAAAGTATTCGTATCATCCGTCAGTGTCTCGACAAACTTCCAAAAGGTCCGGTACGAACAGATAACGCCAAACAGGCTTATCCTTCCAAGGATGAAGTTTATTACTCGATGGAAGGTATGATTCACGACTTTATGATGACGGATACCGGAATTTGTCCGCCCGAAGGTGCCGAGACCTATCACGCTGTTGAAGGACCTAAAGGTGAGCTTGGTTATTATATTCAAAGCAATGGAACCGGCCACCCCTGGCGATTAAAAATCAATTCTCCTTCATTTAAAAACTTGCAGGCTCTGGAAGATATGCTTGATGGTGAAATGGTCGCAGATACTGTTGTAATTATTGGTGGAGTGGATCCCGTGTTGGGAGAAGCAGATAAATAGAACTAAAGTAGTGGGAACTGGGAAATGTTACTCCCAATTCTCGAAACATAAGATAGCATAATTTAATGGCTGAATTGTCATTTACACAGGAAGAACTTGACGAAATAGAACGGCTTAAGGCTAAGTTTCCAACGGCCAAAGCTGCTACCCTTCGCGTTTTATGGGTTGCGCAGCAGAAGTACGGGCATGTAGAACCGGAAGTACAGAACTTAGTTGCTAAAACATTGGACGTCCCGAAATCTCATGTACACGGCGTAGCGAGTTTTTATACGCAGTACTATAAAGAAGAAAAGGGTAAGTTTGTTCTGGATGTATGCACATGTCTAAGCTGTCAGCTTTGCGGAGGATATGAGATTTTACATCACCTTGAAGAAGAATTAGGTATCGAAGCAGGCGAAACAACTGATGATGGTATGTTTACTATCCAGGAAGTTGAATGCCTCGGTGCGTGTGGATATGCACCAATGCTACAGGTTACAAATGGCGTTTATGTCAATAACCTGACCAAAGAGAAGGTTGATACCCTGTTAGAGAATCTTAAAAACGGTAATATGCCGGAGTTTGAATCGATGGCAATGCCGGAACTGGAAAAACGAAATCAAGCTGCCTCAAAATAATGGCTCAAGACTGGAAATCATTTGAACCACTGCTTATTCCTGATATTCCCAATCTGGAAAAGATTGATGTTTATGAGGAAAACGGTGGCTATGACGCACTCAAAAAAATATTAAATGACCGCGATACATGGTCACGAAAAAGTGTTATTGAAGAAGTAAAGCAAGCAAATATCCGCGGTCGTGGTGGTGCCGGATTTAATGCCGGACTCAAATGGAGCTTTATGCCCGATCCCGATGGAGGTCCCCGTTACCTGGCTTGTAATGGTGATGAATCTGAACCGGGTACTTTCAAAGATCGCAAAATTTTTGAATTCAATCCGCATCTTTTTATTGAAGGTTCCCTTATTGCATCTTATGCAATGACTGTTGATACTATTTATGTCTATATTCGCGGGGAATATCTTTCCTGGGTGGATATGCTCCAAGAAGCCGTTGATGAGGCTTATGAAAGAGGATATCTCGGAGAAAACATTCTGGGCACTGATGTTTCCATTGATATGGAATTGACTTACGGTGCCGGAGCCTATATTTGTGGCGAAGAAACAGCTATGCTCGAATCTCTTGAAGGTAAACGAGGCTATCCGCGTACCAAACCCCCCTTCCCTGCTCAAAATGGCTTATGGGGACGTCCGACAACCATCAATAATATCGAAACGCTGGCTAATGTCCCGCTGGTAATTAACAACGGCGCTGACTGGTATGGCGATATTGGTGCCGAAGAACATCCCGGCCCGGTTCTTTATGGAATATCGGGTCATGTAAATCAACCCGGTGTTTATGAATACCCAACTGGAATTCCGGTTTTAGATTTAATTAATGATGTAGCAGGTGGCATTCGTGGTGGCAAAGATCTTAAAGCCATCATTCCGGGAGGGTCATCCACTCCTCCACTTAGAGCCGATCAGCTCGATGGCGTAACGATGAACTCTGATTCATTGAAAGATGTAGGGTCAATGATGGGTACGGCAGGATTAGTTGTAATGGATGAAGATACCGATATGGTAGACGTACTGTGGAGAATTGCTCACTTCTACCACCACGAATCATGCGGCCAGTGTACTCCATGTAGAGACGGTACCGGGTGGCTCGAAAAGGTCTTGAAGAAAATCAAAGATGGTGAAGGAGAAATGAAAGATCTTGACCTCCTTCTTGATGTGGGCAACCAAATGGAGGGACGTACTATATGCGCCCTTGCCGATGCTGCTGTATGGCCTGTTCGTCATACCATCAACCGTTTTAGAGATGAATTTGAAGAACGATGCAAGAAATCTGTTCACGCAGTTGCGTGATTTAAATAACAAATCACAAGTATCAAATTGCCTGATCGCGATTTGTTTTGTGAATTGAAATTTACTCAAAATTATGCCAGAAGTATTTATAGACGGTACACGTTACGAATATGATGAGGAAAAGGACGAAATGCTGCTCCAGTTTATTCTGGACCAAGGATTGGAAGTTCCTTTTTTCTGTTATCATCCATCCATGTCTATACCTGCCAATTGTCGACAGTGTATGGTAAAAGTAGGCACTCCGGTTAAAGACCAGGAAACGGGAGAATATGAACTGGATGAAGATGGCGAACGCAAAATTCGTTGGTTTCCCAAGTTCCAAACGTCCTGCTCGACCCGCCTTCAAGATGGAATGGTGGTTCTTACTCAAGAATCATCCAAAGAAGTAGCGCGCGCGCAAAAAGACAATCTGGAATTTATTCTCGTTAATCACCCACTCGATTGCCCTATCTGTGATCAGGCCGGTGAATGTCCACTACAAATTCAGACTTATAAGTATGGACCTGAAGGAAGCCGATTTGAAGTCAAGAAAGTACACAAACCCAAGCATGTAGATTTAGGTCCCCGCGTTACGCTTGATGCCGAACGCTGTATCAACTGTACGCGATGTGTACGCTTTACCGAAGAAATTAGTGAAACACATCAACTTACTATCGTACAACGGGGTGACGATAATTATCCTACCACAGCGCCCGGCGAAGAATTTGACGATCCCTACTCTCTTAATACCGTTGATATTTGCCCTGTAGGGGCACTTACCTCAACAGATTTTCGTTTTAAAGCTCGTGTTTGGGAAATGAATCAGACGCCCAGCATCGATATTACAAACGGAAAAGGATGTAATATCGACCTATGGACACGAGATAATGAAGTACTCCGGATTACTCCTCGACAGAATGAGGAAGTCAACGATTACTGGATGCCCGATGAAGGTCGTGAGGCATATGAGCAGTTTAACGAAAATCGTGTTGACCGCCCTTCTATCAAACTTGATGGAGACAACCAATCGAATACTTCCTGGAATAATGCAATCGAGACATTTGCTGAAGTATTAGAAGCCAACGATCCAAGTGATATTACTATTATCGGGAGTCCTCACGCATCGGTAGAAGAAAATTACGCATTCAATAAGTTTTTTAACCTACTGGGTGTGAGAAATGCAAAATTTACTCCGCATGTAATTCCCGGTGCCGGAGATGGTTTTCTCATTACTGATGACCAGGCTCCGAATACCAATGGATGCCGGGTTATCAATCTGGATGAGGCAGATGATACATCCATACAATCAAATGTTGCAGCTGCTAAAGTGGTTATCATCTTATCAGATGACTTAGTAGGCCGTGAGGTTCTATCAACCTCTGATCTTGATAATCCCTATACAATTTCATTGGCAACCAATCACAGTAAAACCACGAAAGCTTCAGACTTGGTAATCCCCATAACATGTGTTGCTGAACATGCAGCCAGTTATGTGAATATTGATGGACGTATCCAACGCTCCTACCCTGCCAAAGAAACAAAGTACACCAATCGTCGACTCAACCTTGAGATGTCAGAAGGACGTTTAGACCGATTTGGTACAAACTTTGACAACTGGGTCAGCGAAGAAAATAAGGTGGATTGCCTACCGGTTTGGGATTTTCTCAATAAGCTTGGTGATCGTTTGGGACTCGATTTTAAATATGATCATTCCCGAGAGGTTTTTGCTGAGCTTAGTAGTTCAATAGATGAACTTCAAGGTATTAGCTACGAGCGCATGGACGAAGAAAACGGCGTTCAACTACCGATCGAACAAAAAGAAGTAAAAGCTTAAATAAGACTTTTAAATGGAACCAGTAACAACAACGTCATATATCGTTCTAGGAGTTGCCCTATTTATGCTGCTTAACTCTGCAGCACTTGCCGTTTATGCCGAACGGCGCATTGCAGCCTCTATCCAAAATCGTCTTGGGCCAAATCGCGTGGGTCCATTCGGGCTCTTGCAACCTATTGCAGATGTTGTAAAACTCCTTCTCAAAGAAGATGTAACTCCGGCTCGTGGCTTTAAAACCATTCACGCTATAGCCCCGATGATACCAGTTATTACCGCACTAATGACGGTCGCCGTCATACCATTCGGAGATGGATTATATGCCACTGATATTAATGCGGCTGTTTTATACTTGCTTGCTATCAACTCACTTGGTGTATATGGTGTTACGCTCGGGGGTTGGGCTTCAAACAGCAAATACTCGTTGTTAGGAGGATTACGTGCCGCCGCACAGATGATTAGTTATGAGCTGCCAATGGGAATGGCCGTTGCTTCTTGTGTCCTTTTTGCAGGCTCATTAAGCATGATAGATGTAGTAAATTCCCAAGAAGTCTGGTGGAACATTATTCGCAATCCTATTGGCGCTGTAATATTTATTGTTGCTGCTTTTGCTGAAGCCAATCGTACACCTTTCGATCTGGTTGAGGCCGAACAAGAGCTTGTTGGAGGTTTTCACACGGAGTACAGCGGCATGAAATTCGGCATGTTCTTTCTTGCTGAATATATGCACGTAATGATTGGCAGTATGCTCATTACTACTTTCTTTTTTGGAGGCTATCATCTGCCCTTTGCAGGTTATTGGTTGCCGGAAATGAGTCCTCTGGCAAAATCAATACTGGATGTATCTGTCTTTACCCTTAAGACATTCTTCTGGGCCTTTGTCTACATCTGGGTACGCTGGACCATACCCCGATTCAAATACAACCAGGTAATGAAATTGGGATGGAAACGCATGCTACCCATTAGTATCCTGAATTTCATTGTCTTAGCCATCATCATTTACGCCTGGCACCATTATTTGGGATAAATAGTAAATGAGTTTTTAAGGGCAGAAGACATTATTCTTATCTGCCCTTTTTTATTTCCCCTAATACTATCTTCTAGTCAGCTTTTAAAACCGCTGCTGTTTTTCGTTATAGAGGAAGTAATCCTTATACCAATCAACAAACTCTTTGATTCCTCTCTTGTGTCCTATTTGTGGCTGGAATTTTTACCTGCTAAAGTTGGTGGGATAGACGTTTACGAGTAATTATTATATGCAGGTAATTGGAATGAGCAATAATTTAACAATACAATTAGGAGTAATAGTGTGTATCGACGTCGATATTTTTACAGTCATTTCGTATTTTCTTTATTTGAAGAACGAACCAAAATTCCACTATCTGCAAATACATGAAAAAAGTTGCCTTTAAAACTCTTGGCTGTAAGCTAAATTACTCCGAAACAATGGCCATTCAGCGTGAGTTTGAGCAAGAGGGATATGATATCACCGAGTTCGATAACGAAGCAGATATCTATGTCGTAAACACCTGCTCGGTAACCCAAAGTGCCAACAGTACCTGCCGCCGAACTGTGCGCCGTGCTCTCCGCAGAAATCCAGAGGCCTTTGTTGCGGTAATAGGATGCTATGCACAATTGGAACCTGAGGAAATTTCTGAAATTGACGGGGTGGATGCCGTACTCGGGGCCAAGAACAAATTCAAGCTTCTCGAACTTTTTGATGATTTCGAAAAACGATCCGAACCTATTGTTTACAATTCGGATGTAAATGAAGCCGTTGATTTCCATAACGCCTTTTCTGCAGATGACCGGACTCGAGCTTTCTTGAAAGTTCAGGACGGCTGCAGCTATAACTGCTCATTTTGTACGATACCCATGGCAAGGGGCGAAAGCCGCAGTCCAACAATTAATACCGTTGTTGAAAACGCAAAGTTATTAGTTGACGATGGTTTTAAAGAAGTGGTCGTAACGGGAGTAAATGCCGGTGATTTTGGTCGCGGTACGGATGAAAATTTCTTCATGCTTCTGCAGGAACTGGATACCGTTGACGGGCTTGAACGCATCCGTTTTTCATCGGTGGAGCCAAACCTAATGCACAAAGACATCATCCACTTTACAGCAGAATCCGATAAAATACAGCCGCACTTTCACATGCCCCTGCAAAGTGGCAGTGATAAAATGTTGGGACTCATGCGTCGTCGTTATCAATCCGATCTGTACCGACAGCGGGTTGAGCTCATTAAAAATTTGATGCCCGACGCCGCAATTGGGGTAGATGTGATTACAGGACATCCCGGAGAAACAGAGGAACTCTTTCAAGAGTCTTATGATTTTGTTGACAGTTTGCCTGTCTCCTATCTGCATGTGTTCACCTACTCCGAGCGTCCCAATACGCATGCTTTGGATATTGAACCCCAAGTGCAAGACAGTGTGCGCAAAGAGCGTACCCATAAAATGCGTCGACTCTCCAAGAAAAAGCGATTTAGTTTTGATACCTCTTTTACTGAACAAGTACGTCCGGTATTATTTGAGGGAGCTAATAAGAATGGAGCTATGCTGGGTTGGACGGATAATTACGTCCGCGTTGGTATCCCCTATAACCTCCAGTACGAAAATAGAATTTTGCCTGTCAGGCTGGGTGCACGGGCAAAAGAGGGTTACCTTATTGGAGAATTAACGGCGGAAGCAAAAAAGGAACAGGAAGTAATCGCTGAACTTGTCGGATAAATACATTCTATGGCTGATTCTAACCGAGATCCCAAAGACATTATTGATGACGCAATATCTTTTATTAAAAGGGAACGTGAATTATATGGGGATTTTTCAGTGGAGCCTGAGAATAAAGAATCAACTCAGAACGAATCCCCTGCTACCCAATCTGTATCTACCAGTAATAATGCCGTAACAGAACCATCGCTGCAGAAAACATCTCCGAGTGGAAATAATCAGCAGGATGATGGATTTACCCCGCAGGAAGGGTTATTTAACAAGGATGAATCCAATGATGTATATTATCACATTGACAAGTGTAATTCGCTTGATGAGCTGAAAACCTTGTGCCAAAAAGCGGATGTGCTCCGAACCGATTTGGAGGGAACACAATTGGTTTTTGGAGTAGGAAATCCCAATGCGGATTTAATGATTATCGGTGAAGCGCCCGGGGCCGAAGAAGATAAACAGGGCGAGCCATTTGTGGGAAAGGCCGGACAACTTCTCAACGACATCTTAAATGCTATCGATTTTAAACGGGAAGATGTGTATATCGCAAATATCCTAAAGCATCGCCCACCCAACAATCGCAATCCCAAGCCGGAAGAACGCGAACGAAGTCTGCCCTTTTTATTGCGACAAATCGATTTAATAGAACCAAAGCTGATCTTAGCCGTTGGAAAAGTTGCAGCTCAAACGCTTCTTGATAAGAACCTATCCTTAACAAAAATGCGGGGACAATTTCACGATTTTCGAGGCAAATATGAGTTACTTGCTACCTATCACCCGGCTGCATTGCTTCGACATTCTAAATGGAAACGTCCCACATGGGAAGACGTTCAACTGCTCCGCAAAAGATATGATGAACTTGGCGGTCAACCCTAAAATTTTTAGAAAAATATAAGCTCTTTCACTTCGGTAAGAGTGTCGCTTTTATTATACTTGTGAATACGTGAACAAACAGTAATTACTCTTGTTCATTTCCTTCAAATCATACGAACTCGCTATAATTTCAGATCAGTTCTCGGATGGCATCAAATAAAGGGGCAAATAATAAAGGTGATTCCAACATATTGGAACAGGAAGGACGCGTTCCTCCTCAGGCGGTAGAAGTTGAAGAAGCCGTGCTGGGCTCCATGCTGATTGAACATGAAGCGGCAACTATTGCGTTGCAGATGCTGTCTCCAAGTGATTTTTACAAGCCTGCCCACCAACATATTTTTGAGGTACTGCACGATCTGTATGAACGCGACAATCCACTTGATCTACTTACGGTGGAAAATGAATTGCGTGATAAAGGGTTGCTTGATACCTGTGGTGGACCAGGTTACTTGTCTGAACTTACTCGGTCAGTCAGCTCAGCAGCAAACGTTGATTACCACGCCCAGATTATTGCTGAAAAAGCAACTAAGCGTAATTTAATCTTGGGTTGTACCGATATCATCAAACAGGCATACGACAGTTCTTCTGATACGATAGATGTATTGGATTATGCCGAGCAGCGTATTTTTGACCTGGCCAATTCGAAGCAACGAGCGCAGGCACAACCTATTGGCGATGTTTTAAAAGATACCCTCTCTTATCTTGAAGATATCCGTGGCAAATCCTCTGGTATTACTGGAGTTCCCACCGGTACGGATGTGGATAAGTTGACAGCCGGCTGGCAAAACGGTGACCTTATTATTATTGCTGCACGTCCCTCAATGGGTAAAACAGCCTATGTTTTGACGACGGCACGGAACGCGGCTTTACATCAAAACGAAAAACTGCGAACGAAGGTAGCTATTTTCAGTCTGGAGATGTCGAACCAATCGCTGGTTCAGCGTCTGCTGACAATGGAAGGACGTATTAATGCTCAAAGTGCGCGATCAGGTCAATTAGAGGACGAGGATTTTAAGCGTCTCATTGATGCTGCAGGCCGGCTTTTTACCGCCAATATTTTTGTAGACGATACTCCCGGTCTAAGTATCATGGAACTGCGCACGAAAGCGCGGCGACTCAAAAGTGAGCACGACATTGGACTTATCATTGTGGATTACCTACAGCTGATGACAGCCAGTGGGGATCACGGTACCCGGGAGCAGGAAATTGCATCTATATCTCGAGGGCTTAAAGCATTGGCTAAAGAGTTAGATGTACCGGTTGTTGCCCTGTCACAGCTTAGTCGCGCCGTTGAACAACGCGGTGGTGATAAGCGTCCACAGCTTAGTGATCTTCGCGAATCGGGATCTATTGAGCAGGATGCTGATGTTGTGAGCTTTATTTATCGTCCTGAATATTACGGAATTAAAACTACGCCTGAGGGACAATCCACTACCGGTCTGGCAGAAATTATTGTTGGCAAGCAACGTAATGGCCCGACCGGTAGCATACCGCTTTATTTTGTAGAAGATTACGCTCGATTTGAAAACCTTACTACTGCAGAGGCGGGTCCATATGGAGAGCCAAATAGCAATTCTTCGGACGATAGTGATCAATCAAATAATGGAGGTCCGCCCCCAACAGGACACAGCCCCGGCGGTGACAACGCTCCATTTTAAAATGAAATCTCGGCTGCTCATTTTAAATAAACTACCTTTTTGAAATACTAACTGAGCTTCAGGATATGTGCTCAGTGGTACTATAGTAATCCTTATACCAATCGATGAAGTTTTTCACCCCTTCATCAATACCAACCTGCGGTTTAAAATCTATATATTCAAAAAGGTCTTCTACATCGGCCCAGGTTTTGGGAACATCACCGGGTTGCATAGGCATCATATTTTTCTCTGCCTCTTTGCCTAGTTGTTTTTCGATTTCACCAATAAAGTCCATTAGTTTTATCGGTGAGCTATTTCCAATATTAAATATCCGATAGGGTGCAAAACTGGTTGCTGGATCAGGATCATCTCCATCCCATTCATCATTCGGATTAGGCGCTTTGGGAATCAGCCTAACAATACCTTCAACAATATCATCTATATAGGTAAAATCACGTTCCATATCCCCATGATTAAATACTTTTATAGGCTCATCATTTAGCATCGCTTTTGTAAACAGGAACAACGCCATGTCCGGTCGTCCCCAAGGTCCATATACGGTAAAGAAACGTAATCCCGTTGTGGGGATATCATATAAATTTGAATAAGTATGAGCCATCAGCTCATTAGACTTCTTTGTGGCTGCATACAAGCTCATGGGATGATCTACATTATCTGATGTAGAGAAAGGCATATTGGTGTTAGCTCCATAAACAGAACTGGATGAAGCATAAATAAAATGATCCAATGAATGATGGCGTGCAGCTTCCAGAAGATTCAAAAAACCGGTAATATTGCTATCAATATATCGATAAGGATCCTTGAGACTATATCTGACTCCTGCCTGGGCTGCAAGATTTATTACATAATCCAAGTCTTCATTTTCAAAAAGAGAATCTATGGTTGACTTATTCTCGAGGTCAGTTTTAATAAAAAATAAATTTTCTTTAGATGTGCTTTCAATAAGCTCATCATCAGTCAATGATTCTTTCAAAAACCCCAACTGATTCAACCGATCATACTTTAAATCTGTTGAATAGTAGTCATTTATATTATCGAGGCCAATAACTTTATAGCCTTCATCACTCAATCTTTTTGTAAGATGGAAACCTATAAATCCGGCTGTTCCTGTAACTAAAATATTTTTCATTACATTCTAACTTAATACAATATTGCAATTAGTAGGATTTTATAACAAGAGAAATCTATTACTCAAGTACATTGAAAAAGAGTGCCAAAATTATAACGCAAAATATAGCATTGCTTTAATTATAATTCATTAATCTTGCTTTTTAAAAAGTCTTCCCAATATAATTGAATTCCAGACAAATTCTGCCGGTTTAAACTATTTCAGTTCACCCTCTAAGTGGCAATTTATAGGCTATATTAGCTTAAAGTAAATAGCCCGGATTTTAAGGTGTCAGAATTTCATTTCAGAAAATTCATTCGATCGATCATAATAGGGGCAAGCAATCAGCAACCGTTCTAGATCAATATCCAAGTCTTTTTTCCAACAAGACTCTAATAGATCATCATAAGATATTTTCCTTCTCATTAAAAGAGGCTCTTCATCTGTTATACCGATAGACTCGTAGTAATCATGATACTTAAATTCATCCCCAAAGATGTTGTCCGAAGCCTTCATCCATTTCGAAGAAATACCGTAAGCATCAGCAACAATCAAACCATGTAATGAACTCGAAACTATTCTCTTGCATCTATTGATCTTATCTATGAATTCTGATTCACCGCTAAAAACATCAATTATACAAGCTCCTTCTTCTTTCAACCTTAATATCTCCTCATTTTCTTTATCAATATAATGAGGCACTATTCCTAGCTCTATATTTTTTTCTACTTTCGGTTGATAGTATTTTGGAAGTAGCAGTGCCGGATCTCCGTAAATATCAGGGCAATCGTACCCCTCATCTAATAAACGCTGCCTTGTTAATGGGCCTCTAACTGCATGGATATTGGCAGGATAAATTTTGATAGCAGAACTTTCTGAGATAATTCCAGGGCCCCACAAATGAACTCCCTCAAAACGTAAGTGCTCCACCACGCTCCCTATGCACGTATGGACATTTAAAAATCTAAAATTTATTACATCATCCGGATGGACTACATTTTTATCTGAAAGATGTTGTACCAAAAAAGGATTAATCTTATCTCCCCAATTCCTGTTATCACTCCCTCTCCACCAATAAGCAATAATATTATTTCCAAATACTACATCAAATGTATTTTTCCATATTGTAAATGATAAAGACTTTAATAATTTCTTTTTAAATCTATTAAATAATTTAATCCACACATCAAATGTGATTATTCTATTGAGAAACGAGTAGATATTCATTTGAAATTATAAAAATTTAAAAATATTGGCCTAATAATTTTATTAATTTTTGACAGATGACCATTTTGGTTAAGTTTTTTGGGCAAAATAAAATTTTTATACAGTTTATAACTGTTTACAATACAGAAAAAATCTGCCACGGCAATATCAATAATGAATAATACAAAAGTTCTTATCCTTTGTGCCGGGGATGGTAAGCGCTGGAACAATTATTTGGGCGTACCCAAGCAGCTTATACCCATCAACGAGGAGCCGCTCCTTAAGCGAACTGTGCGGTTACTTTGCGACTATGGTTATAGTGACATTGCTATCATAACCCACGATGATCGTCTAAATTTTGAAGGGTGCGATTTTTTTAAGCCGCCCCAATATTGCTGGACCGTTGAAACATTATTATCAACCCACTTTGGACAGAAAGAACCCTGGTGCTTCTTGGGGATGTTTTTTACACAAAGCAAGCACTGGCTACAATCACATCGCCCAGTCAAGGTATACACGTATATGGGCGGTTCGGTCCGAGTCTCTTTACATACACTCAATACGGGGAGCTTTTTGCCATTTCTTTTAACAAAACCAATCATTATCAGATGAAGAAACATCTTAACATTGCCCGTTCTCATGCCCGTTCAGGCGGCAGAGGAAAAATGTGGGAGTTTTATAGATCACTGGCTGGCTTTCCCTTAAATAAACATAAAAAGGAAGAAGAAATATTTACTTCTATCCATGATTTAACGGACGATATTGATAGTCCTAAAGAATATGATAAGCTCTTAAAAAGGTATACCTTTGCTTCTTCGAAAAAACCTATTAAACAGATTCTAGTACACTGTTGGGTTTACGGAATGATTCCCTTCCTTTACTTAAAAAAGCTTCTAAGACCCCTTAAAAACTACATCCTGAATTGACTCGACAACTTAACCTAGATTAAAGGTTGAATAGTTATTCCTTAACTAAGGAAGGTTATTCACGACATTCATCCGGTTGAAGTTTATGGTTAAGTAGTAAATAAAAATTTGCCGTGGTTCAAATAGGAGTTAAAGGCCATTCGAATAAACAGCAGAAGAGTTTGAAGTCGTTACATTTTGGTAGACCCCCAGTTAAGCCATAGATCGTTGGCTACAAATTATGACCACAACCTATTATAGCAAATCAAAAAAGACGAAGCTACATCAAATCATTTAAACTGGACGTAATCCAATAAAGTTATCAACGGGATTATCCTGAAACTTATCTATTGCTTGGTGATTGGAATATAAAAAATTCCAGCAACCCTTTACAAGGAAAGGGATTTTCCAGCAGACTCCTCAAAATAAAGACCTGACTGAGTAAAAAAAGATTTGGCTCATCTACGTATGGAGCTGATAAAGTTCACTGGTAATAAAATTCAAGTGGAACTGGCCCTATTAAAAATTGGGGTAATTCCAAACAACCCAAAATAAAATCGGTCAAAAGCTACATTGCTAATAAAACAAATATATCGAGGAGCAATTTATATTTTAGTATTGATTTCTTTTCATCCAGGGAAGATATATTGTATACACTACCATCGGAGTTCAAAGGCAATGTACCCGGCTTAACTTTAAAGATTGCTGAATTGGTTAGCAAATCATCAAACTATAATCCTGTAATTCGACCACGCTCCTCAGACTCCAAATAAATAAGTGCGGAATCTTATTTATTTCATGAGTACGGATCAGAAACGCTAGCAGTTATCACAGACGAGTAAACTGATACTCTAGATCCATAAAAGAAAAAGGCGAAGCTCTATCATTAACTATGATGAAATTAATGAACGATCTTTAAATATTTTAACTCATCAATTTAATTTTTTTATAAACTATTATCCTTCAGTAATCTAAATAAAGTCAAGATTGCCTGTTTTGCTTTAGGCACATTTCATATTAGCACTATTTAACTGAATATTTGATTTTATACTCTTATTTTAATGTAGATATAATTCCAATATTCATCTAACCATGAGAAAAAAAACAGTACTGTTTGCACTTCTTTTTCTACTTACTTTCGGATATGGGTTTTCCGTGGGTTTTTTTAACATTTTCCCTTTTAAACAGGCGTTGTCAGTAAAACATTACCTTGAATATAATTTTGGGCAATTTGAATCTCATCCTGAGGAAAAATCTGAAGATGTTGAAATAATAAATACCTCATTGACCAGATTACTTTTAAAAAAAGTAAAAATCCCCAATTACAATGGATCAGGTGGTGGGATTTCCATATCAGGTGATCTTCTTTACATTGTTACAAATAAAGGAAAAGTTCAGATATTTAATATTTCCACTTTTGATAAACCAGATACCCAAGTTTCGGATGTTCCCATGCATTTTAGTGATTTAATTCAATCCGGACATCCCTATAGAAATGATTTTAGAATACCCTGGTTTCGAGTTAACGGTGTATATACTGAAATAAAAAATGACAGTACTCAGCACCTGTTTGTTTCACATAATGCATATGAAGCTGATAAAGATTGCATTAGCCACAATATCAGTAGAACGGAACTTACTCTGCATTCTAATGGAATAACTCAAAACAGTACTTGGGATACTATATTTACAGCATCGCCCTGCATTGATCCAGTACCTGATAACTGGAAAGCAGCAGTTCCCTATTCAGGACATATTTCAGGTGGTAAAATTGTCAATTATGGTGAAAAAAGATTGCTAATTAGTATTGGGGATTATAACTATCACGGCATTGATGGTGTTGATGAATATGCTATGGATCCTTCCAATCCTTACGGAAAGTTTATATTACTGAATAAATATACCGGGAATTGGTCGGTATTTGCGATGGGTAATAGAAACCCCTCTGGGCTTTATATTGATAAAGAAGGAACTATATGGTCAACCGAAAATGGACCTGAAGGCGGCGATGAGTTGAATATTATTGAACAAGGTAATAACTATGGATGGCCAAGAGAATCCCTCGGCTTATGGTATGAACATAAATTTCAACTACCGGAAAATTCTAAAAGAGGAACACATGATAATTACACAAAACCCATTTTCTCCTGGTTACCTTCAGTAGCCCCGAGTAATTTAATAAAAATTGAGGGACCAAAATTTGAACACTGGGAAGATGATCTTCTCTTAGGGACCATGCGAGATCAAAGTTTGCATCGACTTCGATTAGATGAAAAAAATCGAGTTCTATATGATGAAAGAATACATTTAGGTCATAGAATTAGAGATATCAAAACATTACCTGACCAAAAAATTATTCTAATAACAGATGACGGATATCTAATGGTTATTGATGACGGCGGTCCAATATTTCAAGATATGGACGCAAATACTATTCAAAAAATTAATACTCTCAGCAGTTTTGACCGTATTAATACTGAAATACAAAATTCCGACAAAGACGTATATGAAAATTCTTCTAAAGCATTATATCAGCAAAATTGTGCAACTTGTCATAATCTTGATCCAAGTAATCAAATCGGACCACACTTGCATAAGCTGTTTAGTAGAGAAATAGGTGGGTTGAATAATTTCGACTATTCACAAATACTGAAGAGTGATACAAGGAGTTGGGACGCCCAATTGCTACGCTCATTTCTTGAGAATCCAAATAACGAATTTTCAGGGACTGTCATGCCGGAAACAAATTTAACTTCAGCTGAAATAGATAGCATAATTCTATTTCTTAAGGAAACTAATGTTAGTGAATGATATCTAATAAATACTTATATCACATTTGGAAAAACTTGCCTTTACAGTTTAAAAGAATGCTTGATTATATAATCTGTCAGCTTTCTCACTGGAAAAACAGTGAGAAATTTAATCAACTTAGAAAAGGAAATCCTGACAACAATTATTCCCTGCAGGGTTTTGACCGTCTTAAGTGTATATATGTACATATTCCAAAAGCCGCAGGAATTTCGATAAATAAAGCTCTTTTTGGCAATTACGGAGGTGGGCATACTACGGTTCGAACTTACAAAAGAATTTTTGGCCCACTTACATATAAACGATATTTCACATTTACCTTTGTACGTAACCCTTATTCAAGATTGCTTTCAGCATACCGATTTTTAAATGAAGGAGGTTTTAAAAATAATGAACGTGAATGGGCCGAAAGGAATATCTCAAAATATCAGAGTTTTGATGAATTTGTGAAGAAATGGATTAATGAAAAATCTATTTGGTCATATAATCATTTTAAACCTCAATATTCATTTGTATGTGATATAAGTTTAAAGCCGGAGGTTGACTTCATCGGAAAGGTTGAATCTATTGATGAAGATTTTGAAAAGGTTTGCAATATTTTAGAAATTGAAAATAAACTTTCCGTTCACAATAAAAGCAACGCAGATACTTATAATTGGAAACAATACTATAGCAACAGATCCCTGCTTAAAGTAGCGGAAATATATCACCATGATTTTAATATTTTTAACTATCAGCCTATAACTAAATAAAGCAGACTTCAGCTTCTGTTAAAAAGTAAGAATACATTCTATGAAAGAAGATTTCGGGATACTTTATATCGCTACTGGCAAACAGTTTATTTCAGAAGCAACTGAATCTGCAAGATCACTTAAAAATGTTATGCCGGATGTAAAAATTATTTTATGGGCTGATGAAGTGATGAGTGTTGACAACTCTCCTTTTCATACAATTAATCTTATTGAGGAACCCCGATATTCATTTTTCGATAAAATTAAACCTCTTTGTGAGACTCCCTTCGAAAAAACACTATTTGTTGATACCGATACATTTTTTATGGAATCAGTCTACGAACTCATACCACTTCTGGATCGTTTTGAATTTGCATATTGCCATGCACCTTGGCGAATTTGCCCAGGAGAAAACAATATTCTTGAAGACGTTCCGGATAGTTTTCCCGAACCAAACTCCGGTGTCATTGCGTATCGCACATCTGAAAAAGTTTTTAAAACTATTCAAAATTGGGAGCACATATATGATAAAAAGCTAAACAGTGATAACGTACCGGATGGCGATCAGTCTGCCCTGCGACTTGCTCTTTGGCAATCTCAATTAAATATGACGATTCTACCACCCGAATATAATATACGTACACCGTTTCCCGTTTTTGTAGGTGGTAATACCTCCGTAAAAATTCTTCATGGTAGAAACCCAACACTAGGCGAAGCAAAAAAAAGAATTAATGATAAGGAAGGTATTAGGATTTATGATTTCTTTAAACCTGGTACTTTTTTGGGAAATTCCAAACAAAAATTAATTAAGATTCTTGAAATACTGAAAAATTGAATTCGGTTTAAGTATATAAGAAGTAGTGTTACTTTATTATCTATTTTTTATTTGTTCGTAGTATATATATCACCGCAGACAATCTGTGATATAAATAGGATAGTGGATTAACTTTATGTCTTAATAGTTCAGGTAATTTTTTAAAAGTTCCTCCAAAAGCCTTCAGTAATGCAATCTTCCCATTCTTTCTACAATCATAAGCACCATTCACCCAGTTCAAACGCTTATCAAACTTTGATATCGTGTTGACAGTGCTTGTATAAGGATGCTCAACAATATATTCAGGCACAAAAACAATCTTAAATCCTTCCTTAAGACAGTCTTCAATGAATATGGTTTCTTCCGAACCGATCAATAGTTCTTCTCCGGCACCAAATCGCTCATCAAAATATATATTCGATTCTTTTAATTTCCTTACATTAAATGCAATCTCTATTGTACTTACAGAAAATAATTTCTTCTTTAATTCAAGCTGAGATTCAGGATATGATTTATATTCCGGTTCTCCGCCTTTTGTCTTAATTTTAAAAAGAGCTATATCTATATAAGGGTTATCATAGAAGAATTTTTTTAGCACATCTATATATCTATCCTTATACTTTACATCATCATCTGTAAATAGACCAATATCTCCAGAAGCTAGTTTTAAAGCATTATTTCTTGACCTGGAAACTCCTTTACCTTCTATTTGAGAGACTATTACATCACTTCTCTTAAGCTCAGGTGGTATTTTTTTGTGTGCCTTCTCGGTGTACTGGTGTGATACGATATATTCAACATCATCCCGTGGGTTCAAAAGAACCTTTTTTACGTTCTCTATCCGCTCGTCTATAGTGGATATTAATATATTAATGGTTAGCTCTTTTTGACCGTTCATAATATTGGGATTGTTAAAACCACATATAAGCCCTTTTTACTGCTATTCAAACAAATTTACACTATACTTAAACTAGTCGAACTTATAAGGTAATACAGATATATAAGTATTGAGTAACTCATATTTAATATTTATATGCTTAGCTACCAGTTCGGTTAAAATATTCCGAAACAAAATTTAAATTTAACATTAGAATTTTAATCCTTCTGTAATTCTTTGATATCCATTTCGACCATTTCCTTAACAAGGTCCTCAATAGTATAACTGAATTCCCAATTTAACTTTTCTTGGGCTCTAGAAGAATCTCCAAGCAATATATCAACCTCGGTGGGACGAAAATACTGAGGATCGACCTCGATAATCACTTCGCCATCAGATTTATTAATTCCAATTTCATTCTTACCCTCACCCCGCCATTCTATTTCAATACCTACATGTTTAAAAGCCATTTCACAAAATTCTCTTACTGAAGTAGCTTTACCAGTTGCCAATACCAAGTCTTCAGGATTTTCTTGTTGTAGCATAAGCCACATCCCTTTAACATAATCTTTGGCATGTCCCCAATCTCGTTTTGCGTTTAAATTACCCAAAAACAATTTTTCTTGGACTCCTTTCGCTATTCGTACAGCTGCTCTCGTAATTTTACGTGTTACAAAAGTTTCACCACGGCGAGGCGATTCGTGGTTAAATAAGATTCCATTTACAGCAAACATACCATATGCTTCACGATAATTCTTTGTTATCCAATAAGCATAAAGTTTTGCAGCTCCATAAGGTGAACGAGGATAAAACGGAGTATCTTCATTTTGTGGTGTTTCCACTACTTTCCCATACAATTCTGAAGTTGAAGCCTGATAGAATCTAGTTTTATTTTCCATGCCCAGTATGCGAATAGCTTCCAGCATCCGCAAAACTCCTAATGCATCAACATCTGCAGTATATTCCGGTGTTTCAAAGGAAACCTGTACATGGCTTTGGGCCGCTAAATTATAGATTTCGTCGGGCTGTGTTTCCTGAATAATACGAATCAGGTTCGTAGAGTCTGTCATATCCCCGTAATGCAAATAAAAAGGTAGCCCTTTGAAATGAGGATCATGATATAAATGATCTACTCTATCGGTCTTGATTAAACTCGCTCGTCGTTTTATGCCATGTACCTCATAACCTTTATCCAATAAAAATTCTGCAAGATATGAACCATCCTGACCTGTAATTCCTGTAATAAGTGCTGTTTTATTTTTTGATGTGTTCACAAATTAGTAATTAATTAAAAATTCATATCATTTTTTCTCTTATCCTTCCCCCCTCCCAACGGTAGTCGGGAGCAATCCTCCAACGGAGGGGACTTTTCCTTGCCGTTTTCACGGTTTCCAATCGGCCTTGAATTGTGTGCTGAAGCGATCGCACAATTCTCAGCCTTGATTCTTTTCGTACCTTTTGGATCAAGCCAAAAGGTACACTAAGTAACTCTAAAAGAACAAATAATTATCAATTAAGTGATAATAGTCATCCCCCTTACCCCCTTCAAAAGAGAAATATCAAGATTCAATTTCTCTTTCTCTAATCTTATCTATATTTTCCAAAAACCATTCATAGGTAGATTGAATCCCGTTTTCAAGCTCAATATTATAGGTCCATCCCTCATCCTCAAAGCGGGATACTTCCATCAGTTTTCTAGGAGTCCCGTCAGGTTTGGAGCTATCCCACTGAATATCTCCCTCATGCCCCACAATATTTTGAATTAGTAAAGCCAGTTCTTTAATAGTAATATCCTTTCCGGTTCCAACATTATACAGACCATATTTTAAATCATTTGTTAAACTGAACATAACAGCCTCTGCTACATCATCAACATGAAGAAACTCACGACGTGGTGATCCCGTACCCCAAAGTGTAACCGGGACATGCCCCTTCTCTTTTGCCTCATGAAATTTTCTGATCATTGCGGGAAGTACGTGGGAAGTTTTTAAATCAAAATTATCATTTGGCCCGTAAAGATTAGTAGGCATCAATGAAATGTAATCTCGGTTATACTGCTTTCTAAGTGCCTCAACCATTTTCACCCCTGAAATTTTAGCAATTGCATACCATTGATTCGTAGGCTCCAATGGTCCAGTTAACAATTGATCTTCACTCATAGGTTGATCAGCATGTTTGGGATATATACAAGAGCTTCCTAAAAATATCAGTTTATTAACATCGTATTTATGAGAGCTGCTAATAATGTTGTTTTGCATCTGGATATTTTCATACAAAAACTGCCACGGATAATCATTATTTGCCATTATCCCTCCTACTCTGGCAGCAGCATTTATGACTATTTCAGGTTGTTCTTTTTCAAAAAATAGTTCGACAGATTGCTGATCTCTTAAGTCCAACTCTGAACTGGATCTAAAGATAATATTCTGCGCCACTTCTTGTTCTAATCTTCTCTTGATTGCAGAGCCAACCATACCTCTGTGACCTGCAATGTAAATTTTTGGATGACTTTTCATTTGGATTAGATATGATTCAATTATTTGATACTAAACAGAAAAACATTTAGATCAATAAGCTAATTTTATTATACAGCATTTGATAATGAAACTTATCAGTTAATTCGCATATTCTGAATAATTTTCATATAGCGCCTCAAAATAACCAGCCCCATAGTAGTTCTGAGTTTCTTTGCGATAGTCAAATTCATTCAAGACAATATTAGTAATATTTGCCTGAACTTGCTCGAGCTCATCTATCGTTCGAAATAACAGCCCTTTATTGGTCTCTTGGTATCTGGCAACTACAACTGTAGATTGACAATATTTTAGCAGGGCCGTAGAGTCACTTATGATACCAAAGGGAGGAGTATCAAAAAGAATTATATCGAAGCTATTTTGCAGATTATCTATCAGCTCTCTGAACTTAGGAATTCCGATAATAGGCTCATGATTTTGTGAGGTACTGCCAGTAGTAATAACGCTTAATGAAGAATTTATATCCGTACTTTTAACCAGATTAGAAATAGGTAAACTGCCATCAAAATAATCAGTCAGTCCTTGCTTACTACTCAAACCAAGATATTTATGAAGCTTAGGTCTTCGAAGATCTACATCAACTAACAGGGTTTTATATCCTGCTTCAGAAAACGATATGCCGAGATTGGCCACAATTGTAGATTTTCCATCTCCTTTTGCAGGACTTGTTACAGCTACCGTTTTAGGTGGAGTATCACCGTTTTGAAAAATTATATAGTTCATTAACCGTCTCACAGACTCTGAAACAATATTTAAACTATCTTGCATCATCACTAATTCATTGGGAATCTTATCCTCTTTTCCCTTAAATGACCTGAGATATTTTTGTGATTTTTTCTCAATTTTGGGAATAGTGATTATGTTAAATGAAGGGTCATAAATATTCTTTAACTGATTTAAACTATTCACCGTTTTATTCATAAACTCACGAGTAGCAATAAAGACTGCAGACAAAAATCCACCCAGCATTAATCCTAAAAGCAGAAGGATTTTTTTATTAGGACTAACTGGGGAACTAGGCACTTTAGCTTTATCAATAATTTGCCCATACCCAAATTGGGATTGCTTCCAGAGAGACATATCTGAATACTGTTTGGAGAGATTTAAGTATAGTTCTTCATTTAGTTTTACATCCCTTTGGAGTTTTGCAAGCTCAACCATTCCTTCAGGAAGTGAATTAAAATTAGAATCAATCTCTTGTTTATGCTCCCTCAGTGCCTGTTGCCTTGCCTTATACTGGTTCTGCTGGATTTTTAAATCCACTAATCTATTTTGAACTTCTGTAACCGCCTGAGCTCTATCTTCACTACTTATACCTGTAAACTCATTCTCTTCATTAAATAGCTTGGAAGATAATTCAGTAATTTCGTTTTTCACCTTTTCTATTTGTTTATCGAGGTATTGTAATCTACTAGGAAGAGGTTTCTTATCTAAAACCCCCGGGTTTCTTGCAATGATAAGCCTACGCTCTTTTTCGTATTGAGCCATTTCTTCCTGTAGATTTTGAATTCTCGGGCCCAAAGCCTCAGAGTACTGTTCCGAAAGACCTGGTTTAATTTTTTCAAGTCGCTGCTCATATTTTTCAATCGTTTCCTCTACAGTCTTTAGCTCCAAGTTAACCCGCTGTAGTTCTGCTTCGGTCTCCTCTCTGCGACTTACTATATTGGCTGCTTGTTCATCGACCTGAACAATTCCGCTGGAATTCATGTAGGACCGCAGCTTCTCTTCGGATTTTCTCAGCTCTTCTTTTGCGGCTTCTCTCTCCTTTTTTAAAAACTCTGCCGTTTTACTTGCAGCTTCCCTGTTCTGTTCAGTTGATTTTTCAACATACAACTCCATTGCATTGTTTACAATTGTTGTAGCTTGTTTTGGACTTGTACTTGTAAAACTTACATCAAGGACATCGGCCTCTTCTTCAGGTCTATTGAAACCGATATTACGTTGTATTCTGGAGGTAACTGTTGCCTTATTTGCTCGGTAAAATTCTTTTTTCTCTTCATCGTAGGTCCACAATATTGGATAATCAGAAATTGTTAAAGAATCCTGATCCATCAATGATTCGCTTATCTGCCGCGAAAATGAACGTGACTTAAAAATTTGAATCTGATTAGCTAATGTAGTACTCAGACCTTGTCCCGTTGTTTGATTCATCAATTGAGCAATTCTATCGTCTTCATCTCCAGCAGGAGTTTCTATTAAAATGGTCCCATTAGCTTCATATACAGGAGTAACACTTTCAGCATAATACCATGCACCGCCAGCCCCAGCAATTAACAGCATCATGATGATCCATTTATATCTGAAGATTACCGATATTATTCTTTGAGGATCCATTCCATTGCTATTAGATGTTGTTTTACCAAAATTATTCTCTGAATCAAATTGAAACCTTTGAATTTTATTCTCAGGTTTACGATGATCCTTATTGGAGCCTTGCATCCTATTATACTCTAACTTTATATTTTAAATTCTATTATCATTAAGTACACTGCTTCTAAAATATTACCGCTAATCTAATTTACTAAAATATATATTTACGCTTCTTCCTATAATTACTCAATAACTGCTAATTTATTCTCATTTTTAGATTTCTGAACACTTTTATCTGATCCATTTGTTTTGAAACTATACGAAGGGACAAGAGTTTTTAAATAAGCCCTCACAGATTCAATACTATCGCTATGCAATAGCGCAACCAGTTCACTTATTTTATGATCAAGTTCTTTTCTATCAAAGTTTTTGCTGCACTTTGCCTTAAATATCTCATCGTGGTCAGTTTCTGTCACTCCCTCCTCGGCATTCAATAATTCCTCAAAAAGTTTCTCTCCCGGGCGACGTCCCACAATTTCTATTGCGATATCTTTCCCAGGCTCGAGATTATGTAATTTAATGAGGTCTTGAGCCATATCCATTATTTTAACAGGCTCACCCATATCAAGAACAAAAACCTCTCCACCTTCACCCATAGAACCAGCCTGCATTACCAACAAAACAGCTTCAGGAATCGTCATAAAGTACCGCTTCATTTCAGGATGGGTGACTGTAACAGGACCTCCATTTTTTATTTGATCAATAAAAATTGGAATAACGGATCCTCTTGAACCCAATACATTACCAAAACGAACAGACATAAACTTGGTAGAACCATCATCCGCACAGCACATGCAAATTTCTTCGGCTATTCTTTTTGTAGCCCCCATAACATTTGTAGGGTTTACAGCCTTATCAGTGGATACCATAATAAATTTATCAACATCATGTTTGATGGCAGCCGAGGCAACCGTTCTTGTGCCCAATACATTAACCCTAATGGCCTCTTCCGGGAATGACTCCATCATCGGAACGTGCTTATATGCAGCTGCATGGAATATGACATCCGGCTTAAATCTTTTTAAAACTTTATCCATCTTTTGCTCATCTGTGACACAAGCTACACAGGGTATAATTTCTTTGTCTTGCCCATTACATTCATTTTGTAGCTTAAAAAGCTCCGTTTCGTCAATATCAAGAGCGATAAGCTTGCTGGGATTTAAATTTGCACATTGCCTGATTAATTCACTACCTATGGATCCACCGGCTCCCGTTACCAGCACCTTTTTGTTGTAAATACTTTTCTTTAGGGTATCCATATTAATATTTATAGGCTCTCTGCCAAGCACATCTTCAATTTTAATATCACGAATATTCTTGATACTAACCGGATCATCAGAAAGCGAATGAAAAGCAGGTAAAATTTTAATATCCAGCTCCGGACGAATCTTTTTAAGTTTACTAATGATCTCCTTTAAATCCTTCTTAGGGTATTCAGGATAGGCAACTATGAGCTGATCCACAGGATGGTTCTCAACATATTCCACCATTTCTTCTCCGCCACCAAGCACTCGAACTCCATGCATATAAAGCCCTTTTACCACTCTATCGTCAAACAGAGCAAGGACCTTAAAATCTAACTTTTCGTTCTTAATCACATCTCGAAGTATCTGCTCTCCCTCATTCTCAGCACCAAAAATTATGCTACGAGAACTGTTCTCATTTTTCGTGCCCAATAACTCAAAAACCAACCGTTTACTAATTCTAAAACCAGAAATAAACAGAATGGCATAAACCGACATTAAGACTGTAAAAATATGGTCATGGGTTCCCAATGCTTCAAAGAATGTATTAGATATCACTTGTGACAAAATTGTACCAACTACTACAGCCACAACAATTTTAAAAAATTCAATTATGCTAGTATGCCTCCAAGTTGCCATATACATCCTTAAGGCTGCCAGTATTCCAATTATTGAAGCCGCGTTAATTACGGAGAGTGCATATGGAAATGCCTCAATACTAGAGGTGAGAGGCGACAGAGTGAGATAAGCCAGTAATGCAGAAAGAAATAAGAAGAGCGTATCACCTACCAAAAAGAACACAGATCTGGTATATGTGTTTATATATTTTGATAGTAATGACTCATTTTTTATAAAACCAAACTCCATTTTACCCTCTTCGATTTTTTCACTTTTCTAATAGCATGGTACCGAATGCGTAGATGAATTAATTGGCAACCCTTTGGTTACATCATTTACCCCCTATAGATTCTATTAATATCAAATACGTAATTCTACAGTGAGATAGCAATATTAATAGAATTTACCGAAATATTAATGAAATCTTGATTAAAATTAATTAATAGCTTTTCAACCCTTTTATAGACCAAGGAATTCTGAAGATTTATTTCACAAAATCTGTAAAATGTTGAGCACTTAAATTAATTCCAATCAACCAAACTTTTTTTATTTTTCCAGACAGTCTCTAATAGACGCTACAACTCTCCTTTTTTCTTTCTCTTTGAGACTGCTTCCTGAGGGTAAACAAAGCCCATATTCAAAAAGTTTATCCGAAATATTATTTCCATAATAGGGTGAGTCTTTATAATACGGTTGTAGATGCATTGGTTTCCAAAGCGGCCGGCTTTCAATATTCTGATCTTCCAGTGCTAATCGAATATCTTCCCTCGATACCCCTCTTGTTTCTTCCGGATTTACCAGTACCGTCGTTAACCAGCGGTTGCTTTTATAGTTCTCAGGCTCTTTTAGGAAGTAAAGACCGCTTCCTGTTGAATGTTGAACGTTGAATGTTGAATGTTGACCTGTAGTACGGTCGTCCGTCGTCGGTCGTCCGTCTGCCTTATCCTGCAACCATTCCCCGTCCAACTCCCTAAAATAAAACTCATGATTCGCTCGCCTCGCCTCTACCCTCTCCTCCAGCACCTTCATCTGTCCACGCCCTATACCGGCCACGATGTTGCTCATACGGTAGTTATAGCCCAGCTCGGAGTGCTGATAATGCAGGGCATCATCACGAGCCTGTGTAGCCAGGAACCGTGCTTTGTTAATCAACGCTTCGTCATCTCCAAGCAATGCCCCACCTCCGGAAGTCGTAATAATCTTGTTCCCGTTAAACGAGAGTACGGATAACTTTCCAAAAGTCCCACATTTTTGGCCATTAATAGAAGAACCCAATGCCTCGGCCGCATCCTCTATCACCGGAATATCATACTTGCGCCCTATTTCCAATATCCGCTCCATCTTTGCCGGCATTCCATATAGATGTACCACAATGATAGCCTTGGGTTTCTTACCGGTTTTATTAAGTCTGCCTTTAATTGCCTGCTCGAGCAGTTCCGGATCCATATTCCAGGTCTCCGGCTCGGAATCCACAAAAACAGGATTCGCTCCCTGATATTTTATCGGATTGGCAGAAGCAGCAAAAGTAAATGACTGACAAATGACTTCATCACCAGGTTCAACATCACATAAAATAAGTGCTAAATGTAAGGCTGCAGTACCAGAAGTAACAACAGCGGCGTGCTCACGGCCGGTAAAAGTCTGAAGATCGTTTTCAAAGCCATCCACATTGGCTCCCAGCGGAGCAATCCAATTTTTATCAAAAGCATCCTTAATGTAACCAAGTTCCTCACCACCCATATGCGGTGGTGATAAATAGATTCGGGGAAATGAATTGCTCATAAAAAATTTATTTATTTCGTAAGATTCCGAAAAAGTATGAAGTTAGATTTCAATTCTGTAAAAACACAATCCTAAATTTGAATTGCGGTTTTATAAGAATTCATTGTTTTAACCAATTATTAAATCGTTCATCATAATTAAAAATATCAAAGATACTAATACCATCTTAACAGCTGACCCGAATTTCAGTTCCATATCTGATAACGAAACATAGCCGCATAACTCGAAACACCAACATGAAAGCGTTCCATATTATCTACCGTTGGCATTCCAAACCACTTGTGTTTCCAGCTGCCTAAGAGACGATAGTTAGTTGGGGATGCGAGTGGTGTAATACCAAATCTTTCAAACATCATCACCGCCCGTGGCATATGCGTAGCACTGGTAACCAGAATAACAGGATGAGTATTACCATGTGTGTCGGCATAAACCTCTGCCTCTTCATAGGTATCACGGGGGGCTTTTTGAAGAAGAGTTGACTCTTCTTTTACTCCCAGCAACAGGGCCGTCATCTGAAGCATTTCTGCCTGAGTTGTACGACCGGGTGTTGACGTTGATCCTGATAGGAGCAATTTACTATTTTGCAGCTGCCGATGAAGGCGAATGCCCTCAATTAATCTGCCGAGCGCGTTTCGTGAAAGCTGGGAATTTGCTGGTAATCGATCGTCAAAACCATGACCGCCACCGAGTACAATGATATGATATTCAGCTTCCGGATGTTCCATTTGTTCTACATTCAAGGGTTCATACCGGTCTTCCAGGGAGTTGATGATCGTTACGGGTACCAGCGGTGTAGAAACAAGGATAAGCCAGATCCCTGACGTCACTGCCAGCCACTTTACCAGTCGCTGTTTCCTTAGATACCAGGCTCCAACAATGGCAAGCAGCAAAAGCCATAACACATTAAATGGATCAAGCAGGAATTTGATTAGAGAGACAAACATACTTGTTGGTAACAATATAAAAAATTCCAAGATTTTGTTTAGCAGCAACTATACTTGCTGTTTTGAACTACCCAGGGAACTGAATAATGATAACCTAACAGTTAAATAACTACTTGCTTAAACATATAACAAATATGCGTTACCAGCATCCGGTTGTCATTTATATTCAGTGCTTATTACAAAACCAGATTGTTTAAGAATCCAGCCATGCCTGTCTTTAACTTTTATTCTCTATCTCTAAGCAACTCCGACTCCTTCATTATAATTGGTTCGATATCAACATCCCTGAGAAAAATATAATCAGAAGGATAATTAAATCTCCCCTTCTCAATTTCAGAAGCTCGACCGGTTAAATATTTTAGGGTATCGTCAACCAAATCAAACCCTACTTTGGCCATAATACCGGTGTATGCCATATGACGTATATTTATTTCTGTTACCTTTAAGTCTCCCTTATTGTCCTCCTTTAGGTCAAAACTGTATACGCCTTGGGGTTTTACTGACAGCTTATGGGAAATATATTCCATTACTTCCTCGCAAAATTCCAGTAGCGGTTCTTCATTAATAAATTTCCCGTATGAAGTATTGCCTGTTACTTTAGAGGGAGCAATATCCGCCATTACATACTCGGCACAATGTAACCCGGCATTTTTTATACATGTTCCTTCGATATAGAGCATTTGATTAGCCAGATGCCGACCAGTAAGAAATTCACTCACCGTAAACTCCTCAATATCCTTGTGTATAAATAGCCAGGCTTCCAAATCCTCCTTTCTGCTCAGTTTCAATGAACCAAGCCCCCCGGAACCAATGGATGCACGAATCCAGCAGGGATAACCGATCTTCTTTTCTATACGGTTATAACCCGGATTTTCCGGTGAAATCCGCACTGTTTTCGGGATATAATCGGTATCGGCCAGTAAATCTGCCATCGCCGCCTTGTCCATAAGCGCTTCGGTATATTCTACGGGTGGGATTAATACCGGGCAGATATAGTCACCATTCTCATTATAGTATTTGCCCCACTCCAGCACCTCTTTTTCTGGCTGTATAAATGCCAGATCAATTCCCATCTCTTTCACAATTTTTTTCATTTCAGGCCAGTATTCCTCGTGGTCAGCTCTGGGTACTGTCATACACTTATCCAACAAACCATCCATATAGAACCCTAAAGCCCTTGTATTGGTATCAACGCCTATCAGTTTTGCTTCCGGGTAAAGGGTTCTCAGGCGAGTGGCAATGGAGCGTGGTGTAGGACCGCCAATTCCGGTAATCAATATTGTTTTGTCCATGTTACCCCAACTCTAAAAATGTTTCTTCTATTATTCTTTTTCCTTCTTCTATAAACCGCTGATCAAGTTCATCAAATGTTTCACCATCCTTGATTCTGATACACCGTTGACATATAATTTTTCCTTGATCCAACTCTTCGTCAATCAGGTGTGTTGTAACCCCCGTAACCTTAACGCCATAATTCATTGCCTGCTGTATAGCTTTCTTACCCCTGAATGAGGGAAGCAGCGAAGGGTGAATATTTACAATCTTATCGGGATACAAATTTAAAAAGGACTCCTTGATAATATGTTTGTAGCCCAATAAAAAAATAAAATCGATACCATGTTTTTTTAATGTGTTTTGCAGCTCCTCATAGTAATCCGCTTCATTGCTAAACGAAGATTTTGGAAGATAATGAGTAGGAATGCCTAAATCATCCGCCCGCTTAATAACCCCGTTATCTTCTTTTTCATAAACTATTAGCTCAATCTGATGACCCGCCAGTTTATCCTCTTCCTGCAATTCCAGTGTTTTAAGAGCTGAACGCCCCCATCCCGACATTAGGATAGCCCACTTATTAATCTTCATATGCTTGCTTTTGTTTTATTTCTTTGCTTCCTCAACTCATCCAGATCAACCATCTTTGCGGTAGGATCAACTACCAAGTTTTCTCTGAAAATGATGTTTTTAATAGTCTTGAAAAATATTTTGAGATCCATTTTAAAGGTCAGTTTATTTACATATTTCACATCCAGTCTCAAACGTTTGTCCCAGTGAACCAGATTCCTGCCCGATACCTGTGCTAATCCAGAAATGCCCGGTTTGATCTTAAATCTTTTTCGCTCTTCTTCGGTAAAAAAGGGGAGATAACGTACCGGTAGGGGCCTTGGCCCTATAAATGACATATCTCCTTTCAGTATATTAAAAAGCTGGGGCAGTTCATCTATGGAAGTTTTCCGAATTATCCTGCCAAGTGGAGTCAGACGTTCACTATTCGGCAGCAGTTTGTCGTTTTCATCAGTTTCGTCAGTCATCGTTTTAAATTTAATAACCCTGAACACTTCTTCATTTTTGCCGTTACGCTCCTGTAAAAAAAACGGTGTTCCCCGATTCTGAATCATTAATAACAATGAGGTAAAAATAATAACCGGTGAAAGCAACAGCAGTAAAACCAAGGCACCGATATAGTCGAATAAAGTTTTAAAATAAGGATAATACATAGATCCCGTCCCAAAGACGTTATACATCATTAAGTTAAAAAGCGGTCAAGCTTATGCTTTAACCCCTTGCCTTCCGGAAGCTGCCAAAGAAGCTTACACCAATCGTGGTTTCCTTCTATTAGTTCAGGACCGCGATTTGTAATAGCTACGTCCCAGCCTATAGATCGGTTGCTAACATTTTTTAAGGCAGCCTGTTTTACCATCTCTATAGTTTCATCCCAGTATGGAATTTGAAATCCTTTAATAGTAACCCCGGTGGCCGGATGCTTTACAACCGGATCTTTTGTCATATCACTGTAAACGGCATCTGAAATAACAATCCCGGTATCGGAATCAACGGTCGCCGCAATATTACCGGCAGCCATATTATCAACGTGTGAATTTACCGTGATCCTTAGTCTGGAATCTATAACAATGGCTTCGTTATTTTCAGTAACCTGGGTAATAATACGAATGGTATTCAATCCTGATGGAGAAAGCCTCATTAATTCATCATGTTGTACTACATATTCTTCAACCATATCATTGCCGGAGGCTTCGAGCTTTTCCAAAAGTCTCTTCTTTGTGAGCCCCTCTGTTTCAATCATCTGTATACCCTTCCCGCTTCCACCGTCTGAACGCTTTAAAACTAGTTTGTCCGATTGGACGTTCAGCAATTTAAGGGCCTTTTCCTCACTCTTTCTGAGTTCATCAATTGTTGCATACTCATGCTTAATAAACTCATTATATTCTTCCATAAATTCCGGTTTATTTTCCAGAATCGATCGAGCATCTGTCGGGTTCATCCTCTGCTGAAATTCGTACATATAACCAGTTCCCGCCCATTTCTGTCTCTTCTCTTCATCAAGTTCATAAAATCGGAATTGAAAATATTCCAACAGAGATATATTATAAGTGAATACAGATTTCACAATATCAGTGAGGATAGCAATTTTAGATTTGCCAGAAACCCTAAGGGTATACTCTAAAAAATGGCTGAACTTATTCCAGTCCAGTTCTTTAAGATAATATCCCAGGTATAATGTTCTTTTCAGTTTCATCTTCAAAATATCAGTTCCACCCTCATCTCTTTGAAAACATGTATAAATTTAAAACTACTTAAAATAACCCCGATGCATCAATTATCTTTTTTTAATATTAGTTTATGGCTGTGACAAAGAATTATCCCGTTCCACAGTAACCCAATCGTTAACATTCCGATAATCAACTTAGCACTTTATTACTATGTCTCTCTGTCACTTTGTTACTCTGCACTTACTTTACCCCCTCATCCCAACACCAAATCTACAATTAATTACATAGCTACTGCTCTGAATCTTCAGCAATCAAATCCCCAAGTTCATTCGCAGCCATAAATTCAACCCCCGGCCAGCGATCTGTAATTCTATTCAGCAATTCTTTTAACGCTCCCAGCCCTTTCTCCCTGTTTTCCGGATCTATATGACCGCAGAAGTTCACTCGGTGCGAGCTGATAATTGCCGGACGGTTCCATCGGAAGGCTGCTTCAATTTGTTTTAATGTATAACTAATCCAATCTATTCCTCGATCATCAGTTGGTTCAAAGACGACATTTCGAACTAAAAAAGTCTGTCCATGTTTATTCGTCTTACCCGAATAGTTAAATACCGTTTTATACCTGCCTTTTCCCTGGTGTTCGCGTTTCAATAGTGGAGTGTCAATGTATTTTACACCATACTCATTAAGTGTTTTATGTAAAACAGGATGCTCCCGTCCACTGGGAGGGTTGAAGTGTGGAGACCGGTATCCATAGACTTTTTCAAAAGCTTCCAGTCCATCTCTGATAATCTCTTTAAAACGTTCATTTTCCTCAAATTCCCAAAAATCAAAGGCTGCCATAGGTGATATCGTTTCATAACCTCTGGAAGAAATACTTGTATAGGAACGATTCTTCAGTGCAGTAAGTACTTCGTGATCTTTTGCAGCCAGTTTTTCCTCAAATACCTTTAGATTCAGATGTTCTCTGCCATGAAACAGGGGAACCATTAGTCCCTTCTCAATACCCTCTTTCAAAAGTTCCCAGGCACCTTTATATGCCATCGGTTGCTGTACCGATAACTTCTCGAAAGTTTCGGGCAATAATTCATAATAGTATTCCCTGAAACCTGTTTGCTCCATTTTTTCAAAATTGATATTGCAGGGCATCGCGAAAGGAGTAAATATAGCATGTCGCCCGTTTTGATCTTCTACTGAAGACAATACCTCATAAAGTGCTTCCAGATCCTGACTCGTTTCCAGCGTATCAAAAGCGTCAAAACGACTGTGAATTTGTAGCCCCTCCCTATCCATCTTATCTCGAGACTGCTTAGAGTCAAGTCTGACGTTACCATAGTCATCTACTGAGATAACAATGATTTTTCTGTCAGTCCGCCATCCAACAAAATTTTTGGTATTAAGAATCACTTTCTGTTTTAACTCAGAAATCATAAACCTACTCCAACCAGATTATTTGATGAATTAACTCTGGGATTTTAATACGCCAGTAGTTTAATCTATATTAATTTAAGCCCTGTTTTGCAGCATTTTCTTGATGTATTTATAAATACCGGTCGATCTTTTTTCATAGTTATTTCTCCACCATTTTCTAAATGGTAATTGCAAGTTTGCAATGATCCTTGCTCTCAAAGGTAACCTTTTTTCCATCCCGTGAATTACGGTATCTGTACAATTTCCGCAAAATCCACAGGGTCGTCCATTTTTTGGACGCCTGCAAAACCATGTCATATACATGATGTCATCCCATCCATGCTCTTTTGCAATATCATCCATATCTGTTTTTTCTAAATCAACTAATGGAAATCTAAAGTATTTAAAAAGATCATAAATGGGTTTTGGCGCCTTTTCTTGGTCAATAGTATAATCAGTCAGATAGTCTTTTAACAATTCATGTGAGTGACTATCTTTTTCTGTTCCCTGTTCTACATTTTTATAATCGTGTTGGCTGCAGAATTGAGCCAACCATGCATGTTGTATGCCTACTCTCTGATTCTCTTCCAAGAGATTAAACGCATCTGTAATTTCCTCATTCAGTTTAAGACTTTTAAAATCAAAAAAGTTAATTGGTAACAATAATTCTTTTGTTTCCGGGTACCTAGAAAATAGTTCAGACCTTATGTTTTGCATCGCTTCGATAGTCTCTCCTATAGTGTCACCACCCCATATCATGTAGTGAGTCTGAACTTTTCTTTTTTCTAATAGTAATAATTGAAGTAGCCTAAATGTTGAATCCCAACCCCCGGACCAAAAAAGATCAACTACATCTTCATCCCTGTGATTCTTTGAATATTCCATATCTATATTAAATTTATATTTTCCCTTTTAATATCCTCAAGCCTGCCAAACTGATAGTTATAAAGCGATTTTTCCAATTTGTCATAAACACTACTTTTCCACCACATAAATTTCATCTTTGCTCTTTTCAGAAGACTTAATTTTGATAATTCGTCAAAAAATGTATCCTCGTAACGCTTTGTGCCTAATACTGCTTTCATACTTATAAATTAGTCTTGCCAATAATATCTAAACCCCTATTTGTTTCAGGAATTAAAGATAAAAAATTGGGCTATTGACCAAGAACCAAACAAACTTCCTGAAAAATCCTCAATAAGTTTTTGGGAGAGCTAATCTTATCAAAATATTGGGATCTTTTCATTTTAAAAATTGCAACTAATTATTTTCTAACCAGCTATCTGCATGACAAGTATCAAATATTTTGCCACCATCCTGATATAGAAAAATTTCTTTTATTCCATATTTATCCAAAAGATCAGTATTCTTTAACCGCCTTACTTGTTTGTCCATACTGACAATAGAATGAATCCCTAATGCAGATTGCATCCTTATTTCACCTCTACCATAAATAGGTTATAACTTTAAATTATATTTTCAATTTGTAAATCTGCCCTCCATAATTTCGTCTTTAAAAAAAGGACCCTTTATAGCTTCCGCCTGCCATAAATCCGGGTTTTCATTCCATTCCAAAAGGATGGGTTCTCCTAACCTATTTACAGCGACATCCCATCCAATGAACATGAAGTAGGGGAACATTTTATGAGAGCTTATACACTTTTCAATTACATTTTCATAATTAGGTATAACAACTGATTTAAATGGTGTTTCACTATCGGGATGTTTTTTTTCCATTTCGGTTCCCAATCCGCTGTATGCGATATCTTCCAAATTACCATTCGATTTAACAAAACAGTATCCTCCGCCCGATGAGGTATTATCTACTCTTGAATCTCCTGTTCCAAATCGAAGTAAGGTATATTTGATATCAATACTTCCATCTTCATTACGATAGGTAAGTACTCTTAGCGTGTTTATCGATTTATTATTAAGTGCCCTTAAGTTCTCATGCTGACGGACAACAGGCTGGATAGTATAGTTTGATAAGTGAGAATAATTATCAAAATTAAGCTCTCTAGATTCAATAAAATTTACGTTATGCCCTCCCATTCCTAGATCTTCCTTCAGGACCACTTCATCATCAAAGTTAAATAATATATTTTCCGCTTCATTGCGTTCAATAAGCCTGCGATTACTATTATAAAAAGTTGCACCTATTTTTAAAACAAGGGGCTTTAAGGCAAAATCAGGAAATATTTTATTGTCAAAAGTTTTATGGGCACTGATTCTTATGGATTCGGGATTATATTTTTTCAGGAGATATGCCATGTAGTAATCACTAGGAAGCCATCCCTCTATAAACTCCCCCTGGACTTCTGTGTATAAGGCCAGCCATGGCCAAAACCTGGAGCTTCCATACTTTCTTTTTGCATACGATTTTATCGTTTTTTTTATTTGTCTGTCAACTATTTGGTACCCTCTTTTTTGTACTATCTTATTTATTAAACGGTGTGCCATCCTTCGATAGAAAAAAAGTCTCAATTTCCTTTCCAAATAAGGCTGAATCTTATTTTTAAGTAGATTTACTATTTTATTCATTTTTACGCACTTAATTGCTGTTATTCTATTTTAGAATCATTGCTTGATCTGTTAAAATCAATTTTGAAAAATTGGAACACTTTTAATGCTCCTTTTTATGTTTTAGACAATAGCGGTCGGACTTTCTTCTTTTCTGTTAATAGAATTGAAGTAATTTAAACGCTACCTCGACCAAAAAAGATTAATTCTTCTTCACCACTTCACATTTTTCATATTTTAGATATGCTTTTCTGAATTTCGGATAATTTCCTTAACACTACAAAATTGATATTTAGATAGCAGGTTTTCCAGTTTACCATAAACACTTTTGCGATTCCACCACATCGATTTCATTTTGGTTCTTTTTATAAACCCCAATTTGTCAAGTTCCTCAAAATAGTATTCAGGATAACGTTCTGTATCCAGTTCATATGGGTGCATATAGGTAATAACAGGACGATTTTCTCCTACCTTCTCAAATGCTTTTTCTGTAAAGAGATAGGGAAACAATCGCAGATAACCGCCACCGCATATGGGAATTTCCTTACCGAAGATGGACATCGTTGAAAGCGGGACTTCTGTCAATTTATGACCGGAAGGGGTGGTTATTTCACTAATTTCCTTGTTGAACCCCGGCCAACCATATCTCTTACCTTCAATGGGCATGATGCTGCTGTCATAGGTAAAACCGGCTTCAGCTATAACATCCAGGCCCCAGTCGGTTTCGGGCATGATTGAAAATCGTGGTGCCCGGTGGCCAAATACCTCCTCTCCGGAAATATCCTCTATTAACTTTTTCGCAGAGGTGATTTCTTCCAAAGCTTGCTCTTTGTCCATTTCAGTAAATGGAAAATGATGATAGCCATGAACACCAAGCTCATGCCCTTCATCAGCTATTTCTTTAATTAACTCCGGAAAATCCTCGGCCACTTTACCAAGTATAAAGAACGTCCCCTTGGTATCATACTCATTTAACAAATCCAATATTCTACGAGTATGAATTACCACTCTATTGGTTTGCGGACAATCTACCCCAAAATCATGAATCATCGCCAGGCTAATCCCATCTTCTACGTCAATAGTAAAGGCAGATTTATTCAATTCACTCATTGGATTGAATTATTTCACAAATTGACAGAAATTTTTTCGCCCTTTCTTCTGGTGTATTGAACATACTTGAAATTTCAATTCCCTTTTTTACTAGGGCAGCCTGTTTCGCCTTATCACCTATCAGGCCTATAATTTTGCGAGCTATTTCTTCAGGATCTGTAGGATCAAAGTAAACCGCAGCATCTTTACAAACCGTATGTGCAAATCCAAGGTCGGAAGTCAATATCGGTTTTTTCATAACCATAGCTTCGGCATAGGAAGCGGAAAAACATTCCAGCAAGGTCGGCAAGAACATAAAATCAATCTCCTGATAGAGTGAAGGACATTCTTCTATAGGAATGTGTCCCAAATTATAAATGTGATCTCTTATAATTTTATCAAACTTGGACTTAAATATATCCTCCGGAAGGGTAAGTACAAATCGAATATTCGTATGGTTGAACTCTAATAATCTTTTTAATACCGAATTGATGACTTCAAGATTTTTATGGGGATAATAAGAACTTAAGGTGAGCAGGCGTACCTCTCCCGAAGATCTCTCAGGTAACTTGTCCGGAAATTCTTTATAATCGAAAAAGTGACCATTAACGGTATTTGAAACCGTATATACATCATTACTTTTCATCAACTTACGTACTCTCTCATTAACATCATCAGTCTGTACCAGGTAGGTATCAACTTTTCTAAAAAATACAAACTCAATTTGTTTTCTTATTTTCCAATAGAGCTTCTTTCCAAAAGATATTTGTGAAAAATAGGGGGATTCCGGATATAAATAATGAGGAATATTAAATCCTGCAACAAGGGGAGCTTTTGTAACTGAATATCCATGTCCCCCGGTCGCGATCACACAGTCGGGCTGAACTCTTTTTTCCAGTTTTCTTAACCAAAACATCGTTTTAAAAAAAGTAAGTATACTGCTTGCCGGTCTTTTCTGTAGTCCATAGAAAGTAAAATTTTCAGGGAATTTCTCTTTTTCTATTTGTCGGGATAAGTTTTCTCCTGTAACGATATGATATTCATGCTCAGGATAGTTTCTGCATTCATATATGAAGGATAAGGCTACCTGTTCAGACCCTCCTTTATACGTTGAGCTATTATTAATTAGCAATTTCATGATACTATAGATTATTAATCCTTAGGTACTCAGGTTGAACTCCCGATTTTTTCTTTTAAATAGTTAATATTCAGATACTTGCGTGACATATTCAGAAAGAATCCCAATCCCGCTAAAGGATCATCCAAACTAATGGTTTGATCAACCGTATTTTTTCCGAAAAAAGAAAAGAATGGCGGATGTGTATTTTTTCTCATAGATTTCGTCGCAAAAATGTACCATAGCACATCCATGAATATATTTCTGCTATATACTCCTAATGTGTAGTTTTCTATTTCAGGTATGTCTTCACCGTTTGCAAATTTTATATGTAAATCTGCATAATCGATGCCCGCAGCAAAGCCAATTTTGATGCCTGCAGTAACCCGTGGATTAATTTCCAACACCTTAACAACATTAGTCCTTGGATCCAGAATTAAATCAACATCGGCAGCGCCAATCCATCCGATGCCTTCTAATAATTTTTTACATATTTGTACGATTTCAGGTTTATCAACAGTAATATTAGCCGTACTGGTACCCCCATCTATGGGAAAAAAACGGGGTTTCTCAATTACCATGCATACCTTCATATTACTCTCATGATCTAGAAAAGCTTCGGCCTGGTATTGCATCCCGCCGTCCTGAGGAATGTATTCCTGCATAAGTAAAGGGCCATATTTTTCTATATAGCCATCTAATTTTTGCTTTAAAAGCCGGGGATTCTGTATTTTTTGTACACCGATTGCTCCTATGCCTCTTCTTGGTTTTATAATCAAAGGATATTGCAACCTTTCATCTTTCTCAATGTCGGCATTCCTCTCCAGGGAATACGTTTCGGGACACGGTATACTGTTATCCATACAATATTGCATCAACGACAGCTTATCTGTCACTTGCAAAAACTTGGAATACTCCGGCACCGTTAAGCGAGTATATTTGCTGATTTCACCCCTATTTTTCGAAAGTATATCTGCAGATATGTCTCCTAAACCCAGGGTTATATCAATATCATTATTTTTTAAAAAATTAATCAGGTGTTTTTTAAACCCTTCCCGATCTTTCATATAGCTTGGCCATATTAATCTTTTCGTAGGATATCTTGAAAAATATCCTTCACAAACCCGTGTATTACAAGCTATAAACACCTGATGACCTGCTTCTGATAAAGACTTGAGGAATGGTAGCGTTTGTCTCCCCTGATCCAGCAGTAATACTTTTAGAGATTCATTCATGTTCTAATTATTTCAAAATCATTTAAAGAGGAATGCCAAATTTAACCAGTTGATCTTTGATAAAATACATCTGACTCTCTTTCAAACCGGGATAGATAGGTAAGGTTAAGGATGTTCCTGCAAGATGATGTGAGATCGGGCACGTCTCTTTAGTACCTGACGGTAAAGTAAGCCAATGAATTTTCAGGAATATATTGAACGCTTTAAAATGATCAGCAACTTCAATATTGTTCTGCATTCTAATTGGAAAACCAAATGGAACTGTTTCACTATCCAGGTCTGGAAAAACAGGATCGAATGGTGTAGAGTCTATGATTTCGTTCCATTTAACATACAGTCTCCGCCTCACTTCACAAATCTTGTCCATATCAGCTGAAGATATGATCCCTCTTCCAAATGCAGAAACAGGAAGAGGATCAATTTTGGTATTACCTTCTGCCATTTCGTCTATTTCACTCTGAATTACTTTCCCAAATGCAGACCTGATTTTTTTACTGTACAGACTACCTATTCTTTTTACAGCAATTAAAAAGCCTTTTATATTTGCAATTATTTTGTTTTTTAATTTGAACTTATAATTAATCTTCTTTTTACCTGTGCCCATCCGGATTCCTCCCCCATCTGCTGTATGAAATAGTTTTCTAAAACTATAAATCTGAATATCAGAAAAGTCCCTTCTATATTCAGATAAAGCGGAATGGGCATGATCCTCTATCAGAGTAATGTCATACTTTTTACATAAAGAACTTATTTGTTGAATGTTTTTTTGAATAAATCCAAAATAGTGGATTACATAAACTAATTTAATCTCTCTATTTTTACTTAAGATCTGTTCGAGAGCAGATATGTCAATGGAATAATCTTCATTCAGGTCATAAAAAATTTCACTACAGTTACCCGAAAAAATGCCGGTAACCGTATCACAAGTTAAGGCAGGTAATAGAACAGTATCATCATTTTTTAACTCTAAGTAGTTGAATGCCAACTGTATGGCATCTCTACCCCTCGAGGTAAGCAATACATCAGAAAAATTATTCCCTGATTTAAATATTCCTGCTAAATAAGCTAGAATATTAATGGGTGGATTGCTTTCAATATAAGCTCTCATCTCCCTTTGGTCTGTTCTTCGGATCGATGTTTAATAACCTTGGCAGGAATCCCCCCGCAAATTGTATTAGGAGGTAACTCTTTCGTAACTACAGAACCTGCGGCAACCACGCAACCCTTTCCAACTTTGGCACCTGCCAGAATGATTGCACCAGCACCAATCCAGACATCATCTTCAATTATAATATCATCCTCGGTATAATCCTGCTCTGCAATAGGTATATCTGTTTTATCAAATCCGTGATTAAATGCAATTATTTGTACATAAGGTCCCAATATTACATTTTTTCCTAAAGTAATTTTTGCATTTTCTTTCCCAGCCCACAAAATATTGCCATGATTGAGCATTGAATAGTCATCCAAAAATATCTTATCGGCATCTCTCAATAAGACTGACGGCCTTATTTTTACGCCTTTTCCCTTGTTAACAGTCCGTACTCCCTTAACATGATTTAATGCATAATATGCAGCCAGATAAATTAATTCGGATAAAAACTTAAAACTGAAGACATTTCTCAGGACATCCTTAAGCATCTTAAATTTTTCTGAGGCCATTTCACTTCAATTTAAATTATTAATAATGATGTTATATGCTTGATTTGAAGTATATCTCTCCTCAAGTAATTTGCGTGCATTCTTTGCACACTTATTTCTAAAATCTTCATTTTCCGATAAAAATTTTATTGAGGAAATAAAGGTTTCCATATCGCCGTGGATAGTAGTAATACCGCAATCGGCATTCTCAACAATTGACCCTATGTCAGTATTCTGGTTCACCGCACATAATACTGGTTTGGATGCTTCAAGATAGGCCAGTAATCTGGATGGAAATTGAGGTACCGTATACTTTGAACTTAATAAGATAACGCCAACGTCACTTGCCAAGAGAACGTCTAAAAAATCCTCTTTCGGTAACCATTCATATAAAAACACATTGTCAAGCTGTCTTTTCTCCAGCGTCTCTTTTAAATACTGATATTGTGTACCGCTTCCTCCAATTAAAAAATACGCTTTTTCATAACTATTTAATTTTTCAATGGCATCAATATAAAATTCCAACCCATGCCCCTTGCTAAGGTTACCGCTGAATATGAAAACCGTGGCATCCTGCGGTATATTATATTTTGATCTTATTTCTTGTCTTCTTTCAGATTGTAAGTCTCTAGGTTTAATAGCGTTTGGACATTCTTCAACTTTTTGAGTTGATAAATATGAGTTATTATCCAATACATATTCTACATTTTTAGGTGACATGCAACCAATAATATCTGCAATGCGGTACATGCGTTTTTCGTGCCAGCGAAAAAACTTATAAATCAGGCCATTTTCTTTTATGATGTTCAAATCAACGGAACTGTGGGGCCAAATATCTTTCAATAGCAGATAAAAGAACGCGTTATATTTATTCTTCAAATATTTCATTAGCCCAGACAAAGTTATGGGGGGAGTATGACCAATAAGTAAATCAAAACTCCTGTCCGGAAAATGCTTTTTTATATATCTTTTAAAATTACTGCCCAAAAATGCCAAGGATAGGGCTTTCTTAAACTTTCCTGCCTTTCGAATCTTAAAAGTAGGAAACCGTAACACGTTAATACCCTCCTCTTCATGTAACTGTGGCCTATCTATATTTTCATCAGCATAGGCAACACAAACTTCATGGCCTTCTCTTTTAAATTCATGCATCAGGTCAGAATACAAGTTCCTGTTGCCTCTGTCAGGCCAGGCAATAGTTATAAAAAGTACATTCAATTTATTCGATTTCATTCATTAATTATTATAAGATAAATTCATAAAATTTTTCCGTTATCTTATCAACACTATAGTCTTTTATTCTGATTGTAGAATTTTTTGCCATTTCCTTTCTCAGTTCTTCATTTTCCATCAGCAAAGACAATTTTTGTTTAAAAGCATATTTATCGCCCACGGGTATCAGAAAACCATTTACTCCATTTTCTATCATATCTGACGGACCGGCCTCGCAGTCGTATGAAACTACCGGTAGTCCGGCTGAAAGTGCCTCGCCTATTACGTTCGGGAATCCTTCTGAACTGGAGATAAAAGCAAATATATGTCCTTATTAACACATCAAATTAAATTTTTAAACCAAGAAAATAGAAGCTATTTCAAAATTAAATGCATGATAAAAATGAGTGTTATCCCTCTTCAAAAATGAACTTAAAATATTGTTCCCCGATTTTATCAGTAGAAAATTCATTTACTTTAGCCAAAGAATTCTTCCCCATCTTTAGTCTCAATTCTTTATTATTCATCAATTTCTCAAGCTTCTCCTTATACATATCCATCTCAAATAAAGGGACTAAATATCCATTTTCTCCATCATCTATAAGTTCAGCAGGTCCGGCAACACAGTCAAATGCAATTACTGGTAAACCGGCTGACATAGCTTCTCCAATCACATTAGGAAATCCTTCTGAACTCGATGTAAATGCAAAGATGCTACTCTTTTTATAATAATCTTCAACATTTGAAACAGTTCCAGTCAAAGTTACTTTATTTTCAATATTTAATTCACTTATTAGATTTTTAAGTCTTTTTGCACCTTTTTGTTTTTGGGAATCACCACCTACAATAATGAGTTTCCAACCAGGTAAATCAATTTCAGCAAACATTTTAATTAACAAATCGAAATGTTTTGTCTCAATCAATCGTCCAACTGAAAGAATAGTTTTATTTGAAACATCTGATATTTTATTGCCTTGAATATCTCGAATTGGATTATTTATTGAAGCAACATCTTGAGATGGAAATTTTTCCTTATAAATCTTTTTAGCAATATCAGTCTGAATTATAATTCCTGAAGCCTTCCTATACAATAAATTTCTAAGTAACTCTTGAAATTTTTTTCTCTTTAATCCGGGTTGAGCACGATCAGAAACATAAATTGGATAGTTCAATCCTAAATTCGAGAGTAAAACCAGATTGTTCCAATCTTCACCAAAGCTTAAAATCACATCAGGATCAATAGAAACTATCTGCCTCCTTAGGTAAAAAAGAGTTTTTAAAGTATGAAAGGTTCTTTTTTTGTTATTAAAAGTGAATTTAGGTTTATGGATATGAATTGATGACGGTAGTGAATAAAATATTCTTCTAGAACGTCCATAAAGTATTAAATGGATTTCAATATTCTCTTTTTTATCAAAATAACAGGCTAATTCAGACATTACCCTTTCCATACCACCTGGGCCTAAAGATGGTATAAGCAAACAAATCTTTTCATTATTTAAATTATTCATTTTAAAAAATAATAATGGCTTAAATATTAATCTTACCTTTGTAAATTCTAAGCCAGTGGGCCAAAACAAGCCCTTTCCAAAGAAGGGGACCATATCTGCCTTCGTTCTTTTTGTGCTTTATCAGCAATTCTTTTAGATAATTGCCATCTAAAAGTCCATTGCTATTTATAGAATCAAAGGTCTCATAAGCAAAGTCAAACAGACCTTCTTTGAGCCATTTTTTATATGGAACCCCAAATCCTCTTTTTTTACCATCTAAAATCTGATCTGGAACTATACCTCTCAGTGCCTTTTTCAGTAGAAATTTCTTTGTTCCGTTCCTTATTTTATAAGAAGAGGGTAAGCTCAACATAAACTGGGTTAGTTCGTTATCCAAAAAAGGGACCCTTGCTTCCAGACCACACAACATGGTTGCCTTATCCACCTTTTCTAAATATTTATGATTTAACATTATTTTTACATCCGCATAAAGCATACGTTGAACTAAGTCGAGTTGTTCATATTCAGAATTGAACTCATTAAATACTTGAAAAGGATCATATGGTGTAATTTCTTTTCTAAAATTCTCCCCTAATATTTTAAATGGTGTGTCATAAAGCACATCTTCCGTTTGATAAAGAGCCATTTTCATTGCATCACTTTCTTGATTAAGAATGTGAGCAATTCGCTTTACACGTAATGACCATTCTGTTGAAGGGATAAAACGATAAGACATTGCTGATGCGAATTTCCAAAAATATATTCTATCGAGAATGGAATATTTTCCATATCCGCCAAAAAACTCATCTCCTCCATCTCCTTGTAATATTACTTTCTTATCTTTGCCACATTCTTTGGCAAGTAAATATAACGGAATATTAGCCGTATCTGCGAAAGGATCATCATATTGAAAAACAAGATCGCGGAAAATATCCTCAATATCATCCGAGGTGATTTTTAACTCGTGATGGTTAGTACCAAATTTTTTGGCAACCATAGCTGCATTTTCCAATTCACTATTCCCACCTATATTAAAATCATATTCAACAGTATAAGTATCCAGGTTATCCATATAACGTGAAGCAAATGCAACCAGTGCTGATGAGTCAATTCCACCACTAAGTAATACCCCAAGTGGCACATCACTCATCAGTTGTCTTTTTACTGCCGTTTCAAGCATATTTCTAACTTTAGGGGCATAATCTTTCTTACTGTCTTCCTGCTTTAATGTTTTTGGTGGTGACCAATATTTACTTTCCGAATCAATTCTACCTTTATTTAAATCGAACGATAAAATTGAAGCTTCATCAAGCTTTTTTACCCCAAGTGCCATGGTATTTTCAGAAATCGTATTTCCATACCAAAGGTATTCTGCCAGCCCCTGCATATTTATCTTAAAGGATTTCAACCATCTATATAGAACCTTTATTTCCGAGGAAAAAGCAAAATAATTATCATCTTCAAAGTAATATAATGGCTTTATTCCAAAGCGATCTCTTATTAGAAATAACTTATTCTTTGACTTGTTCAGTATTGCCATGGCGAAGATGCCATTCCAATCCGGAATCACAGTACATGAATGTTTCACAAATGTTTCAAGCATCACTTCTGTATCCGAGGTCGTTTGAGTAGTAATGTTATGCTTTTGTTTGAGGTTTTTGTAATTATAAATTTCACCATTATAAGTGCAAACATAATCCCCGTTCTTAGATGTAAATGGCTGATTTGATCGAGGATCGAGATCCATTATACTTAATCTGTAATGTATCAGCAGACAATTTCTATGTTTATAACTATTATTAAAATCGGGTCCCCTATGTTTCATCAGTTTAGAAGCTTCCTTAAATGATAAGAACTCCGACTCATCAACATTATTTTTTAAAACTAATCCCGCTATGCCACACATATGATGTTATGTATAATTTAAAACCGTTTTATTTATTAACTCCAAAATGCAAACAACTTCTCTATCCCTTTTCCGAACATATATTGTATTTTATTCAATTTTTTGTACTTGAAACCAATTTCGGGATTTATTTTTAAATTTTTCTTTAACCGAATTACATTACCGGCCAACATGTGGGATGCTGAGAATGTTTGATCTAAAGTAAACCCTTCTATAGAAGGATGTACTTTTTGCAATGTTTCGGGTTTACTTACAAAGTTTTTGTAATATACCTTTTGGGAGGAAATGCCACTAGAAAATATTTCTGTAGCAATATTAGTAAATATCCAGTCGAGCGTTACTTTCCACGTCCTTCTTGGATTAATATCTTCTTCTATTCCTGCTTCCATATCTTTAGCCACAACTCCCTTACTTGAGTTTAAAACTCCCGTAAATCCACGACAGATATGAATAATATTCAGATCTACAATTTTTGATAAAACGGCTATACGTTGTGGCGATTTGGAAGAATAAACAATTACCGAGCAACCCGTTATTTTTTTTATTGCCTGTAAAAGTTGCAACGTTGCCCGACAGTATAGCTCAAAATCATCGGATGGCCACATCTGATTAATAAGTGTACGAAATGTAGTTTTATTTCGCTGGTATTTCCAAAATAATTGTTGATATTTCTGGTAGCTGATCTCACGTTCTGTTTCCCATAAATTGATAACCTCTGACCATACCGTGCAATTAGCAATTTTTTGTTTACATGAACAATACTCCTCCATAATGGTATCCCTGGTAATAAAACTTAACTCTCCTGCACTGAAAAACCCATCATTCGAACCAAGAACCATATCTAATAATGTAGAACCGGAATGCCCATTACCTGCTATATAAAGAACTTGAATCGAGGAATCCTTTTTCATCTCTTTTTTACTTATTAAATGATACTATATCAGCCTTAAAAAACTCAAGTGCTAAAATTTAAAACATTATAGGAAGTTTGTAATAGAAAAGAATGTTCCAACACCTGCAATTAATCTTCTAGCATCATCTGTATGGTTGAGGAATAGTCTTAGTTTATACACTAATGCAAAGTATATCCAAAGATAGGCAAATTGGATAATTAATTTGTTTTAATACAATAGAATAGCAGTTTTACGTCCAGAAAAATTTATGGAAAATTTTTCTTATTCCAGTTTTCTAACTCATTAAAAACTTACAACTTAGTTTTGAATCCCAATGAGTCTAATAATATTAAAAATGTCCTTTACTCAAGCTTATTAAAACTCCTTTTCCATTGATCCATTTAAACTACTATTACCGACAGCAGGATTAGTTGTGAAATCAGAAGGTACACTTGATTTGCCCGAGGAAATAGAAGAAGCAGTTGAAGGTGCCACCTTACTTTTTACTTTCCCTATATTGTAAACAATAAATAACTCTTGATCATATTCCTGAGGATCTAAAGTAAAACTATTCTCTGCCTTCATATTTATGGCAATATTTGGGTCATTCAATTTATCCTGCAGTAAAAGCGTACCTTCAAAATCAGTTTTACTTACATTCCATGTAAGATCTAAAAGATTATTATCAACTGATGAAAGCTTTAAATGCCAGTCAGCTGATTTAGATTTACTTGATCGTAGATCCGTAAAGAGGTTATGATCGGGTATAACAAAATGAGCAAAAAATGAACCCGGTGGATTAAAAGGAGGGCTTTCAATATCATCATCAGAATCATAGCCAGCCGTCAGATCCTTTTGAAACCCAAAAGTTAGTGTCCTGGAATTATCTTTATTTTCTACTGTAATCTCTTCTATTATTTCACCCGCCTGAGCCGGTGGCTTAGTTGGTTCTTGGTCATTGTCAGAAGGTGAGGAAGTAGGTGAACTGCATGCTGCAAAAATAAAAAGTATGCATAGGGTATAGATAATATTTTTCATAACAAAATAGATGATTTTTATAAATCTTCTGTAGATGATATATTTATAATCAGTTCAGGCTGATATTACCTGCGTCACTGACCTTTATGAAATAGGCCTTTCCGGGTTCAAGAGAAGTAACACTTTCGCAGCTTGAATTTGTTTCTCCGGTAGGCTTGCAAATTTTTTCGATGATATTTTGGGAATCAGATATTTCTGACTGGATGTCTACTGAAGAAACAGGTCCTCCAATTAAATTCCAGCCTTGCGTAAGCGAGAGGTTTAAGGATGATATTGGGTCACCTTCAAAAACAACTTCTTGACCGGATAAAAGTTTTATCCAATAGCCATTGCCGGGCACCAGTTCTGAACTTTTAGTATACGTACCTTCAAAACTGTAGATTGAAGATGGATCAATATCCGTAAAAATGTTTTCAAACTTTTTATCAGATAAATCCCGGGGAAGACTCACCAAATTCCATCCTTCTTGGTAGGAAACGGTGGTCTTGGAGCCCAATGGGCCTCCACTGCCGGTATCTGTACTATCTGTTGCAAATTCCCAAATAGGACTCCATTCACCGGCCACATCGTTTTTTACTGCATGTACCCGCCATTTATAAAGTGCATTTGGTTCAAATTTTTCTGAATCAGGAACATCATATTGAGAATCAGTTATCTGGACGTCAACTACCTCAACTGCTGAATCCGGCTGACCTACATGCAATACATAGTAATCTGCCCCATCAACGGGCTCCCAATCAATTGTTGGATTAATTAAAGTATTGTTTGCTCCATCGTTTGGTGATATTTGTACAGGGGCCGGCAGCTCATCTGATTGGGATTCTACGGTGACAAAATTACGAGAACTCGACCAGTTACTGCTTCCCGCGCTGTTGGATGCCAATACTCTCCAATAGTATGTTGTACTATTGCTAAGTCCACTCTCAGTATATTGCGTAGAGGTTAATCCTGAACTGTCTGTAATCACAGAACTGAAATCAGCGGTTGTAGACAGCTGTAGCCTATAAGTCTCAGCATCCGTTGAACTATTCCAGTCCAGCGATGGACTCGTACTTATGCCCGTTGCTCCATCATCGGGGGAATTCAATGTGGGCTCCGATGGTGCTGTAGCGCTGCTAGAGCTTTCAGTAGAAAATTCACGACTGGCAGACCAGTTACTGCTTCCTGCGCTGTTGGATGCATTAACTCTCCAATAATATGTTGTCCCGTCACTTAATTCACTGGCTCCATACTGCGTAGAAGACAAACCGGAATTGTCTGTGACTAATGAACTAAAGTCAGAGGTCGTGCCTATCTGTACGCGGTAGGTCTCAGCACCACTGGAGCTTTCCCAGTCTAGCGTTGGGGGAGTACTTATGCCCGTAGTCCCATCGTCAGGGGAAATAAGTGAGGGTGCTCTGGGAGAATCAGTGCTTTTGCCCTCCCCTACGTCAATAGTAATAGCTTTACTGGTGAGAGTCAGATCTGGGATATTAGAATTGGTCACAATAAGCCTGTAGGTGCCAGCATCTGAATCCTGGGCACCAGCAATAGTAAGGCTGCGGCTCGTGGCCCCGGAAATATTGGTCCCGTCTTTCTGCCATTGGTAGGCGTTGTCAGTGTGGGTAACTACTCCATTAAAATCATCGATGGTCACATCGCTTCCGCTTGAAATGCTGATTATCCGAGACTGTCCAAAGGGTTTTTGAGGGGAATAATAAACATTTTCGGCGATATCCTGCCATAATTCAAGCACTGTTTCCCCATTAGAGGCATTTGGTGGAACATACAGCATGTGCTTAAAAACATACCTGTTATTCCTAAAATCAGCACCACTGCTACCTGTCATACGACTATGGTTATCCCAGTCAAGGTAAGGCCAGTTCTCATGTAGTTCGTTACCACCTACCCAGAAATACCTCATTTGATACATATTGGTAAGATCAGTAGTTCCTAGCGTAGTCAGCTGGTTATCAGTAAATTCAGGTTGTATAACAGATGGACTGTTTTCCCATAAAGAAGCAGGTAGCGAAGTGAGATTGTGGTTTCTAAATTGGAAAACTTTTACGTTCATAGCTACCGCTACTTCGGGAAAAGCACCTTTAAATCCCGTACCCCCCATAGGCCAACTAAAAAGGGGAGCTGTTACATCAGACATGGTTCCATCAAACAGGTAGTCGGGTATTTCTCCTACCAGTTCAATAGCCCCCAGTCCAATAGTCCACAGTTCTGTCATTCCAGATAAATCCACTACACCAAAATCAAACGTAAGGTTGGTGGAATTATTAAACCTGAAGTGATGCAAGTTCGTCAAGTTCCCAAACGAAGCTGGCACATCACCAGTAAGCCAATTTTCAGATCCACCATTTCTGCCACCAATGTCAAGCTGAACCAATCCTGTTGCATTCATTAAGTTATCGGGGAAGGACTGACTAACTGCGTTATTATGATAATGTTGTAAGCCCTTGAAAGTAGTTATATCATAAAAACTGCTCTCAAAACCGCTTATACCATCAGTAGAAGTAAAATCAGAATCACTAAAATTTAAGGTAAACCACTCAAGGATACTGCTGGAAGGTGTACTAGGTGCTGGCACTACTCCTGTCCATCGGTTATTTTCATCAGCTGTTTTACTCTTACCGGGGTGAACATCACTCGCCCCTCCATTAGACTCTTCGTGAGGCAAGGGAGCACCAAGACCAAAATTGTTAGCCCGACATAGATAAATATATTTTAAGCTGTGCATCGTAAGATCCATCAACTCCTGCGGAACCTGGGAAACAAGGCTATTCTGGTAGATGGAGAACAATTCCATCTGCTTGAGATTAAGTAGCTCATTAACCTCTATATCCCCTGTCAATCCATTGTTATTTAAATTTATTTCCGTAACCCTTAACTCTCCATTGATAGTTTCCACTGACACCCCATCAATGCTATTGCTCAACGATATCCCACTCCTGCTCCAGCCCGAACCCAGCCCGTCCAGTGAGCCCGCCAATGCCTCCAGGGCCGCTTCATCTCCCGCACGGCTGTCCAGATTTTGTGCTATTGCAGAATTAGCAATTAGACCTGCTATTAGAATAGTGGATATAAAAATTTGTTTTAACATGATGATCGCCGGGTGTCTATTTATCTCTGAGAACAATATATTAGAAATTTTTAATATTAATAAATTTTAATATTGTATTTCTGGCACACTAAACGATATTTGTATTTGAAAAGATAAAAGTTGTTTCTTCGAGAGCATATTTAATGACAACAAAACATTCATGAATTGTAGATGGTATTACGTAGTTAATACTACTTGGTTTTACGTACAAGAGAGGGATAAGCTCGTTCTGTTACAATAAGTTTTTCTAATATTACTTCTGGCAAGTTAAAATAGAGCCGTGAAATAGATGGTTCTAACTTGAATAATGAGTATATGTTCCAAACTTATTTATTTAAAGAGGAGAATTATTATCTGATCATCTATTGCATCCCTTTTAGTTCCTGGATATAGATATGGGTAGTTAAATGGATTAGCAATATACGTATTTTTACGTATATATAATGAAGTGAGGGGACTAAAGAGTAGGCCTTTCTTACCTTCCTTTTCGGATAATATAATTTGTGCTATTTATCCCTTGATATCAAAGCCAGCCTATATATCATTACCCTGATAGATAGCAATCAGATGTTTATTGCCAGTCTGGTAATATTACTTCGAAGCGAAGATAGACATTTCCTTGATTTTACTTGTGGTAGATAATAATGAAGCATTATTTAAGAAGGGATTCTACCATCCAGCCCTGCGCATCGAAGTCGCCGGGATGCCAATTAAGATTACGGTCCCAGTATCCCTCGCAGTCATAGTATCCTTCTTTGACAAAACCATAACTCAGCTCCACTATAAGAGGTTTTCCATTTTGGAACACATAATCAATGGCCAGACACTGACTCTTCACTTGCTCTGCAACATGAAATGATAACTGAATCGTGTCCTCATCAAAATGATATTTTTCATATAGAATATGACCGCTTCCAGACGCCCGGAAATCCCCCTCCCTAGTAAGCCGTTTGATGGCAAAGGCTTTTCCATCAATAACAATCACCCGAATATCATATTCATTGCCAGGAATAAAATCCTGGAAATAGATATATCCTTTTTCGTGCCCGGCTACTTTTGCAAACTCCGTGGTTTTTCCCAACCGCAATACCCCTTTAATCACATTCCACAAACCGGTATTTCCCTGCCGATATTTATACCAGCGATCTTTTAGATTGGCTAATTTATCATACTGGCTGAAGCCACGACCGAATGCTTTATTTACCAGTTTTTTTGCTTCTTTGGAAGTTTCAGCAAGTTTTACATGAGCTGAACCGGCACCCCTTCGCAGTTTAAATACCTTGGGAAAATTAGTTTCTTCAATCCAGTCTAATGCCTTCCTTTTATCATAAAACACATAGGAAGGAACCAAAGGAGCGTCAATGGCTTCCAGTAAGTATTTCTGCCCCACTTTATCATCAAAATGCCAGGCGGTATGAAAATCGGGAAATACTTTTATGCCCGCTGTCTGAAGAGCAAAAATAAGCTGTTTGGCAAAAAGGACGTCTTTTGGATGAGACTGGTTAAAGTGCCACATCAGGACATCACAACCTTTCACCTGTTCAATGATATCATTGGAATAGCAGTTTACGATCTTGTAATCAATATTTTGCTTCTTACAGTACTCAATCCACTTGGAACTAAAGTTATTATTCTTTTGATGAATAGCTATTTGCATAATTTATTAATTCACGAACAGTTGCTGTTGGCTTTATATTTATTTCGTATAATAAAATCTTAATAACTAATTTTAAGTACCGAAACTTAACTCTAAATCCCGAAATCTAGAGTTATTTGAATTCTATAAATTCTGGTTTTCTCTTAACATTTTGGAACCCACATACTTTGTCAAAGAATTCGACATGTGGCCCAAACCAAGTTTCAATCTGTACAATATTCTTGATAAAATTCCATATTTTTGTGTTTTAGACATCTATTAAAGTCCCCATATTTATTTTTTAATCTGTTAACGCCCAATGATTTTTTGTGCAGTACTCAATAATTTCATCCGTGAATTCTCTAAAGAATGGTTGCCCCCCATATTGTGCAAACCTAAGCGAATGACTTTTGGTATTAACCTCTATAATTCTCCATTGGCCATTTTTATCTAAACATGCATCTAAACCTATTATTCTAGATAAGAAAACATTATTTCCTACCTTTAAAGAAAGTTCTTTTAATCCTTCATGATCAGGTATTTTTGAATCAAAATTGTATCCTGAGTTAGGGTGTTCATAATATTTAGTACCATATTTATCAACTGCGTAACCGTTAAGACTGCCATCAAAATTTATCAATGTATGGATTCCACCAACCGATACATTATCAAGTGATCCATCTTTACCCATTCTAAGTGCCATATTTAATATATGCAACTCATTATCTAAAACAGATCTATATAGGTAAACCCTAATCGTATTAAGCCCTAACGGATTAAATTTTTTAAAATAATAATGTTGTTCAATTTTTTCTTGAACTACAAAATTATTCCCCTTTTCACTTATATTAATCAACTCATTATAACTTTCTACAAATTTCACACCTTCCCCACCATATGTTCCGCGATTCGGCTTGAGAACAACGGGATATGTTATATTTTTTGCTAGATTTTTAAATTCCTCGAAGTTTATTCTTTCCAGCTTATAGTTGTAATATTGACCTTCTAAACAATGAAGAAACTCTTCAGGAAAATTTCCTTCATTAAACCACCTATTGTAAAAACTTTTATTACTTAAGTAGTTAACTGAATCATCTATTTCAAGCGTAGGTTCAATATCAGATACATAAATATCTTCAGGTATTATTCTGGGATCTGAACGACCCGATAAATTTTTAGATATTCTTAATGTTGTTGTATCAACTTGGCTTCTAAACGCCGACCATTTCCCCCGATGTTCAAATTCTGTACTTTTATCACATGGTTTACTGTATGATTCGTTTATTTCTAATACTTTTTTATGACGCTTTTCCCAGGATCTTTTTGCACCTCTTACTCTGGATAAATAAAGAAGAGTATTTTTCAACCTTCTTTTAATTGATAAATCCTGATTAGTTAAAATTCTCTTTATCATATGGTTGTTTTATTTATAAGCGTACCTAATTGAACCGAATTCATAAATTCAACTTCCGGCCATTTTCTTACGATGTTATTAAGTAAATTATCTAACAACTTCAGATTCTTATCTCTATTCTGCTCATCAATAAAGCCTACATAATTTAAACGATGTGAACATATAATTGCTGGCTTGTTCATACGAAAAGCGATACTGATATCTTCTAAGCACCTTTCAACCGTATCATCGGCAGCATTAAACATGGAAGGCTCAAAAGTTGCGTTCCGAATCAAATATTTCTGACCAAATTTATTTTCTTCTCCTAATTTATGACTATTTAATTGTACCGTCCCATCCAGTAATGGTTTTTTCATTTTTCTTTGCCCTTGATAATACTTAACACCTTTTGTGGATATTAATTTATTATAATCCGGACTCCATATATAATTTGGAGGTGTTAAAGATTCTGATTCAAAGCCAAACATTTTTTTAAATAACTCTAACCCTTCAACAATAATAGACAATTTCTCTTGTTTATCTTGTTTGTTGATATACCTTAAAGTTTCAACATATTTATTTCCCTCTTCTGGATTCCTTTTTGGTATGCATCCGGGCATTCTATGTTTAAACCCAAAATGTACATCCTCATTTCCATCTTGAAGAGCCTTCATAAACATGGATACGTTCAGGTGTTCTCTCCCATGAGACTGAGGAAAAAATATTTTATTCTCCATTCCTTCTTTCCACAAATTAAAACAGCCTGAATGTTTCGGATACTTTTTGAAGGTTTCTGTGATCAATTCAAAGAAATAATTTTCATAACCAGATGCTTTTATTTTTTCAAAATCAGGATTTGCTGTCAGTACATTCGCAGTTATTACAGCAGGGTTCCCATTGCTGTCTTTATAACGTTTTAATACTTCAAAAAGTAATTCCAGATCTTTTTCACTTGCCAAACTGTCAAAACGTTCATAAGCTATTTGATCAACTCTATATCCTGCTTTAAGGCATTTTTCATATACTTCTTTTGACGGCATACGTATACTTCCCCAATCATCACTCTCAATAACAATAATTTTACGTTTTGTTCGCCATCCCGGAATATTTTTAACATGCCTTTTAATTGTATTTAACGCGGAATCTAACATCACATTTATTTTACTTGATACTTTTATAAAATACTTTTCAACGCATCATTTAATGATATAAATTCTCCGGTCATAAAAAATGCTATAAAAGGATTTCCCAAAACGGAAGTCGCGCTCATCGAATAAAGTCCCGTACGAATACTAACAATTACATAAAGGAGTAAAGCCGGGGTGACCCCTAAGATGAACCTCTTCAAATATTTACCCTTTTTACGGTTCTGTATATATAAAATAATCAGGGCCAATGCCAAAAGGTTGGCTACAGAAATAAATCTTCCGCCGGAGGGCAATGAACTAAATAAATTTGCCACGGCATAAAATAATAGGGTGAATGAAAATAGGTTCAACCAGTACTTATTTTTTTTAAAGAATTCTTTTCCCCTCCAAAAAAGAACCACCAAAAATCCCATAACAGACCATCGCAACGCTCTTCCATACCAAACCGCATACCAATTCAGACTTTCTTCAGGTCCCTCCCTGTGCTCCTCTACTTGAGTCTCAGACCGATAACTTGAGGTTCGCTCCTGAATAATTTCGGGGGCATAGTTTTCTACAACCCGGTTAAATGCATCAATATCAATTTCTGAAATAAAGAAGGTAGTCAGAAAAAATACAAAGTAAATAATTAACCGGTTACCAATTACCATATATGATAACAAGATACCCACCGGAACTACAAATGCAAAGTGAACCAGGATTGAAAGCGTAGCAATCATCGCTCCGCTTTTTTTGCCCTCAAATAGAAATGGCAATAACCCATAAATGAAGATATGTACGGCGGTCCAAAATCTAAATCCATTCAGATTCCAAATTGGGACCACAAGGAAAAAACAGGTAAAGAGAAGTATGGTAATCACCTGTATTTTCCCCTCCAGACGCTCGAGCACATACCACATATTTCTGGAAAAGAAAAAGCCAAAAATGATACCGTATGTAAGTGTAATAACTGACTGGCTTTCTGTAAACCTGGAGAGCACTAAGGAAATAAACGTATCAAACACATCAATTTGACCACTCTGCAGAAAGTAGTCGAGCCCAGCGCTTAACGTCATCTCTGTCCCATGTAATTGTTTAATCTCTTCAACATAACGAACAATATCGCTGCCCTGGCTTTCAGCCCCTATAGCAAATGTAAACCCATAAAAAGCAACAAATGCCCAGAGGATATTTTTTCCCCATCTGCTGTCATAATTTCTAAATGCTGACACCACTGATAATAACGGCCAGACCAGGAACAGTATAGCTGCATAATACCCGGTCTTTTCATCTGAATTATTCATCTTTCACCAACTTTCTTATTACATAAATCTAAAAAAGCCTCACAAACGTTTTCAATACGATACCGGTCCATATTGTCATATTGATACTGATTCGAATAATCCCCTTCCAGGAAGCGTTGAACTTTTACCTTATTAAGATCGCTGCTCGGTACCGAAAGTACCGGCCGGCCCGTCAGATAATAATCTATTAATTTACTGGGTAGCTGGGTATCGGTATCGTTTTCGAGGTTAACTAGAAAATCCATATTACTCAGATCCTTCAAAAGCTGCTTTCGGGGCACGTAATTTCGTATTTCGATCCGATCTCCCGCTTTATCCATATAGGGTACTACAGGGCCTTCTTTTTCAGTATAGATAATAAATTTGAAATCCCGGTCGAGGTTAACCAGGTATTTCAGCAGCTCATGGGGGTTTCTTCCTCCTCCCAGCAAATTACCGGCGTAACCAAATACCGGAACGCCGTTGGTATTTGGAGGTGTCTGTTCAATATTCACCTCATCAAACTTAAATCCCTGTGGAATCACTTCGATCTTATCCCTAAACTCTGTGTAATAGGCATCCTTGGCATCCTCGATCGGAACTGTAATATAATCTGCCTTTCGACAAAACATTTTTTCCAGATATTTAAAATAAAAGGGCTTGCTTATTCTGTCTATATCAAATCCCATATACGGATCCCCGCAATCCGCCGCCCAGGTATCCGCAATTGGATGCTTTTCATTCCGTGCCCATGCTACCCCCCAGTGAATGGAATGAGGTACAGCAATTGAGATCATTAAATCATAACCGGTTTCATTTTTTAGCGCGTTTTTTATCCTATAAACCAGTTCAATATCCGGATATTCAAATAAAATACCACAGATTCTTTGACTGATCCATTTTAGGCGATGTAAAAGACCACCTTTCCCGTTTGGTTTCACTTTTGGGAATTTTAAAGGACCAAAATCTTTAATCGTGACGCCAAACTCTTCTTCAAAAGGTATGTGCTGCTCATCGTCTTTTAGGGTAAGTAAGGTAACCTCATGTCCTTGACGAGCAAACTCCTTCACCAGTTCTGTTGTCCGATAAGACCGCGGTGATTGCACGGGGTAAAAGGAGCGGCTGACAATAAGTATGTTCCTTTTCTTCATAACACTTTCATCCTCTTAATGACTGTTTTAATCCCTCTTTTGAGTCATTAGTATTAAGTAGCTTATTTACCGTATACAAGCGGGTTAAAAAGTGGTGATTAATCTGGAATGGATACCGCTTCAGATCAAGACCTATGCTATTTATTATTTCATCAGGCCACCGATCTGTTGATCCCATTAACTCAGAAACTGATTTTGCTTTTTTGTTATAAATCAAATTAAGTCCTTCACTTTGAGGTTGCTTCCTTTTACTCATTCTGAGATATAATATCTTTAGAAAATCAGGTACGTAGTCTTTAAAATCTTTCTTATTCTTCACGTGAGAACTTTTACGTGTGGCGAAAGGTATTTCTCTTATCTGCCGGGCTAAAAGACATTCCTTTTCCAAAGCAATAAGGAACGCTTGGGTTTTTTTCAGGTGCAAATCGATACCTAACCAAAAATTTATCAACCGAATATCCCAAAAAGGTAAGCGGGTAGCATAACCATAAAATTTATAGACCTGCAGGCTATTCACTGTAAATTTCGCTGCTCTTTCTTGCCAAAACAAATAATCTATAAAACTATTTTTACTGACAGCCGAATTCTCAAATATACTTGCATATCGGTTATGCAATACCTCATCCATATCATCAGATATTTCAGAGGACCTACTGAAGCGTTTTACTACTTCACTTATTATGTCCTCATTATTTTGTAGATAATTTTCTATAGTACTTAAAATATCAAGCCCATGACCGGGAATAAAAACATCTCCGGGTTTTAGAGCTCCTGTCTTTTTTAGTTCATAGACCGCCAGAAAATCTTGGAAATGAGGATTAGAAACTCCATTAAATGAATAGTCTATAAAATTGTCAAAGTCTCCATTCTTATGTAGTTCCTCCCACTTCTCTTCGGTATATTCAATGAAATGCCAATCATAGCCAAGCGCATTAGCAACCTGCCTGCTTAGTTCGGATTGTATATTATCAGGAATCCCGTAACTATAGCAGAGAACATCTTTGAACCCTATTTTATACAGATAGTTAACGATCATTCTGGAGTCGTGCCCGCCACTGAGAGGGACAATTATTCTTCCTTCTTTGGGAATACTTTCCACGATTTCCTGAAATATTTCAGTGAATATTTTATCAAGTTTGATTGCACATCTATTTACATCCAACGTATCTTTATTCTCGGATTCCTGTGCAATATCATATTTGAAGAAACGATCTTTATGTATACTATCCTTTTTTATAACTATGATTTCGGCTGCTTGGGCTCCAAAAACATTTTTATAGACCGTCTGATCTCCCAATACATATCCCAGCTCAACCATTTGTATTATTGATTCTTTGTTTAACTCGTACTTATCATTAGGATTGTTTTTATCAGATATAAAGATCTGGTTATTATTGAGAGAATAAAATAAAGGGACAGACCTAACGATATCTGTTTTCAGGACAATAACATCAGTAGACTTAAATACAAATGATAAGTGATAGAATTCTTTGCTACTTAGAAATTTAATAATTTCATCAGTGGAGCTTTTATTTATCAGTTCAGATATAACATCCTTCATTCTTTCATAAAAAACCGCCCTGTTATGATCTTCCTTACAACTCTGAATATGCAATGAAGCTGAGCCTTCCTCCAGTGTCAACCAATCGTCCAAAATTTCAATCTTTATCTTCATAATATTAACAATACAACTGAAAGCCATTAACACCAAAAGTACTTATTCCAAAGATAAAGATTAGCTAATTTTTTTATAGCATTTCATATTTGATCACACAAAATTAAAAAATCTTTGGAAAGAAGATTTTAAATTCTCTACTACCGCTTTGGTGGAAATTTCTTGCTCCAATATCTTTCTATTCTCATCAATTTCACCAGGTTTTAACTCCTTCAGGGCATTTGCCGGATTAGAAAGCAGATCGTCTTTAATAGAGTATACGTGGCAACCGATATCTTTTAAGTACTCATAAAATGAGGTTTCGTTTAGAAAAACTTTGGCTCCCATATATAATGTGGCCAGATTCGTACCTACCCCCTGCGGACGGTAGTGATTCATAATGACTATACTACAATGTTGTATCAAATCATGATACTCATAAAGGGGCAAAAATTCGGTGAGCGGATAAAATGAACTTCCCAGTTTTTTCTTTCCATATTTTGCAATAGTAGAAGCATACTTTTTGCTGCCATAACTAAGCGGAGTTACTACTTGTCTTCCATTCAAGTCTAACTCAGCTAAAAAATCAATCATCTCCAGGTGATTATTGGTAGTCGAAGATGAATTACCCAGTAAAATATTGTTCCCATTAACTTTTCTCTGCAAATCGTTGAACAAAAACTCCAGAGGATAATAAGTAAAGGGTACCACTCTGCAATCATTTGCCAGTACTCCGCAAGCTTTAAGCGGAGTGACATTTTTATTGAGTTTAGCAATGTACTTAAACTCCTTCAGCAACTTCACTTTATCTAAATCCTCTCTGTCATCCAGATGGTAATATCTTATTTTTCTATATATACTCTTTGCAAAATCCAATAGAGTGGGCTTTTGCAGTTTATTTTCCAAGGCTTGAGTTTTAGGTCCAAATATTGGTTGATTATACAAATCTGAGTTATAGACCTCGGCACCCCAAAAGGTCCAAATAAATTTTTCTTTATTATCAGACCGTTTAAATAATTCAAGCATCGTATTGTTTAGCCCGTGAAGCACAATAATCCGATATTTATCTGCAGCATTGAGCAGAATATCATCCAGCTCGGGTGATCTGACATGAATTTCGAAATGGTCTTTTAGCTCTACATGTTTCAGTGGCGGATTCGCTGCCGGCTTGATGATAAAAAACGTATTCTTTCCCGGAAACGCCTTTTCGTAAAGATAGTCCGCAGCATTTATAAACTTTTCGTCTGGAGCTATATGCAATATTTTCTCACTTGACATCAAGATTTACTAACTCATTAATAATTTTAGTTTGATTCTCCAGCCCAAGGTCAACAAATAAGGGAAGTCTTAAAAGACACTCAGTATATCTATCACTTTGGGGCAGTTCTCCACCATCATGTTTATCTTCATAGTATTCACTCTTGTGTAAACTCAAATAATGGAACACCGTTAGAATATCTTTTTCTTTCATCTTTTTGATGACGTGGCTCCTTTGAGATTCATTCTCAAAAACAAGATAGTAAATGTGTCCATTGTTAGTCGCATACTCAGGAATAAAAGGTTGTTTTACATTATTCTTCTCAGCCCATTTTTTTAACTTCTTCTGATATCTTTGCCAAACATTCTTTCTTTTTTTCTGTATCCTATCCAGTTCTTCCAGCTGTGCCCACAAATAGGCTGCCGTAATTTCAGATGGAAGAAAGGAAGATCCAATATCAACCCATTCATATTTATTTACTTCCCCTCTAAAAAATTCGGCTCTATTGGTACCTTTTTCCCAAATAATTTCAGATCGATCGATAAATCGTTCATCATTAATCACAAGCATCCCTCCCTCCCCCGCATTGACATTTTTTGTTTCATGGAAAGAGAAGGTAGCCAAATGACCTATGCTTCCAAGCGGCTGTTGTTTGTAATAAGAATCAATGGCATGAGCAGCATCTTCAATGACCAATAGGCTGTATTTATTAGCAATACTCATTATTTTATCCATATCACAAGCTACTCCGGCATAATGCACCACGACAATTGCTTTGGTTTGGTCCGTAATTAGTTTTTCAATGTTATCTTCTTTGATACCGGGATGATCTTTTCGGCTATCCGCAAATACAATTTTGGCTCCTTCTCTTACGAATGCATTAGCAGTTGATACAAAGGTGTATGAGGGCATAATAACTTCGTCTCCCGGCTTGATGTCCGCAAGCAGAGCACACATCTCTAATGCATCGGTACAGGAAGTGGTCAGCAACGCTTTCTTAAAACCATATCTTTTCTCAAAAAAGTTCTGGCATTTTTTTGTGTACATGCCGTTACCGGATATTTTACCGGAATACACCGCCTGGTAAATATAGTGCATCTCTTTACCCGTAAGATGGGGTCTATTAAAAGGAATCATAGCCTTAAGTATTCAACTGATTAAATATATCTGCAAGTGCTTCTTCAATAGTCCAGTTTATTTCAAAGTCAAATGTTGCATGAAATAATCCACTGTCCATAATTGAGTTTTCTTGCCTATCAGATTCCGGTGTATGCTGCTGAACTTCACTCCCCCCCCTACTCTTTTCTACTATTAGTTTTGCTAATTCAGGAATGGAAATTTGCTCACCGGAACCCAGATTAAATATCCCCTGAATGTCGGGCTTTTTTAAAGCAGCTATTATTCCATTCACAACATCTTTAACATAAATATACTCCCTCTTTTGGTTTTCGTTAGCGTATAGTTCTAATTCTTTTCCTTGTAAGGCATCCTCAATAAAGGTGCCTAACATATATTTTTTCCTTGCATCTGCACTTAATACTTGCGCCAGTCTTAAGCATTTAATGCTTAGTCCTTTTTGATTAAAATACGCAGCTGATTTTTCGGATAATAACTTACCCAAAGAATAAGGATTTTCAGGACTTGGCTGAGAATCTTCTGTCCATGGAATATTGGGATTATTTCCATAGACCCCGCGAGAGGAACTAAATACAATATTAGTGATGCTTGAAATCTCGCATGCTTTAAAAACATTATAGTCTACCAGCACATTTTTAAAAGAATTGTCAGGAAGTGATCTCTGTAGCCGGAGAGCTGCAAGGTGAACAACAGCATCAACATTAAAGAATATATTTTTAAGAGAGTCTATTGTATAGTCGGTTTGTTCAAGAGAATAATTTATACCATGAGTTTTTGGAGATTCCTTGACAAAACTTCTACTTAAAATGATTATTTCATGGTTTCTGGATAGCCTTTCCACTAATTTTTTTCCTATAATGCCCGTTCCCCCGGTAACTGCTACTTTCATTCTCTTAGGTGATATAGATTTTGTATCCACATTTTTCCAAATAGGCATTTATTGGTCTTACAGTCTCCCCGTTCTCATAGTACCATTCATAGTAGGCAGAACTACACAGGTCATACTTATCTTTATTAAAAGATTTACTTGGTTCCTCGCACATGAATTCAAGGACCCAGTTCTCATCAGTAACTTCGGGATTCAGACCACTGACAATATTATCTATTAAGTGGTCAATTGTTGTTTGCATCAAGTCAACACCTGTAGCAAACTTTATCAATCTCCACAAATGACAACCATCCAGCCTCGGAGTCACTTCAATAAGCTTGGGTTGATGATCTTCCAACTTAATCTGAAAATAAACGGGGCCATTTTTAACACCTAACTTGGTAATAATTTTTCTGACCAGCGTGTATATTTTTTTCGTGCTTTTTTCGTTCACAAACTTTGATGGAATACGATGCTTCCGGATAAGCCCCCCCGGATATTGCGGCCAAACGATGCGATCGGAGATAATAGAAAACTTAATTTCACCTTCTATTACATAAACATTTACCGACACCTCAGGACCGTCAATATAGCGTTCGGCTATAGATAATTTTTTTTCTGAGAATTGTATAACCTTATCGAATTTATTTCTCAGTTCCTTTTTGGTATAAACTAAATATACTCCTCTTTGCCCCTGGCTATCTACCGGTTTTATAATACAGGGAAATTCAAAATCACTAATCTCGTCCGGGTTCTGAAAAACCTTATAATTAATATTGCCTTGGATGCCTTCTAAGTGTGTTCTTAACAAGTGTTTATTATGACATATTGAAGCAACTTTTGGAAATATAAAAGAAGGAAGCTTTAAATTATAACTAACCTTGGCAGAAGTAACCATACCTAAATCAGAACCTACCGAATAGATAAGCTCAATAGCATGCTTCTTTGCATAATTTTCAACCCCTTTTACATCTTTTATGTCAATTTTTTTAAAATAATCTGCAAACTCAAGACCTCTGCCGTCCCTCGAATAGCTCAATGCATGTACGAAATGATCTTCAGATAAAAGCTTAATTAAATCAACCTGAGCATTACCAATACCCAAAACAAGTATATTCATTTATTTATGGTTCGGATTAATCGTTCGAGAACAACCTGAATTTAGACCCACTGTACTCAATATTTCATATAGCTTCTGGCGTCTTGTCCTGTATGAAATATCAAATCAAGTATGGTGACGTTATGTGCAAACTCTCCATTAATTTGTGGATAAGATTTATAATTTTCGTAGTCCATCCATTTCACTTCTATACCATTTCTATTGAAGATATCTACATCCAAATAATTACGTGCACTTGGTCCCGTGATATAAATATCTGCTCCCGCTTGCTTACAAATAGAGATTAAGCGTCCTGTTTTATCTCCTTCTTTATCGTAATCCATGCTCCAGGAAAAAGGAGTATCAATATTCAATAGTTTATTAATAACATTGAGAAAATGGTAATTAATATCGCTTAACTTTTCTGATGGAACCGTTTCATAAAGCTGTTTTATGACGTTCGAAAGTTCTTTGAAACAAGGTGCACTTTTATATGTTTGATGGATCTTATTCCAATGTTTATCAGCCCACTTATCATCCGCAACTACCACTTCACAAATATTGTCGTAGTAATCTGCCGTAACGGGTATTGCTAGCCACTTGAGTCCACTCTCCATCTTAATTTTATTTCTATTGCGCCAATCTCTACGGGTGTACTGTACATCATCATATAAAACAAACTCATCGACTCTGCTGATAAAATCAAAATATCCTTTCCAGGGTATATAATTAGACTGAGATATAGCAATACTTTTTTCATAATTACTTCTCTTGTTTTATTTATTCAACAGATCTATATCTCACAATAATATTTATATCATTAAAGTACAGTGGCATAGGTTGTATTACTGTGATATCAAACCCTCCCTGAACTCTCTTAACCATTTATATTCGAATTCATCGTTATGTACTATAAATTTCCCCGAAAGCTTCCATTCCCTCGATATATTTTCATGCCATAGACCCTCGGAAAAATCAGTCAAGGAAACTTTTAATGGTCTGGTAAAAATCTTAAAAACAGACCCATCCATGTCAATATCATTTTTACCCATCCAAAATAGTACAAATCGTTTCATGCGTTTCTCCATCACTTCCTTTGAAACATGAGGCCAAGCCGTTCTAAAGGTCCAATAAATATGATTTCTACCAACATCGTAAATACCCGCCATACCATTACTGCGAATCACGGGTACGATCGAATTTTTATCGTCATGCGAGTAAATCAATTTTATTTGGTAGGTGTAATTTTGAAAATGGCTGTCCACATATAAACCGTGCGTTGAAAACCCGGTAAATGGATATACTCGAGCTTTATAATAAGCACCAATATTATAAGCTGTACCCCATAAACTGTTCTTATCCCCTGCGTATGTAAGGTAAAACGGACTTCTAAAATGTATAATGACCAAAGATATTAACCAGAAACAGAGATATGCTGCTATCACCTTTTTCTGCAGGCCCGGTATGATGATTCCATTTTTCCTACTGCCGCTTTTACCTGTTTGCTCATGATCTTTGGATTCCAGTTCATCAGTAGGGTGATGGAATGCAAACTGGCTGCCTGTAACTTTTTTGTAGATTGCAGCATAAATATCCGTTGGCATACAACCTAATAAAAAACCTACCATAATTAATCCGAAAGCAGGCAGCGGAAAGGCAATACCAATAGCAATATGAAAGAAAACCCCAATGCTACAAAAACTACTCTCCATAATTTAAACCAGACCAAAAAAATAAAAGAAAAATCATAAATAAGCACTACAAAGGAAGCCGTATACATAATATATTCCATATCCAGCAACCACTGCAGATCCCAATAAATATTGAACGGCAGCGAAGCAGGAGCCCAAAGACCAAGACCATTCAGGTACATACTAGAGGTCGTCTTCCAGAAAATAGAATCCAAATAAATTCCACCAGTCAACAACATTAACAAAACTTGATGAATATAACGAATAGTTGGTTTGCACTCTAAAGAACCCGACCTTCTTTTCAGCCACAGCCGCAAAGATAAAGCCCTGTCTGTTGGCATAAAAAGAAGCAGTAATGCTCCGGACAAGATTAGGCTATCAAAGTGCCACTCATACGAAAAAAATGACGATCCTAACCCAAAAATACCACACTGAATACAAAATTAAATACTGCCGAAACTTTCACTTTGTATCCAACAGTTATCAGTAATACGGTAATTGCCCAAAACACTAAAATAGCAGTAATTGGAAATGGGTGAGATTGAATAAATGGAACCGGATCAAAAAATAATTGTTTGAAATAAATTAGATTTAAGACTTCTATCAGTACGCTAATTCCATAAACAATTCTAAATACACCCAGAGGAACAGGTGATACCCTTTTCTCGTAAACTTCATTATAAAGCCTTTTAAGTCTGCTAACCATTTTTCCCATATGGCCCAATTTAATAGCTCTTGGTTTTCCAATAACTCTTACCCGGAGTTATATTTTTACATCCACGTCACATTGTTCCAATATTTTAGCGAAGTTTATGTCATTCTTATTACCCGGTAAATTACTATCCATTAGTGGTTTATCACCTTTATGAATTATGGGAATAAAATACCGCTCATACTCTCCTGCTATGCTTGCAACCTTGGTATTTTTCTTCAAACTCATAGCTTTTAGCCACATATCGTCTGTTCTAAGTGCCAAATCTTCAATTAGTTCTTCGTTAAATACTTCCTGATGCAAAGATCCTGCCGGAAATAAAGTACCTCCTCCCCCCATTACATGGTTTAGAAAATCAGGCGAAGTGTTTTTATGCAGGGGTTCCCATTCACTGTATGGCAAAATCTTACCATTTTCTGTTTTTATTTTTCTTAAAATGGAACAGCAAATTGCTTGCGGGTATTTTTTATGACAGTCAAGTAAATTCTCGATTAATCTCGGGTGAAATAACATGTCGTCATCCACTGTAATCACGATGCTATCAGGATATTCCTGCATCGTATACAAATATTTCTTATGTGGCATTAAATTCTTTTGACAATAATGAATTTCCAGCCCTCTTGTTTTCAATTTATTTAATTTTTCCGGAAGATCGGGCCTATCTGAAAATTCATCTTCACTTAACCAAAGCATAATTGTATCAGGTTTATACGTTTGATCAAGTAATGTCTCAATTACCATCCATAATTTGTCAATCCGCGAGGGGTAACTGGTTAAAGAAACAATTAATTCTGGATTTTTTGTATTCTCTATCTTTCTTTTATTTGTGAAATTTCCAGTTATCAAATAGTAATAGTATAAAATAAAATTTAAGAGTCTGACACATGCTCTCTTGTAATAAGAATCAATCTTGGTATTTTCGAATCTTAAAAAATATACACGATATAGAAATTTGAGCATTGATTCCGTTATAAATATTAAATCAACTTTTAAAATATCAAATCAATTACTGTTCTTATCATAGAATACCTAAATGAATATGTACTTCAATACTCTCCTTTTATTCGGTCTAATTTTCGGTTTTTAACTAATGAGAACTTAACTTGTTTCTGAAATTAATCTTTACTGAACAGATTCATTTTTTGCTAATCTTATAACTTTCTCTCTAAGAGCATAATGATCCAAGAGTTCATTAAATATTTTATTATTTCTTCCTAAATGAACATTCGATTCCATCAGCTGTTCGTTGTCCTCAATAATAATCGGTACAAAACTTCTTGGATATAAGTAGCCCAGACTTACAATACTTGTATCATTTTTTAATGCCATTATCTTTAGCCAAAGATCGTCAGCCTTCAACGCTTTTTCTTTCAAAACTTCTTTGTTTAACACTTCATGGTGTAGCGAATTATTCGGATATAATACTCCTCCTGCGCCTATTTGTAAAAATCTCTGTGACATTCTCGGCTCATTGTCATACATATTCCAATTTTTATATGATTGTAGAGAATTATTCTTGGCATTGATTATACGAGTAAGGGTACTGCAAATTGATTCCGGGTGTTGTTTGTGACATTTTTTTAACTCCGCGATCAACGAAGGCGGGTAGATAACATCATCATCAATAGTAATAATATTTGCTTTTGGATATCTTTTCAGAGTATAGTAGTATTTTTTGTGAGGCATGAGGTTATCTTCCACAAACTTTATTTTCAACCCCCTTTTCTCCAGTTTTAATAAATTCTTTGGGAGAGACTTTTTTTTATCAAACTCTTGCTCCGATAACCAAAGAATAATAGCATCTGGCTTGCATTTCTGCCTGAGTATTGATTCTACAGTCAGCCATACATAATTGATACGCTTGGGAAAGGTTGTAAGCGAAACGATATACTTATCACTGCTATTCAATTTCTGCGAATGTTTAATACTACTATAACGGGCACCCAATTGAAATTTGCAAACTAGATAAAACAAAATATTCGTAAGACGCACGAATATCCTACTATGATAACTATCAATGGTTTTAGAAGAATACTGTATATTATATATGTAATATAAAATTTCTAACAAAACAGATATATGATTGAAACTTTTATTTGTTAATTCTATCTGTAGTAGATGAATGATTTACCAACATATCGATCACCTTTCTCTAATTTGTGATATTGTAAAATCTTAATAACCTTTTTTTTAAAATTGCATATAAAACCTGTATTCATGTAGATCTTCATTCTTTTACTTTCTGTACCAATCACGATACATAATCATGATTTTAATATCATAAATATCCGAATCCTCGTGGTATTAAAATACCCCTCGCAGTGTGTTGTATTCTGTTCCTCACTTAGTTGCAAGAGCCTTTTCTCCTAACTCTATAAAAACCACCCGGATATTTAACAAATAGGAAAGATGGAACTTTCAAAGTGTTCAAATAAAAAATTGCGTCATTAATTTTCCAATAATATTAGCTCTTATTTAATTCCTATTGCTTTAATTGGCTGAACTAGTATTTCTCTAATAAGAAATAGAAATAGCTTTCCATATTTTACCTCATAATCAATTCCTTGCAACTGTTTGTTCACATTATTGAAAACTTCCTTGGTATTTCCAAAAAGTAAACTTCTTGCAAAAAGAATATAAAATATTCGTTCTCTTCTTTTTATAACTTGTTTAGCTTGTTCTTCACTCAAAAATTTTGGAGCACATTCTTTCCATATTCTCATAAGATTCAACATGTGCAAATACTTTTTTTCTAATCTGCTGGTAGTAGATTTTTCATGTATACGAGTAAAGGTTAGTATTTTATGAATGTAGCCGAAATCGGACTCATTAAGAATATTAAGAAACGCAGCAGCATCAGATTGCATATTAGTTTCATCATATACGTTCTGTCGTTTTCGTATAAGATCAGATCGAATCAATATTGCAGAAGGGAGTGCAAGGCATTTAAGTTCCTCCAATAAATATTTTTTTCCAAAGTCTTCGCCGCGCATAAAACGATCAGGATATGGTAGAGCTTTTGCTTTAACTCTTTTGCCATTAATTTGATAGGAGCTTACCACTCCTATACTCGGATATTCTTCCGCCAAGGCGACCATACGACTCACACACTCAGGGAAAAGTAAATCATCGGCGTGTAATACTTTACAATATTTACTGTCATGAGAAATTTGTCGAAATGCATGATTTAAATTTTCCATGTGCGGTAAGAATTCATCATTATTGTGAATTCTAATTCTTGAGTCCATCTCGGCATACTTTTCTGCAATTTTTAAAGAATCATCATTGCTGCAATTGTTTACGATAACGTATTCCCAATTGTCATAGGTCTGTTCAAGTACACTTTCTATGCATTCTGCCAAATATTCCTCTCCATTATAAACTGGTGTTAGAATACTGACAAATGGTTCGTTAGGCAATTCAATCGAAATGTCAATCATAGTAAATTACTTCACTTCATTATTGTTTATCTAATTGTATTTTTTAAATACTGGGTTTTCAGGTAGTCCTTAAAGACATTTATCTACTCCTTTTTCCAGTGCTTTCTTATGTACTTTCAAGGCTTTTCTAACACCTTTTAATGCAAACTCAATATCCGCTTCGGTATGTACATACCTTACAATCAGCGATGGCATTAACAGGCCTTGCTTAATTGTTTCCTGAATAAAAAGCGTACGGAACTCTTCTGGGTGTTGTTTGTTTTCGTCATTGGTACCGAATACCATGCACAGGGATAACCGTTTATGGTAAAGTATCCACCAAATTTTAGTTCCTTGACAATTTCCTTAATGCCCTGCTCTAATTTACGCCCAATATCCCACATATAATCAACAACGTTCTCCTCCTGATAAATCTGAATGGTTTCGAGTGCGACCGCCATCGAACTCGTCACCGTGCCAAAGCTTTGTGACAATAAAAACACGCGCTCTTTATTGTACTTGATTCCTCCTGCTTCCATAATTTCGGCTTTTCCGAATGTGCTCAGGTCGGCATCAATGTCATAAAAATGCTGAGCACCGTTCAAATCCCACCGGAATTTGGTAATGATTTCATCCAAAATAAAAAGACCCCCATATTGACGGCACAACTCTTTGGTACGGTGCAAAAAGTCATCTTTTGTTGGGTCATATTTGGCGGGCTCCATGATTAGGCAGGCAATCTCATCAGGATGACGATCAAACAAAGCCTTCACACTATCAATATCATTATATTTAAAATGAGTGGTAAGGTCCTGAACTTGCTGCGGAATCCCAGCATTCATAGCAGTGGTCCCAATAAACCAATCATCAACTGAAAAAGATGCCTGGCTCGACGGAACGGCAACAATATCTCGGATGGTATACGCCCTTGCTAATTTTATGGCTGCCATCATTACCTCAGAGCCGTTTTTACCGAATTTAATCATAGCGCCATACGCCAGAAGTGAAAGCATTGTCTCAGCCAGTTGAACCTCAATGGGTGATGGTCTTAAAAAGTTGCTCCGCCGTAATGTAGCTTCATAAGCAGCTTGCGCTATACGTTCATGTCCCAGTGTTTCCGATCTCAGCCCCATACAGTATTCAATAAATTCATTGCCATCAACATCAGTTACATGGCACCCTTCGCCTTTGCAAATAAAGCCGAGCGTATTTTGCGGGTATTGGTCATTCCCTTTGGCATGGGTATGATAACCACCCGAAATAATTTTATGAGCTCGCTTCCGCAGTCGATCCGATTTGGAAAAATACATAGTGTTGAACTGCGATTGAGCAGCTTGAACAGTATTTTGAGAACTTATTTGTTTTATTTCTTTTAGTATTATGTTATTAGAAATCCTTAGGGAAGCTTGACATAACCGTACTAAAGCCCACGTTACGAAATCAGTTTTTAGCATGTTTCCAAGTCCTTACATTGTTTTAAAAAAATTTGTCTTGGGTATTATAATTTCACAGTATCATTTTCTGGTATAAAAAGCTTTTGCATATTCTGAATCTGTGACACACTCTACGCCCCGAACCCGAATTATGGATGAAAAATAAGTTTTTCATGAAACCACTGTTCCTTTTGTTAGTTTTCAAAGTTATAGAGTATCAATTTATTTTTTCCACTCAGACAAATCTTTTTTAGTACAATTTTGCAACAAATCAATATCATTATTTAATACATTTATAGCGTAAGAGGAAAAATTTATTTCCCTTTTCTTTTTATTTTCAACAATCTGTTTTTCTATAATCTTTTTTGATATTCCAGTATTTTTTATGCCTAATCGCCTTACTAACTTGCTTATAAATGTGACAAAATTTTTAAATTTAGGGAATCTATTATATTTTCTTGAATTTTTTTTATCAAAATTGATGCTCGCCATTTTTATCCCTAAAAAATCACATATTTCTTTGAACACTTTATGAGTGTTTGAAATAAATTCATCAAATATAATAAATTTCAATTTTTCAGGTTTAATCTTACGAAGTAGGCGTGCTGAATGAGCTCCGTTTGATGCAACGTATAAATAATCGTAGATCATTTTTGAATTAGAGTATTCCTCTTTTTCAAGAGATTTATTTAATTTTTCTGCTTTGCTTAATGCCCTATCAATATTCATATTTTGGAGCCCATTAAACAATAATTGGTCATGCCACGAAGGTATCATCTCATAAGGATTCCGTACCATACAAATAAATTTTGCATCCGAATTAAATTGAAGAATCCGATCAACTGCCTTTGATGACATCAAATAACGTGTAGTGGCTTCAAAAACAATATCTTTAGATAAAACTTCATCTGTATATAAACTTTTATATTCAGCTAAATTAGAAGCTTTATGAGACCTTTTAAATTCACTTGCGAAATAACAAGGTTCTTTATATTTACACATTCCTGCATTCGGATGTTGATTGAGATAATGAGCTAATGAAGTTGTGCCACATTTTGGTGCTCCTAAAATGAATAAATTTGGTTTCTTACAGTTCACAAAATTTGTTTTTTATCTGATTATGTCTTGGGAATGATAATTTTAGAGTTCCATTTTTCTGGTATAAAAAGCTTCCGCGTAATTTGTCTCAGAAGCGCATTGTACCCCCCTTATACGTGGTAGTGACGTTAACAGTGATTCATCAAACCATTGCTTATCGAGTTGACTTTTAAAACATTCGAACAAGAATTCTTTCTTTTTTTTCAGGTATTTTACTTCCAGGGGTACGAATAGATTGGGATTTCCCAAGTCACCATCATACTTAACGATCTCATACTCAAGAATTAAATGATCCCTAAACGTGTTCCAGGTGAGTTCATTTATAACCCTGTGATCCTGGTGCAGATCTTCCCTATAATGGGTAAATATCAGATCGGGAGAGAATTCTTTTAAGCTTTCAAAACTATTTTTTATCTCGTTCCAATCTGCGGGAAGAAATCCATCCTTATAATCTAAAATTGTTACTTCTTTGTCCGAAACATTCTCCAAAAAAATCCCTGCACTTCGTTCAGCCTCTTTTCTACGTTTCTCATTGGAAGCAAAAACCAACCACTTAATTTCCACATTATCATTCTCCTCTATTATCTTTAGCAGAGTACCCCCACAGCCAATTTCTATGTCATCGCAATGAGCACCAACACATAGTATCCTTAGCTTTTCGCCACGATTCTTTGAAAATTTTAGACTTAGCATTTATACCCCTTCTTCGTGATTATCTGTCCAAACTTTCCAGGGCGTATGCCCTTTCGCATACATCTCATCAAACGTTTTTTTATCTTTAAATGTGTCTAACGCCTGCCAGAATCCATCATATTTATAACCATACAACTCCTCACTCTTGATTAATCTCTGGAATGGTTCCACCACCAGATCTTCCCCTTCTTGCATATAATCAAAGATCTCTTTTGTAAAAACGAAATATCCTGCGTTTATCCACAGACCGGAACGGGAGATAGGACTAATACTGTTCACTTTTCCATCATCTTCCATTTCAACTACATGAAAACTCTGAGTCGGCTGATAAGCAAGAAAACTAGCCGTTTTGCCTACTTTTTTAAATTTTTTAATCATCTTGTTCAGCGGCAAGTCGGACAGTCCATCCGCATAGTTTGCCAAAAACATATCTTCCTCTTCCAGATATGGTTGTACTTTCATAAATCGTTCACCAACGTTTGAAGTCATTCCTGTATCAACAAAGGTTATGCTCCAGTCACTGAGGTCTTTGTTCAATAGATCAATGTCTTTTCCCCCATTATTAAGGACAAAGTTATTTGAGATATATTCTTCATATTCTACAAAGTATCGTTTAATATAATCACCCTTGTATCCCAGGCACAGGATAAAATCCGTATGCCCAAAATGGGCATAATACTTCATGATATTCCACAAAAGGGGCCTGTAACCCAATTCAACCATGGGTTTTGGGACATCTTCCGAATAATCGCGAAGTCTCATACCCAATCCGCCACAAAAAAGAACTACTTTCATAATTACAACATTTTAAAATTTAAAATTTAGATAATTTTGGGTTCAGGTATCGGAATAATGAACCTTCCACCCCATTCACGTACATAACTTATTTGATCCATAATCTCATCTTTCAGGTTCCAGGGAAGGATAAAAACATAGTCCGGTTTGGTTTCTTTAATCTTATCGGGATGAAAAATCGGTATCAAACTTCCCGGCAGATACTGGCCATGCTTATTCGGATTACGGTCTACGGTATAGTCGAGAAAATCTTGACGTATACCGCAATAATTCAGTAAGGTATTTCCCTTCCCCGGAGCTCCGTATCCGGCAATGGTCTTGCCTTTATTTTTTAAATCAATTAGTAGCTCTATAATTTGTCTTTTTGTTTCCCGTACATTCTTGTCAAAGGAGGTATAAAGCTCAATATTTTCATATCCCTTTTGCTTTTCCACCTTAAGCAGTTCTTTAACAGCATCTTGTTCGGAATACATCTCATTGTGTTCATGAGTTACAAATATTCTTATGGAACCTCCATGAGTACTTAACTCCTGCACATCAAATATTTTCATATTATATTTTTTAAATATTGATTTAACGGCGAGTAACGAGTAGTAAAAAAAGTGCTCATGATAGATGGTATCGAACTGATTGTTTTCTACCAGCTGCATCAGATGGGGAAATTCAAATGTCATAAAGCCGTTCTGGGCCAGCATCTTCTTTAATCCTTTTACAAAGTCTCCGATTTGCGGTACATGAGCCAACACATTATTTCCCAGAATAAGGTCGGCACTTCCATACTCTTCCCTCAGCTTTCCAGCGCTCTTCTCTCCAAAAAACACCTGCTCAGTCGGTATTCCTTTCTCTATTGCTGATTTTGCTACATTCTCTGATGGCTCTACTCCCAGTACCGGAACATTCTTTTCCATAAAATACTGGAGCAGATATCCGTCATTACTCGCGATTTCCACCACAAAGCTGTCTTCGGTAATTGAGTATTCATCAACCATATAATCGGTATAATCTTTGGCATGCTGCAGCCAAGAATCAGAATATGATGAAAAGTAATTATAGTCCGAGTAAATCTCCTTGGGACTCACATACTCTTCTACCTGTACCAACAGGCATTCTTCACAGACATAGGCATGCAAAGGATAGAACATCTGACCTCTATTGACGTTTTCAGGTTTGACGAATTCTTCGCATAAAGGCGAGGTACCCAGGTCTGCAAATGTATACTTGAGCTGGGTACCACAATTGAGGCATTTACCCATACTGTTAGTTGTAGTCATATAATCTTATCCTCAGAATTAGTTTCTTTTAAATTAATGATCAAACTTCTTTTAGAAGGTTTGCCTCTTTTAGAGCATCTGCCGCCACTCTGATCGAGTTAAATGGTATTTCAGACCTTTCAGAAATATCCAGCAGGGAATTTGAGCCGTCTGATAAATTCAGCACCCATAATACAGCCATATGATCTACAGCCTGTTGGGAGTCTACCGCTGTCTTTGAATAAAGCCCGCGCCTGCCGAGTTGGGGTTCACATTTCGGATTCAGATTCTTATACGTCCTATTATTTTCAAGAAGCTGCAAAATCGAAGAAATCTTACTAAAAGAGTCCTCAAGAGACTCGGGATGTACAAAATCAAGATTATCTGCCGACGTGTGATACTCGGGAAAAGAGCCCCAGGGACTTCTCATAAAACAACCCACATCAAGTCCGATCCCGGGGGATGAAAATTGTCTTTCGTCATAGCCGTAAGGAGAAAAATCCAAAAGTTCGAAGGAATCACCACTCTCTTTCAATACTCTGGACACCGCTCGGTCAACTTCAGAATGTTCCTCCCTGGTTTTTTTCCAGTGCACATCTCCTTCATCTCCTACACAAGATAATACTAGCCCATTCCTCATATTCCTCAGTTTCTCTTCATTCTCTGAAAGCCAGGTAATGGATCCGATAGTACCCGGTATAAATAATAAGCGGTAGGAATAGCGATTTTTTTTACCTAGTAAATCTTTAGCAAGTTGAGTTGCTACCGATATACCGGAAAGGTTATCATTACACAGCGAAGGATGGCAAACATGGCAGGAAATCAATATTTCTTCCTTGCTATCACCTTCAATATACAGCTCTCCATAAGTCAGGCTCCCTTCTTTAAGACTGGAATCGATATAAGCATGATATTCCCCACCCTCTAAATTCTCAAACGTTGAGTGTTGCATGCAGAAGCCCCATTGTTCATTATAATAGGATGTCCGGTACGGAATCAATTCCGGTTGATCTGGCAATGTATACAGATGGTCTTTGAGTTCATCGAGGCTTACTTTTCGGTCCACCGGTATGCTATAGTTTAACACATGAAGGTTAGAATCCTGAAAATGAACAACTTTATTACCTTCAGCATCCTTAAGCCAAGCATCATTTATATTCCACTCTTTGGGAACCCTCCAATCGAAGACCTTAGTTCCCGTAGGTACTTCATGGACTTCCAAGGGAATTTGTTTCTTTAAAATATTTAATGTCTTTCTGACTCCGTTACCTGTTATACTACGACAAATAGGATAAAGTTCTTCAATGAGAGAAAACATTTTTTCTCCAACTTGCCTGCTTTTACTTTTAACAGTTTTTCCCATTAGTTCCAATTCCTCTTTAATTCAGAATTTATTCGTATGGCACCGGCGGCCGAATATGTAAATCTGTAATTTCAATACTATCTGGTAGTGTAATATTGTCATAAATTAGTTTTGCTGCATCTGCCGGCTGAATCATCTTCTCAGGTTTATAGGGTATGCCTTCATATTCACATGCTTTTTTTTGCATCGAAGTCGCTACTTTACCAAGAAAATATGTAATAACCTTTACTCCCTGGCTATTTACCTCTTGTCTTATACAATCTGCCATAGATTTCAACGCAGACTTTGTAGATGCATAATTCGTTAGATTTTTCTTTCCAGAGCTGTTTACAACACTAGAATTTATAAAAGCAATAACACCATCAGCAGAAATCAGTTTGGGTAAAAGCTGTTGTGTTAAAAAATAAGGTGTCCTAACATTTATCTCGTAAGATCTATCTAAATCTGAAAGATCAGCTCCTTCAAATTTGCCATAACTATAAAAAGCAGCCCCATGAATTAAGAAATCTACCTTTTCTTCTTTATTAATTGACTTGATAGTTTCCGATATTTGACCATCATCATTAAAATCCACCTTACAAAAGTGGATATTTCCTTTTTTAGTTAAATCTTCTGACTCAATAAAGGATTTTAGAGAATCAATATTTCTCCCTAACAGATAGACTGATACCCCTGCTCTTATAAAGAAAGCTGAAATTTCTCTCCCAAGACCACCGGTTGCGCCGGTTATGACTGCTGTTTTTCGTGTTTTTGAACTCATTATTCATTCCAGTTTATCGGTATTTTTAACAATCATATTATTCCTAATCTTCATGTTTATATGACCAGTTTTTATCCTTTTCAGAAATTACTTCTGGTTGCGTAGGCCATTCAATATTAAAGTAGGGATCATCCCATTTAATTCCCCTGCCAACTCCGGGCTTATAAAAATCTGACATTAAGTAGCTCACTTCCGTATCATCTTCAAGCGTCAAAAAACCATGCGCAAAACCCTTAGGCACAAATAGCATTCTTCTGTTTGACGCAGTTAACTCTACTCCTATCCATTTATCTAAAGTTGTAGAATCTTCTCTGATATCAATAATTACATCATACATTGCACCCCGAACGCAACTCACCATTTTGGCCTCCTCGTAGGGAGACTCCTGATAATGCATACCCCTTAAGGTGTTTTTAGATTCATTATATGAAAGATTCCGCTGAACCGGATTGAAATCAATTCCTTCTTCATCAAACTCATTAACACAAAATGTTCGTGCAAAAAATCCTCTCTCATCTACATGTTCTTCCAACTCAATGATGTATGCTCCTTTAAGTTCAGTTTCAATAAATTTCATGCTCAAACCCAATAAAGATCTTCATTAAGCTGATTGGATTTTAAAAGATACTTCAGCTGCTTAATACGAGTATATGGTCGACCGTTGAAAGTCTCAGCATCCAAATCAATCTTATTGAATATCTTGTAAAGTTCTTGAGCCCCTTTTTGAGCTGTATAATCGCATGAAAATCCGGGCAACTGTTTGTTAATCTTATCAAAAGAAACTCTATAGCTTCTATTATCGCCTCCGCTGTCTCCAAACGTAATTTCACATCCCGGAAAAGCATCTCCAACAATTTCCGCTATCTCCTTTACTCTGAAGTTCTGTTCTGTATCACCAACATTGAATATCTCGTTATGAATAGCATCCTTTGGGGCTTCCAGTACACATCGGAAAGCTTTACTAATATCTTTTATATGTACAAGCGGCCTCCACGGCATACCGTCACTTATCATTTCAATAACGCCTGTAGTCCAAGCAAGGCCCGCCAGGTTATTCAAAACAATATCAAAGCGCATCCTGGGTGATGCTCCGTAAGCTGTAGCATTTCTTAAAAAGGTTGGAGAAAAATTATCATCAGCCAGTTTAGAAACATCTTCTTCTACCCGGGTTTT
>ENA-ORDC01000044-ORDC01000044.1-marine-metagenome-genome-assembly--contig:-NODE-44-length-154791-cov-9.601529_pt1 | contig 154791 bp, 212 predicted proteins | sample MGYA00237783_ERZ508515 | MGnify/ENA primary metagenome ERZ508515 (study PRJEB26186, sample SAMN06268792) | marine metagenome | isolation source: Eden Landing Ponds, San Francisco, CA, USA | place... | reverse complement strand
TATCTCCGTCCGCAGCCGTCTCGACGACTACCTCGGGGGTGTCGAGAAGGATTTCGGCGGTCTGTGGGTCACCCATCGAATTATCAAACACGTACAGACATATATACCAGTTTTCGTAACTACTCTTTTCACAGATACAATCGGGGAGATTTTTGCTATACTCGTCCCCAGTGACCGTGATAGACGAAGTACAAGTGAACGCTGCTGGTGGTAGTGAGCGGAATGTTCTTGTTTCGGGATACATTACATATCATAATGACTATCATAGCACTCGCGGGCTATCCGGCAAGTGGGAAAAGCACAGCCGCCGAACTCCTGGAAAATGAGGGGTGGCCGGTCGTGAGCATGGGTGAGACACTCAGAGAAACCGTTGACGAAAGCGACGAGGAGGATGTATGGGCCTACGCAGAGAGCCTTCGGGAGGACCATGGTGAACACGGGGTCGCTATCCCCTGCGTCGAACCACTCCGTGACCACCTCGACGAGTCCGAGATCGTGGTCCTGGAGGGAACGAGGAATCCCGCCGAAGTGGACTACCTGGCCGCCGAGTTAGACATTGAGGCGTACGTGATCTGGGTCTCGGCGACCTTTGCGGACCGTGTACGGTGGTTTTCAGCACGTTCAGGGAGGGGGAAAGGGGGCGAAGACCCCGTCGGCAACGCTCAATATCTCCGTGAACGGACCGCGCGAGAACGCGACGCGGGTGCGGGTGACTACTTCCAGCGTGCAGACGGCGTCGTTCAAAATACCGCTGGGATCGACGAACTCGCCGACCGGACATACGCTGTCGTCGACGATCTGGTCTAAACTACCTGCACGTACATATGGGCGCGTACATATGTACGTACAGCCTATTCTCCGTACCCACCGATTCCAAAGCCACCTGTTCCGTAGTCACGCAGGTCTGTCTCCATACCACCGAACCCACCCGCTCCGTAGCCGCACTCGCCGAATCCCGTCGGCCAACACGTCGTATCGTAGTCACACTCCTCCACATCCGACGCCGACGCGCTCATTCGCTCGACACTCAACACAGCGGTCGTCGTTCCAAGGGCGATCAGCAGGTCACGGCGAGTAACGCGTGCCGAAGGATCACCTATCATCTACGCCTCGTACCGCACGTCGTCGAACGTCTCGAGCAGGTCCTCGTTCAGGATCGCTCCGTCGCTCTTGCGCTTGACGTAGGCCAACCACCGGCCGTACTTCCCGGTGCCGTAGGTGATCAGCTCCAGAGGCCAGTCGCCACGGCCGAGCTCGGCCTCGGTGAGCCAGTCAACGACGTACTGCTTCTCGACCATTCCCTGCTTGTACTCCTCGCTGTCGTGGCTGACAAAGTGGATCTCGTGCGTGTCGACGTCGATGAGACGGAACGGGACCTTCACGTACTGGTAGAACCCGAGGTCCACCGTCATCCAGATCGTGTCGCCGTCGACGACACGGTCCGCTCGCGCGTGCTGGTACTCGAACGTCATTGGGCCACCGTCCTGATCTGGTCGCTCACCTGGGCTGGCTCGATGAGCTGAACGCTCGAGTAGGACAGTCCTCGATCTCGACCGCTGAAACAGACATCGTGGACGCGCTTCAGTTTCACTTCGTTCTGGTACTTCTCGTTGGGCGACCAGACGACGATCACGAGCGGGAGATCGAGCGCCTGGGCCAGACCCCAGAGGTGTTTCCAGCGACCGTGGTCCTGTGAGAAATAGCGGTTGTTCGAGTGATTCGCAGGGGACGTGACGTTCGTGGTCTGGTACTCGATGAGGCACTGCACCCCATCGTCGTTGTACCAGAAGCCGTCGAGATTTGGTGGCCACGGCGTCCCGTTCTGTCTGAGGGCCGCATCCAGTGACGGGAAGTCGTCGTCGTGGATGAACTCCTTGCCGAGCTCAGTCGTCGAGTTGTGGCTGAACACCCACTTGCCGAACTCGGGGAAGGACAGTTCGTCCGTCACCGTCTCGATACCATCGCTGTCGACGCTAAACACCTTCACGCGGCTATCATCGTACAGAGCGACTACGTAGTCACAGCCAGCTCTCGACGCCAGCGATTCCTTGGCTTCTAACTCCGTCTCGTCGATGGTCTTCTGGAGCTCTCGCCACACTCGACCGGCGTTGTACCCACGAACGTCGCGGACCCTCCGCCGGTCGATGAACAGCTCGACCGAATCCGCGTCCTCGTCCAGACTGTACCCCTCCACGTCGTATATGTCGAAGCCCGCGTTTCGCAGCTGCGGGTGGACCCAGTTGGTGTGGGCCGACACTTCCGTCGTCTCTTTTTGCATGTGACACCTGGGGAGGCGTTATCACATTCTTGGTACTATCATATTAAGAGTGTTTTCATACGCAGGTAGATTCCACTCATGCGGTTTCAAACTGACGGGAAAACGGTGGTTCTACCGGATCAGCACTTGGACCAGCCGCAGCCGAGGGAGCACTTCGGACAGCCGCCGTCGTAGACGACCTCTCCGCCACAGTCCGGACAGGACTCGTTGTTCGGGTTGTGGTCGTTGTGCGCGTTGATCTGGAGTGTCGCTTCCTGCTCGGCCTCGATTGCCCGCTGGAGGGCCGTCGCGATGCCGTCCGGGAGTGAGGCGATCTGCTCGCCATCGTCGAACGCGATGTCCGGCGAGGAGATGCCGTCGAGCTTCTCGACCACTTCCTCGGCGGGAACACCCGCCTGGAGGGCCAGCGAGGAGAGCTTGCCGATCGCCTCGACCATCGAGTTGGTGAACCCACCGGACTTGCCGATGTTGCAGATCGTCTCGATGGGTCGACCTTCGTCGTCGAAGCCGATGTTGACGTACATGTTCCCGTAGCCCGTCTTGATGCGTTCACGTCGTGCGGTCAGGACTTTACCCGGCTCGACCAACTCGATGCCACCAGCAGCGGCATCCTCGGCTGGTTCGACACCGAGTGGGATCGCGTGTTCCTCGGCGAGCTCGTCGATCAGTTCCTCAGCCTCCTCACGTGACATGGGCTCATCGTCTGCGACATCCCCGTGGTCAGCGCGGGTCGAGATAACCTGCTTGGACCGGGACCCGTCACGGTAGATCGTACCGCCCTTCGCCCCGTTGTCCCACAGGTACTCGTAGACGTCAGCCACGTCCTGTTCGGTCGCCCGGTTCGGGAAGTTCACCGTCTTCGAGAGGGCGCTGTCTACGCCCTCCTGCGCTGCACACTGGACCGATGCGTGCTCGCGGCCCGTGAGCATGTCCGTGGTGACGAACAACTCACCGATCTCGTTCGGGACGGTCTTGAGTCCGTGTACCCCCTCGAACTCGTTGTTCTCCATCTGTCGGAGACACTCTTTTTTCGTCGCCTCGACGTCAATGTCGTTCGCCTCCAGGACGCGCAGGAAGTAGTCGTCGAACTCAACCAGCTGTTCGTCTCCCTGGATGTCCTGAGAGACGTTTTTGAAGTGCGCAACGCCGAAGATCGGTTCACACCCACCGCTCGTGTTTCCGATCATCCCAGTTGTCCCAGTAGGGGCCACTGTGGTCGTGTTGTGATTCCGCATCAGGTAGCCGTCTTCCCAGACGTCAGCAGCTTCCCCGGTCTGTCGCTCGAACCAGTCCGTGTGGGCCGTAGGGTCGGCGTACTTGCTGTGTTCCCAGTTGTCGAAGACTCCACGGTGGTCAGTGAGGCGCATCGACGCGTCTTTCGACCGCTGGTTGATGTGGCGCATCAGCTGGCGGGTGATCTCGTTCGAGACGTCCGACCCGTACTTCGTCCCGAGTTGGACGAACATCTGGGCCAGTCCCATGATCCCGAGCCCGATCTTTCGGTTCTCGCTTACCGTTTGCTCGATCTCGGGGGTCGGGAACGCCGACATGGTCACGACGTTGTCGAGGAACCGGACACCATCGTCGACGCGAGCGTCGAGGTCCTCCACATCGATGGCTTTGTGCCACAGGAACTCGCTCACAGCGTGCTCCAGGTCAAGCTCAGCACCGCCCTCTACGGCCGCCGCCTCGATATCTCGCCAGTCCGGGGCATCCTCGGCCACCAGGGTCGAGAGGTTGATGTGGCCCAGGTTACATGCCTCGTTCTCCATGAGCCACTGCTCGCCGCAACCGCGCTGGACGTAGCCACTCGTGACCCACGTGTCCGACCGAGAACAGTACAGGTCGTACACCGTTGCGGGCTCGCCACAGGGCTCGATGGAGACAACTTCCGCCTTCCATGAGTCTCCCGTGTTCATGAACGAGGTGCGGAGTTCCAACATCTGCTCTCCCTTCTCCGGGTGGTAGTCACCGACGTTCGACAGCTCAGCGAACCGCTTGGCTGACGCTCCCGAGATGTTGACCGTGTACTTCGGGTGGTTCGAGCTGACCTTCCGGCCGTTGATGGAACCACCACGCTGGGGGTCCGTCACCTCGTAGATGCGAGCGTGCATCCCGAGCTGGAGACACAGGTCACGAACGTCTTTCGCGAGGGCCTTCGACGACGTGTCGTACCGAACCTGCGGACGGGTGCTCCAGAGGTTGACGTTGCCGTCTGCGCCGAGGAGTCCATCGAGGAATCCCATCGCCTCTCGCTCGGTCGAGAACTCTGTCACATCGACTGTTTTCATCGGGGCCGACGACGGGGTCAGGCCGTGGTCCTCGACGACTGTCCACCCGTCACGAAGATTCAGCCGAAGCGCCTTATCGTCGCTACTGTTTTCGTCGGCGTTGAACGCGTATCCATCGTCCTCGAACAGTGCTTTGAGCCGCCGGTTGTACTCGGCGTCGTCCTCACTGGTCGAGATCTTGACGACGTTGTTGGCTTTGAGGGTGTCCTGGGTGTAACAACCGTCACCGACGAGGACCCCTCGGCGGAACTGGTGGCGGTATTCGTCGTTCGTTCCTACTTCGTTGAACGAAGCCGGTTCCAACCGGACGTGGTCACCGATGTCGACGTCGACGAGCGGGATGTCATCCACGCCCTTGTCGTCTTTCAGGACGTGGAAACGGTGCTGTCCCGTGACCTTCATCGAGCCACCATCGCTGAACTCGACTCGGTAGATCGGGACATCCTCGTGTACTTCGACCTCGTCGACGGTCTCCGAACCGATGACAGTCGATACCTCGTCCCCAACTTCGATCTCCTCGACCCGTCGGTAGCCGTCAGGCGTGTTGACGAGCGTCCCTTTCGCACAGCACGGGTTCGTGGTGCTCATCTCGAACGGGTCGTCTCTCCAAGTCGGGGTCGATTCCGTCGGGAACGAGTGGTCAACGTTAGCAGTGTCGATGAACAAAACGCCGGGCTCGCCGTTCTCGTGGGCACCCTCGATGATGTCTTCCCAGATCTCACGAGCCGGGACACGCAGTGGTTCACCCACGGTGACGTGCTCACCCAGGTCGAACCACTCGTACATCTCCTTGGTCTCCTCGGTCGCGATGTGTGGGTGTCCTGTCCTCGGGTTGATGAACGTGTGGAGCTCGTCGTTCTGGACGGCCTCCATGAAGTCGTCGGTGACCGTCACGCTGATGTTGAAGTTCGCGAGCTGCGCTTCGACCGCGTTCCGCAGGTGTGGGGCCAGTCTCCCTTCGTTATCGGTGAACTCGTCGAGGATCTCTCGGGCTTCGTCGAGTGCTTCCCCGTAGGTCGTGTTCACGTAGTCCTTCGGGTCGTTCAGGCGGAGGGCCTGCGCGAGCGAGACGTCCTTGTTCTTCGAGTGGATGAAGAAGATGACGTCCGGGTGGGTCACGCGCATGACGCCCATCTGTGCCCCCCGGCGCATCCCGCCCTGGGCGATCGTACGGCACATCTGGTCGTAGGTGCGCATGAACGTGAGCGGCCCCGACGCGATGCCGCCAGTCGACCCGACCGTATCGCCGTAGGGTCGGAGGTAGCTGAACGCATATCCAACGCCGCCTCCCGACTGAAACGTCAGCGCAGCATCACGAATCGTGTCGTGGATGTCCGCGATGTCGTCTTGCGGGGACATGACGAAGCAGGCGCTGAGTTGCTGGAGCTCGTCGCCGGCGTTGGCGAGACACGGGCTGTTGGGGACGAAGTCCAGGTATTCCATCCGGTCCTGGAACTGTTCTTTTTGGTCCTCGACGACGTTCCTGGTGGCATCCGGGAGATCGTCGATGATTGCATCGTAGTCGACCCACTTGGCGTTCTCCTCGGTCAGTTCGACTTCGTCAGCGAGCGTCTCGGGGTCAGGGTCATTTCGAGTCGGCGTTTTGGGCGTGAAGAACACTTCGTCGATTAGATCATCGCGACGCGGGTGGTCGGGCTTGATGTGCTCCGGCCGGATCACGACATCTTCGTCGGTGTATACCGCCTCGGCGACAGCGATGTTCTTCGCGACACGTTCGAACAGGTCCTCGGGTTCCTCCGTTGGGACGCCGTTCTCGTCTTTCTTGAGGTATCGCTGCGGAATAATCCGCTGATACGCGTTTTCTGTCAGTCGATCTTCGAGTGTCTCTCCGTCAGTCCGTTTCTTCGGGAGATGCACACTACTATCTGATTGGCTCATATTACTTAATGCTGATACACTCCGTTCCAGGAGTGGGTAATTAAGTAATAGCCGTTGGACGGTTATAAGTGTATACGTTGCCGTGTATAGCGGTTTCAGGCGTCGTCGATGACTTTGCCGTCAGCCGCTCTCGTCCCCGTCTTGTTCATGTTGTACTCCTGCTTGGCGTGGTAGTATGGCCAAGGGTTGACATCTAACTGCACCGCCAGGATGTGCAGTGTGATCAGACAGTCAGCGAGTTCTTCGCCGATGATGGACGGGTCGTCGCGCCCTTCGCCGCGGATCGCTCGCGAGAGCTCGAGGACTTCTTCTCGCACCTCGTCGAGTTGTGCGTTGTAGTCGCGGTCGCTGCTGTACTCCGGGCGCATCTCCCACCCGTCTGCGACGACCCAGGCCATCTCCTGGTAGCGGTCGTCGAACTCGGTGTCCCAGCTCATCGCTGTGCCTCCGGGTCGTAGCCGATGCCAGTCGGAGCGTTGCTCTCGTGGGCCGAAATCAGCACGTCGATGTCTCCTTCGGCGAGGCCGTCAGCGAGTGCGTTGTTGTACGCGGTGTGGAGTCGTTCCGTTGGTTCCCCCTCGAGCACTGACGCGAGCATGGCCGCGTAGGTCGCGGCATCGCGGAACGAGTCAACCGCCGCTTCGAAGTTGACGTCGTCGTTGATGATCGTCGCGCTGTAGCCGCGCAGCACTTTGTCGAGGAGGCGGTGAACGTTTCCGTTCACGATGTGGTCGACGTCCGATTCGAGCACCACGGGCTCGTCGTGAAGTGAGGAGAGGGCGATACCCGACACGATCCACGTGTCCGAGTAGTCCTGGTTCTTCGCCTCGAAAGTCGCTTTCTGTTCCTCCAGCACGTCCGTTGGTTCTGTCGTCATGGATTCTTACCACTGTGACCGATAACACCCTTCGACGTGGCCGGCCCACACCCCTGGCGGGAGATAGACGTTGCAGTGTTCACAATGCCACGTCTCGTTGGCTGGGTCGTGTCGAAGGACACCGCCACAGATACCCTTGACAGCTCCTGGCCAGTCGGCAACGATTCGGCCAGCAAGTGTCCGAAACTCTCGGACAGGGAGCTCGTTCCACATCACCCGCACTCGCTCCTGTAGCTCTGAGTGCGTCGCGGGTTTGTGGTCCGTCTCGAACTGGACGACAACGTAGTCATGGTCGCCATTCGCGATAGCGACACGGACGAGTGTGTTCGTCTCTGCGCCGATCTCGTCTGATCGGACGGTTGGGGCTGTCGACATCTGGGGAGGTTGGGTAGCTGCGCCCCGCATTGGGGCGACCCCTTTCGGAGGGGTACTCTTATCTTACCGGTATACCATGATAAATGTTGCTATATGTAGTAATTCTTATATCGACAAAATAGTTATCTTCGAGGTTTAGATGCTCTATAACCCCTATTTTATGGCGGATGATAAACTATTACATATAGAAAATGTTTCTATCCAGTCGTCGTCAACAACCGGTGCCGGATGGCATCCATCCAGACGCCCGTTACTCATATAATCGATTACACGTTCCCATCCATGTTTTATATCTACGTGCGGGTTACTCATGCCCTCCGTTCGGGTGGACCAGGTCCCCAACAGCCGTCTTGACACCGCGCCTGATTCGCCCGCTCACAGCACCGGATGAGATGCCAATCCGTTCGCCGATCTCACCCAGCGTCGTCTGTCTCGGGTTGTCGAAATACCCCATGTCGTATGCGATAGTCAACGCCTCCAGCTGTGGCCCTGAAAGACCTGACCGACTGACTTCGTCTATCTGGTCCCCATCCTCGTCGTAGAGACTGGTGAGCCTGATCGACTCTCCTGTCTCGGTCTTGACCCCCTGGACGAACTTAGCCAGTCGCTCGCGGTCGTGAATGCGTATCAGCCACGTTCCTGTCTCGCCACTGACTGTTACGCGGAGCCACGCGATGTCGGCCTCCATGACTTGCCAGTACGAGGATAGATCAGACGCATCCTCGGTGAGCAGAACTACGCACAAGCACCGATCGTCTCCGTTGATATCGGCCAGAACCTCCATCTCTGCGACCGTACTGTCTCTCTCCAGGTTGTCGACGAACTGTTCGTGATCCCGACCCACTACCCAGATGATCATCTTCACTCGGCAATCTCGCGTTGCATAGAGACTGTCCAGCTCCAGGACCACGTCAGGCGCGAGACGACGCGTCTCTTGGAGGAGTGGGGTGGATACCTCAAACTCCGCAATCAGCGTCATTCCTTAATATTTACCGTCACGTCAGTTAAACGGTTTGATCGGTATTTGTAATTATAACTTTTCATATCATTTAGGGCTTGGTAGTTCATCGAGAAGCCATTTCCTCCCGCTACTATGGGGTACAAGTAGGGCACGTATCGGGAAACTCGTGAGAACCGGCGTGAGGCGGTGGTGTGGCTTGACTCAGCCCGTGAAAAACGGGACTGTGTCGATTTCTATCTCCTCACACCACGGTTCGTCGAGCTCGTTTCGCATGTCCAATTGTGCTTCCTTGGCGGCGCGGAACGTGAACGCGACGCCGCGCGTCTCAGCCCTGACGCCATCTCTCGTCCGATAGAGGACGTACACCTCGTCGACGTCCGCGAGGTCCTCACCGACCCGTCGGCGTACCTCCGAGAGCTTCGCACCGAGTGTATCGGCCCATCCCTGGAGTTGGCGGAGCGTAAGCTCGATAGCCAGCGTCTCTCCCGTCGAGAGCTCCATGATCTGTGCGTGCCGATACGTGTCAGGAAACTCTTTGTCGGCGTCTTGTCGGCGCTCGAAGTATACGGTCTCATTGTCTGGGTCGAGTAGACTGTCCTCTACATCCAGCCCATCCAGGCCGACGGTATCCGACTCGTCTTCAGACATCCGTTGCCTCCGCGTCGATCTCGTCCTGTGCCGCCTTCGAACGGACTCGTCTCTGTCGTGTTGCTATTTCTCTCTGCTCCTCGTCGGTGGCGACTCCCCAGTAGAACTCCTCGCAGAGCATCCGCCAGATGGTGTCGTCCAGTCGAGCACAGAGCGCGCTGTTCTTACTGTTCATTGCATCCCGTACTTCATCCTCGTAGGTCTTAACGAATCGGCGAACTGCTTGCCGTTCGTCTCCCCAGAGGAACCAGATCGCGTTCCCCGTCCCCCACGTTGGGGCGATCGACCCGACGTAGGGTCGTGCCCTCGGGGTGAACCGAGTGCCGTTCGGGAGCTCGTCGGAGAACCGTGGACCTGTCTCGTAGAGGTCCATCAGCTGCGTGTTCCGGAGCGATTCTGCGTACGGGTATGGCCGTGTATGCTGTGCCATCTATCTCTCGTCCTTGCTACGTCACTTCTATTCGATTCGCCTGTCGTGTTACGGCATGGCTGATTCCTTCAGTTCAGTTCGGTTCATTCGGGTTAGTCTACGTTCTATTCGTCGTCTTCGTCGACGCCCAGGTCGTGTCCAGCGCCAGCAGCTCGCGCCTCGTCGAGACAGTCGTCACACATCATGTTGCCAGCCTCCTCGCCACCGGGCGTTTCGTTCCCACAGTCGGCGAAGTTCACACACCGCGCTTCTGGTGGAATCCGGGAGAGTGTACCCTGGGTCGTATCGTCTACGGTCGCCATCGTCTCAGCGCCCCATCTTCCACGCCTTTCGGTAGTTCAGTAGGCGCTCTCCGTCTTCGTCTCGCTGTTCGTTCTCCCAGCCAAGGCGCCATGCGTTGGACCAGACGTGGCCCCACTCACCGCCCATTGCTGAGTCCGGGTTGTACCGTGCGACGTACGGGTTCTCCGACCGGTCTTCGCCGCGTCGCCTCGCGAGCGCGCCTTTCTCGTAGGCACTCGCGAAGTGAGCAGCCATGTTGTCCGGGACGTGATCGACCGTTTCGTCCTGGTCGGACCCGTCGACCACACGGTCTGGCTCGCCGCTGAACTCCACGCCGGACATCACTCGACCTCCATCTCGACATCAGCCTCTGCGTCGCCGAAACCGCCGAAGATTGGGTCGTCCATGGCGATCGCCTCGGGCTCGCGATAGAGCTCGCGCAGTTCCTCCTCGGGGAGTGAGTCGAGATACTCGACCAGCGCATCGTCGAACTCTTTCCATGGGAAGTCGTCGCCGAAGGCGGTTTCTCGGTCGTAGTCGCCGATCTCGACTTTCGCCGAGGTAGCGAACGAGATGACGACGTCGACGACAGTCATACCGCCACCCCGTGGGCGGCGGCCGCGCGGTCGTTCGCGTACTCGTACAGCGACGGTGGGAGGACGTCGGGGACCTGGCTCGACTGCGTGGTGACGACAACGTGGTCGTCACGGAAGCTGGGTCGCCCGCGGTACTCATCGTCTGCAAGCGCCCGGATGATCGCCATCTGTGTCCGAGTGGCGTAGCTCGATTGCCACCAGCCGATGAACGCGATGATGTCTCCATCGGGCGTGACCGCGCCGTAGACGGCGTGACCGAAGCCGACGATAAACTCCCACTCCCCGATAGGCTCTCGACCGATGTTCCTGATCGTCCCGGTCATTCAACGACCTCCGTGGCGGTCGCGTTGATGTCGAAGGCATCGATGTCGATGACGCCCTGACTGATGTCGTCTTGTACGTAGAACACGCCCGTCTCTCGGGCTTCCTCTTTTGAAGCGCGTTCCAGGTCGAACGTCTCCGTGTACGAGACAGTGACCGTCACCTCGAACAGACTCTCCTCGTCATCGCTCATGCGAATACCTCGTGGTCCGGGAGGTCCTCGTCTGCGTCGAAGACGGGGTGGTCCGGCGTTTCTGTGCCGAACACGTCGTGGTCGGGGAGGCGCGGACTTCCACCAGCAACGATACAGTCGATCTGTTCGACGTTGACAGGCGTAAGAGCCGGCTGTTCCTCGAGTTTGACGATCACGGCCGTCCCGTTCTCGTACCGAATGACACGACCACGACGCCCACCGAACTCGATAACGTCGTCGATGTCCGGGTAGATATGCACGTCGCGTGTCACAGGCTCCAGAGCCTCGTTGTCAGCCTCCACGGGGGAGGGGTCAGGGTCTGAAGACCGCGACACCATGCGTCGAACTTTGGATAACAGACCCATCAGTTGAACACCTCGTGGTCCGGCGTGTCGGCGTCCTCAGCGGGCTGGACGGCCGTGATCTGCTCTGGTGACACGTAGGTCTGGTTATTGTCCGGTGGGGTCTGCACTTCGATTTCGACACTCCCGTCGAACCCCCTAACGTTCCTGACGACGCCGTCGAACTCGCCATCTTCCTCCGGGAGGACGAACCGAACGGTGTCTCCGATGTCCGGGATCGGGTCCACTGGATCGGCCTGCTCGCTCTCCGGGTACTCGGGCACGTCCGCCACGTCGACGATGGTCGCGTTGTCGACGGTCAGTCCGACCGACTCAACCGCGTCGACGAGCTGATTCGTTGCGACCTCCTCAGAGTCTCGCATTGGCGATGCGAGCATCAGGTCGAATCGAACGTCCACGGTGGCCGTGACAGCCACCTGCTTCGGGTACTGCTCGAACTCGTGGATGAAGTACGCGAGTTCCTCCTTCGTCGTGAACGACCGCTCAGCGTCGGGGACGACGTAGACGACCTCGTCAGTGTCACCGACGGGGTACTCGGCCCACATGTAGTCGTACGTGTCGAGGAACGCGTTCAGCTCCAGCGACGCGATCCAGTCCTCGAGCGAGTTGTTGACACGTTCCATCTCCTCGTCGTCGACCTCTGGCTGGAGCGTTCCGATGTCTCCCTCGAGCTCGACCACGAGATCGTCGGGGACGTCATCGCCCCCAGTGTGCACCTCGACGTGCTGTGTCTCCCCAGTCTCCAGGTGGGTGACGTGGACGAATCCCAGGTCCAGGGCCGGGTGTTCGGCCTGTGCTTGCTCAGCCGCCTGCGCAAATCCGTCTGCACAGTATGTTCCGTAGTGCTGTGCCGAACCGTATCCGTCGACATCGTCGACAGCGTACTCGTCCTCCATCGTGTAGCCGTCGTCGTTCTCGGCGGGGTCGACCTCGTCCTCTGGTCGGTAGTCCTGATCGCCGTACTCGCTGTCGGGTACGGGATCGTCGATACCGGTGGCCCGGTCGTGTCCGGGCACATCGTGCGTATCTGGTCCTTCGTCTTCCATTAGTAACTCCGTTCCACACCACCTGGCCTGGTGCCGGGTGGGTAATCTATAGTATGCAGTAGTAGGTAAAATAAGTTTCTGTTTTCTTACCTATTGAAATCGCAAGACAGTAGCTTGGCAACTCTATTCCTTTCAGTCTCCATATGACGTTAGGGTCTGTTGGGCGACAACATCCTCGTCGGCTTCTCCGTGCTCGATCATCCTGAGTGACTCGTGGACCGTGGCGTAGTAGTCCAAGAACCCCCAGGCTTCGTGTTTCCAAGTGTTCGAGAGGATGCCACCAGTAGCGATGGAATCGTACATCGGTTTCATGCTGTACGCCAGCGTGTCCGCCGAATCGAGTGCCTCGACGACGTCCGGTCGTTCCAACGCCTCTCGTTTCACCCCGAACCCGTGTATCTTGAAGTCCGGGCCGACACTCTTTCTGACCGTCTCGATGATCGTCGCGATCTGGGCGACGTCTTCCCGACCACAGAGGGTTCCGATGCCTATGTGCTCTACCTGGTCGAGGACACCCGCACGGTTGAGTTGACGGAGGTGTGACCGGTAATCATCGGGCGCCCACCCCTGGACGACCGCGACGGGTGTGGCCGTGATCGAAAAGTCATCGAGCATATCGAGCAGGATCTGGGCTTTCTCTGTCGTCCGCTGCTGGTGGCATCGAATGGTCGTGTCGCGTGCATCCAGGATATCGGGCTCGCATGGGTAATCCCTCAGCGCGAAGTAGTCTGGCTGGACTCGAGCAATGTACCTGAGATACTCATAATCCGACGTATCGTACCCACCCTCACGCTCGAAAAACGAGTAGCCCCCTGAGTCGATGAACAACGTGTCGACGTTTGTCGCGAGCTCAAGCCCCTTCTCGGTCAGGACCTGATTGTTCTGCGTCGCGTAGTTCAGCATGATGTTGAGATCGTCGGGCTCGCGATGGTCGAAGCCGTGCGCGAGAACGCGAATCGCTTTCCGCTGTGCGCCGGACGCAACGCCCCAGTACATGTCGAACGAGAGTCGCTCCCGCGCGAACTCGGCGAGTTTCCGCTGCTCGGTGGCCAGCCACAGCACGTCGTCACAGTGTGGACACAGTGGTTCTTCTGCGAGCTCGTCGACGACAACCAACTGGTCACAGTTGCAGCACTGGCCCGCAATCTCCGTAGTCACCCAGTCCTCAGTCTCGTTGTCGACGGTGTACGCGAGGGCGTTCAGGTAGTCGTCACACTCGGCGACGATCTCACCGCTATCCGTTCGCGTCCCTTTGATGCGTTCGAGAACGACCCACGGCCCGGATTCGCCGGCCCAGACGTGTCTGAACGTCTCCCGTTCCGGGGTGGGTCTGTGCCCGCTATCGACGAGGTTAGTCGCCATGCCCGAACGCCTCCAGGCCGGTCTGTGCGGTGGGCTCGCGCTCGACCCAGTCGTAGTGCTCCTCGAGCATGTCGAGCAGTTCCTCCTCTTTGACCCACTCGCTCAACCAGAAGTTGAGCATCAGCGCGATCATCGTCGACGCCGCGCCCCTGACGGGGCTGATGTTCGCGTGTGCTGGTGGGAACAGGTACTTCATCTGCGGGTAGAACCGCAGGTCGGGGAGTTTGTTCCCGGCCGGTGCCGTCTCCGGTGTCGACAGGTCCAGCGAGTCGATAACACCGGGGTTGCGTCGGAGGAACAGCAACATCTCGGGCCGAGGTGTCGGTGACAGTGCGTGGACGTGCTTGTACGGGCCGACCGCCTTGCGCACTTGCTTGAGGGCCGTGATCTGCTCGAAGACGTCGAGGCCCAGGAGGCCACCGACCGCCACGCCATCGGCGGCACCGACCAGGTCGTACGTGAGCGAATAGTGCTCGACGCCGGCGAGGTAGCGTTCTTCAGCGTCGGGCGTACTCGGGTAGTCGAAGTACGGGTCGTCTTCGTAGCCGAGGATGTGTCCCGGGTCCCACCGACCGAGCTCCTCGATAAATCGCTGATACGGCGGGTGAATCGGGAGCAGAAGCTTCCCGTCGACGTCTTCTCGATACCACTCCCAGTAGTGCTGTGCCTGCTCCTCGGCGTGACCGTGGGGCGTGAGATCGTCGTATCCGTCTGTGTACGGTGTCGGGTCTGGCGGGATCACCTGGTCGGCGTCCATGTCGATGGCCGCGTCGATGATCTCGCTCATGTTGCCGATACGTGTCTTCCCGGAGTCGACGATCACCTGGCGGCACGAGTCACGAACGCCAGGCCGCGTCTCGTAGTACGCCATCAGCTTATTCGGGTAGGCCCAGTACGGGTTGATCGACGCGACGTAGATGTCGATAGGACACGCCTCGATGATGTCTTCCCGGGCGTTGATCTCTTGCTCGTAGATCTCGGCGACGTCCATCTATGCCCTCTCGACGAACGGGTACGCCGCCGCGAAGTACGGGTCGTGTGTGGCGTGCTCACCTCGCTGGTAGTCGTAGACAACCCACTGGGCGACGAACGGTGGGACATCCGCCGGAACGTCCTGTACCACGCGGTCTATCATCTCCCGGTAGGTATCGATGCCCCCTTTCGACCGCAAGTCGAGCCGTCCGCCGATGCCGTAGTGGTTCTTGACGTTACTGTCGATGCAGATCACTTCCCAGACGCCGGCGAGGGCGAGTGTGAACCCCCACTTCGCGTAGTGGACGCCACACAAGCGTTCGTTCAGGTCCATCAGTGACCCGAGCTCGTCGTCGTCGACGTGGTCACGAACACTGCTGACGAGTCCTTCCCAGTGGACCGACGTTTCGGTCTCTCGAATCCAGCTGAGCTTGTTCTTGTAGAAGTTGACTCCGGTGATACGCACCGCGTCCTCAAGTGCGGTGCCGTCCATCCACAGCTCGAACGCGTGTTCGTGGATGTCTTTGACCGTCCGAATCGACAGGACTGCGAAGTAGTACGCCCGTCGCAGGTTTTCGGCCGCCTGCTCGATATCGCCGCCGAGGGTCACCTTTCGTACAGCAGCAAGTCGGTCTTCGACCGCCGCGTAGTCGTGCTGGTGGTACCAGTCCGGGAGGCTCCCGGGATACTGTGTCGTAACCGCCATCAGACGCTCCAGATCTGTTCGTGATCGAGCGGGTCGTACAGCCCGTCCATGATGTACACCCGTTCGTACCGGGCGTCGTCGGTGGCGGGGATCGAGAAACACTGTCCATCGTGGTACCCGTCTTCTTCGTCCCACTCCCACGAGGGGTCGAACGACTCTGACGTGATGTACCGCTTCGTCTCCGTGTCGTAGATGCCCTCGAACCCGTAGAAGTATTCGTAGCGCCGACCACACAGTGGACAGTTGTAGACGACGTTCCACCCGGCCTCATCCAGGTACTCGTCAGTCGGGTCTTCTTCGAGGAACACTTCCTCTCTGACACACGTCTCACGGTCGGGGTGGCTGAGCTTTCCGTCGTGGTCACCAGCGAGTGACACCCTGATCGATTCTGCGGCCTCCAGCAGGCCCGCTCTCACGTTCCGTTCTACAGCGGGGTCTTCATCCTGGACGGACTCGGCGAGCAACTCGAGCTCGTCTGCGGCCGTCTCAGCGTCCTCCCGTCGGACGGGGACAAAGTCGTCAGTCACGTCACTCACGCTCCCCATCGACGGGTCTGAACTCGTCGGTCGACAGGTCGACGATGTAGTTGATGTCCTGTTCTTTGACGTAGACCTTCCCGTTGGCCCCGTGTCCTTTGATGGCCGGGAGGTGTACCTCAGCGTTCGGGAACTGGAAGTCGCCGTAATAGTCTGTCACAGCGACGCGGTGGGCGGTCTGGAACCCATACCCGTCCTCGAACACCTCACACTCGCCGTCGAGGACCACCAGGTAGACCGGGTCAATCATCGCGCCGCTCCCCGTACCTGGCCGGTATGAGTGCGCACACGATGCGCCCGCCCATCTCGCCGACGTTCTCGACGATTTCCTCATCGTCATCGAGATACGTTACTTGGACCCCGTCGCCACGCTCGTGCGCGTCGACGACGTTTCGAAACTCGTGGAGGTGCCCGTCCTCAGCGAGCACATCCACTCTCATCAGCTCCCGGTCCTCTGTAGACCCGGTGCTGGTAGACTGGGTATCTGCGGTCATTTCTTGTACTCCGTCCCACGATTTCTATCGCGCTGGTGGGGAGCGCAGGCCCGCCGGCGGAGTCGAACCGCCGTGCTCCAAACGGGTTGCTGGTGGCATCGGGGGTGCGTCAGGCGACTGCGTGTCCGGAGTCGGCATCGTCGACACCGAGTGCCTTCTTGAACCGAGACACTTGCTCGGGATCGGCCGGTGCTTCGACGGTGGTTGCACCGCCGGCGCCGGTCTCCAGGTCCAGGTCGACGTCCGGGTCCGACGCGTGTTCGTGGATCGTGTCGAGGATGTCGTTGAAGACGATGTTCGGCGAGAGCTTCGCCTCGAACGCATCCCGTGCGAGGCCGACGAAGCCGAGTTTGACGAGCTGCGTTCCGAGCCAGTCCCAGTCGGGTGAGATATCGACCGTCTCGACCGGCTCGTCGCCTTCGTCGCCGAACACCTGCTCCATCATCTCCTCGTGGCCCTCGAATCGAATCTCGCCCTCTGCATCGGCACGCCGGTTCAGTTCGATGAACTCGTCCATACCCGTCGTCGCTCGGTCGGTCTCGTCCTCCGAGACAGGGTTCGACGGAGCCCACTCGTTCTCCAGCCAGTCGAGATACTCTTTCTCGTTCTGCTCAGCGAAGTACCGACGTCGCGACTTCGCCGACTCAAACGGACCAGGATCGTGCCCGGCCTCATCCACATCGTCAGTAATCTCGACCTGCTTGTACTCACTCGGCGCTTTCACACACGGCGGCTTGTCCGGAAGGTCGACCGTGCCAACGCGGCCCCCATCGGGCGTCCGGGTGGGGCTCCCGATGTGCTTGAGCATCGACCACCCGCTCTCGTTCAGATAGTAGCGATATGCTCGCGGGTGACTCGGGTCGTCTTCTCGCTCGATCAACCGACGCTCGTTGAATAAGTTACAACACGCTCCGGAGACACCCTGGGCGTTTCCGAACACCCCGTCGGCCAACTCGTACAGCTCTCGTGTCGTCGCACCGTTTGTGTATTCGTCCTGATAGAGAGCGAGACACAGGAGCGCCCAGTGGTTCCGACTGTCCTGTTCAACGGCTAATTGGGTCGGCATAGAGGGTAACTATAAGTAGGCAAGGGAGGGGTAAATAGTTTTCTAAAACTGATAAGTTTCATTTCTTACCATTAAAAAACGCATCACTTGACCACTCTTGATGTCTCTCAACGATAGTTTGTAATGTGACTATTCCGCTAATCACTAACCAAGTACGTTATATGGGTGTCTTATGGACTATAATAAGTTCTCATACTTTCTAATTAGAGAGAGTGTCATACAACTCTTCACAATGGATTGATTTTGAGTTCTTCAAAGTGAAATGAGTGCTCAGTGTGCGTGCGAATTGAGTACTGGCGAAATTGGCAAATTTAGTACTTTTCTGGAAATCCGTGAGAGGTATAGAGGTTATTCGAATCGCTGATCAGTCGGCATTAAGTCCGAGAGTCCTGTGTACCGGTTATGCTCCACACACCCAGTTAACTCCTTGAACAAAATTCGACGAAACAAGGTCAACGAAGCCTCGTAATCTGTGAATACTGAATCAAAGGGGTGTTCGTCACGAGCGTTATGCAGCACAAAATTTCGTGTCGTCGCGTAGAAGTACTCATCCACCGCACCTGGATTCGAGTCGAACGATTCGCTGAACTCAACGAGGTCATCCACATTCACATTGAGTTCTTGAACGAGATGCTGGATCCGTGCAGCTGTCTTTCCCTTGGAATCATCGTCCTTCTCACGGTTGGACTCAAAGGACTCATTCTCATCCGCTACGTTGCGGAGACAAGCAAGTACGTCGCGGAGCACCTCACTAACGCGGAATACACGACTATTCTCATATTCACTTTCTCCGTCACTATCAACTGGGCCATCGCTGTAAGCAGCGTAACGTTCAGCCAATATCTCAATTCCGGCTGCAATCGACGCGACGCGGCAATCTATCGTCCGGTCGAGTAACGCATCGAGATACCACGAGATGCACCGGCGGTACCGATAATCATCGGCCCGGTCATCGAATCGATCGTACGCGTCATCTAAGAACACGCGGGCGTCGTTCGCCCAGTCGATTCGCTCCGTAAATGCATTCCCTATATCGTTCCGCCATGTTGTCATCCACCGCTCGTATGTCCACGCAATGCTGTCATCGTCCACCTCGGTGATTCGGGCACGAATCGGTGCTGGGTACACGCCCTGGACGAACGCAAGCAGCCACGTCACGGGGCGTAGCGAGGAAAGCGCTTTATTGAGTTGCCTATCCACCGGACCATTCACAGCTTGAGTGAGCGTGATTGTTCCAGTACGGAGTGACCGACGGTATTCCTTGATCAGGTTGAGGCGATCGTCAAAATCGGAGAGTCGGTCCGAGTGAAAGGTGAGGCCATCACGAGTGAGGAGCGGTAGGTCGTCAGGTTGTGGAAAAATGTATTTCGGTGCACGGAAGTTCAGCATATCGAATTTAATCGTAACGGACTGGTCTACGAATGGTGTGTCAGGTGCAGAGTTGAATGTCGCGGATGCTGGGCGAATATCAGTGAGTGATCCGTCGGATGAGTCAGTGTAATCGCTTTCTGTAACGGCGCCAGTGATCATGGCACCGGTTCCATCCAGTGCTTCACCGTGGAAGTCGTGGTATTGCGGTGCGGTGTTTCCAGCGAGTTGCGCGAGGGAGTCAGTGGCTGGTTCTGGTGCTGGAATGTAACCGGTCACTGACGAGGTTATTTCACCGGCTTCGGTGAGTGTGAGTTTGATCTCCCCGGTGGTATCAGGGCCGTCGATTGTCAGTGTTTCGGACGTGATGGAGTCAGTAAACATATCGGGTTGGGGGGTAAGGGTAGTTTGATTTGTATGTTTCCGTGGTATGAGTATAAAACCTCTTGTGAATTTACCAGGTCGACCAGCGGAGACTCATATTTCCTAAATTGGGTTTAGACAGGAAGTTGCGGGAGTAGGTTCACAACTGTTGACGAAAGCCTACTTAGATTCTTTTCATCCCCCATTTGATTAGTCGGTTCCGCAGATAGGAGAACAAACTCAACGAGGCTCAGAGCCAGTATGAGCGTCCCTACAAGAAGCAACACCTGAATCGTCAGAATCAACCACGTCGGAAGTGTCACCGGGGAACTGAACAGGAACGTCGTTGGGAGGATCACGCCTACGAGAATCAAGTACGTAGAAATTTTCACGACTGGCCGGATCCCGGGTTCGTAGTGAACCACGGTTCCCGCTGACTCGCGTAGCACCTTATGAAAATCATCCCAAATGTATTTTGAGAATATCTTTATGGTCCCGAAATTATCTCCGGTGATGTATTCGTCTCGAATCTCGAGTACATCGTCCTCATCGGGAGCGGGTCTGAGTATTTCGGACTCAACGGCCCTCCTCTCTTTGAACCACTGCTGAAACTGGCCCGGACTGAAACCTTTGGTTTCGATTTCACCCCCGAATAATGTGATATCCGCCGAATCATCGTACTCAGAGTAATATTTTCCCGTCATTTCTTTTACAAACTCCTTAATCGCGGAGTTGGGTTCATCCCCAATATTGTAGAATTGGATATACATCCAGTAGACACTCTTTCGAAGAGCTTCTAACTCGTCAGGGGTGAGGACGTAGTCGTTCTCTGGCCCGATTCGATTGAATATTCCAAGGATTCTGCGTACGTGCGCCAAGTACAACGATGTGACCGGCTTTTCTTCGTATTCCTCGCGCACGATCTCCTCCAACTCATCGTTATCCAGTGAGAGATCATCGGTCATCTGATACGTTGTTTCACCTCCCTCTCCCTCCAGCATCCTATCTAACGTCACCAGGGCGAATCCGTATCGATTCCTAAACTCGGTTAGAGCATCCCGATATTCGTCTGTTCGGCGCTCAACTCGCTGTCGTTCCAGCGAGTAGAGGGCGGCGGCGACCGCAATAACGAAACCGACGATTGCAGCACTTGCCTGCGCAAGGGTTGAGAAAAAATAGTGTGCTTCTACCATTATATTGGTTAAATAAGATTTAACCCCCGATAAATTTCCCGGATGTCTGAAGATAGTATGCGAGATACGCGCGGGTATCTTACACGCCGCTTCTGACAACTTCTGGGTAGGTTTGCTGCAAAACTATGGATTGCTCCGCTAATCCCTAAGAGTAGTTAGGAGCGTTATCCGAGGTACGGCCCTGGCTCCGACCCGTCCTGGTTGACGAGATCGGCTGTGAGTGCGTATCCCGGGATGTCGACGTGCGTATCCCGGTCGGGGCCACCCGTCTTCGTCCGCCCGATCTTGGCGAGTTGCATCAGCATCGCGTAGTCGTAGGGCGTGACTTCGATGCCGAGGTAGCCAGACCACATGTCGGCGATACACCGGAAGTTCTCCGTTGGCGGCCCGTACTCATCGGCTCGTTGGCCGACCGTGTCGTTGGCTTCCTCCAGGATGTTCGGCTCACCAACCGCCTCCGCTTCGTACCGCTCGGTGCTCATGCCTCGATCACACCGTTCAACCGCTCATCCCACGGTCCGTCGAAGTCGTCTGGATCGAGCCCTGTTTCTTCCTCGAAGATTTGCTTCACGAGATCGCTTTCTGTCCCCGCATTGTACAGGGACTCGAGATCGTCGAGCGCCTGTCTCGCCTGGTTGAGCTCTCTATATTCGATGATGTCCTCCGTCTCGGTCATCCGGTCGATGAGTACCCTCTTGGTGTCCCCGACCATCTCGACCACGTCGTCGGCGTCACACATGTTCATGCGAACAGTCTACCCTCGTCGTCGGCGAGCTCGTTCGCGAACTCCTCGTACTCGGTCGCCAGATCGTCGTCGTCAACGACCTCCGCGAGGTGTTCCAGCGCCTCAACCGCGTCAGCGTAGGCGTCAGGGATCGGGTTCTCCTCGATGCCGTGTTCGCTCATCCAGCCCCGGACGGTGTCAGCGTTGATTGGCCACTGCTCGGCCAGGTCCTCGGGGGTCACCCCTCTATCGATCTGTTCCTGGAGGTACTCGGCGTCCTTCCAGCCCTTCTCGATACCGTACATCGAGGCGAAGATCCCTATCTGTCGGGCACTGAACTCCGTGATGTGGTTCTCCGCGATGTCGCCGTTCGTGAGGCCACGGTCTCGTCGAAGCTCGACGAGCTCGTCACGATCCGGGATGTCATCTCTACTGTCTATCGTCGCGTCTGCGTCGGTTGCGTTACTCATTGGTCTCGTAGATGTTTTCGATCTCGTCGCCGAGATATGCGTTGTATCGTTCGATCACGTTGTCGACCATATCCCGCATCTCGTCTGGATCGACGCCAGACGTGGGCATCAGGTCGGCAACGAGTGCGAACTCGTCTCGAACTTGCTGCTGCGCTTCCTCGGGGTTCATGGGTTCAGCCTCAGCGGGAGCATGTCGTCGTAGCGAGTGAATACGTAGGGCATCCACTCCTTCATCTCGCCCATCACGCCGTCGGCGATGTCTCGGGCTTCACCCTGGACGTTCGCCTTCCCTCTGATATTTAACAGATGCATCCAGGCCCGGGCGTTGCCGGACATCATGATGTTGACCTTCGTGCCCATCCCGAGGACCTTCCGCGCCTCCTCCTGGGGAACGCCAGCTTCCACGAGTGTGTTGTAGGTGTGGGCGGTGTGGGCGATCGTCTCCCACCAGAGCTCCTCGCGCTCCTCGGGGTCCATGTCGATGGTCTTCACGCCGTGTCGACTCACAGCCTCCTCAGCCGTGATCTCATCAGGTTCGGCGAATCGCTCCTTCATCTCCTCGACCGAGTCGAAGTCGAGTGTCACGTACCGGAGGGACATGATGTCGAACGTGAAGTGTCGGTGGCGCGTGATCTGCGCCATCGCTGTTCGGGTGATGCCCTCAAGCGCGAGCGTCGCCTGCGGGTGTTCGAACACGCCCCAGTGCCCCTCGTTCATGGTATGCTTGAGGAGGGAGCGTTGTTCTGCTTCGGTTCTAAACGCTGCGGGCATCGCATCCCACGGGTCGTCCCGTGCGATATCATCGTCGTCGAACCACTCAATGCGGAGCTCGTCGACGACGTCGTCGTCCACCTTCACGCCGTCCATGATCTCGGCGAACGAGTGGTCGATGACGCCCTCAGCGCGGTAGTCATTTCGTGCTGCGAGACACACCAGTCGTTCGGGGTGTGGCGTGCCTGCGATTAGTTTGATTTTCATTGCCCCCACTTCTGTCGCAATTTTCTCATGTATGTCTCCGTTCCACGCACTCCTGGAGTGCGTCCCACTGGGTAGCTGTGGGTAAGTAGAAATATGTGGGATATGATATTAAAGATTTCTGTTCTATCGAGACTCATTCATTAGTTTAATGAAGACCAGTCTATCGATTCCACCTAAACCGTTTCTACGTGCCTTTCATGAATCGTCGAAACCGCTGCTGGTGGCATCGAGAGCGTGGGGGTGTCAGGAATATTATGACGCGCTATCGGACATGAGAGGTTAGCGGAGAGGAAACTGTTCTGAAGGACTGGAATGTCGCTCAGCTATGCCGTATACCACGTATAGAGAGTCTGAGAGTGTCGATTTGAAACTAATCGGGTCCGAAGTGCCCGGAGAGGCGTTTACAGGGCCTACAGGGTGGGGGTTGGGGTCTGGAAAGGGGGTCGCCGGGGGTCACCATGAAAGATTCCCTACCTAATGTCTTTCAGAACCTCTACCCTTCTGCACGTACATATGGGCGCGTACATATGTACGTACGGGGGTTTAGAGGGGGTCCTCGCTCAAGAACTGAAGTAGTTTTACCGCATGTGTCGCCTTTGCGATAAGTACACATTCCCGATCCCATGCGGGGTCATCCGTGTCGCCGGGGACAAATAGCGTGTCTCGTGGGATCGAACTTTCCGGGTAGACCGGGATGTATGTCGCCTGATGCCGTTCCTCCCTGACGACCAGTGGGTGATCGTCTCGCCCGTAGACGAAATCGGACAGCGTTCCGTGGTCGAGGTAGTCCATCGCGCCGTAGTCCTGGTCCCACTGTTCGACGGCAAGGGTGGCCATCCAGTAGCCAGCGGAGAGGTCTTCGACGTACACTGCTACTCCCTTCGCAATCTTGTGGTCATACCTGTTTTCCAGCCTTTCGGAAGCGAGGTGTTCGCTCTCCCGTGTCGACGTACCCCAGCCGCCGGAGGGCATCCACCAGGTTCATTCGCGACTCAAAGTAGATGTCCAGCAGCGTCGCTCCCGAATCGGTGAAATACTGAGTTCTATCGTTGAGCGTCTCGATCGTGAACTCTCCCTCGCTGATCGAATCAGCCGCCTTCTCGACGATCTCCGTCCCGACGTACCCATCGAGGGAAAACTCAGCCAGTTTCTCGTCGACGAGCATACGCATGTCGTCGTAGGTTCGGTTCCCAACGTTCTCCTTCCCGCGTCGCGTCTCGACAACCTCCATCCCACGCTTGGTCTCTGCGACCGCCTCATCCCAGTTCGAGACCGCCCAGTACGCCAGTTTCTTCATATCGTCTTTGTGATCGATGGTCAGCGCGTAGTCCGTCGGGAGCTGGTCGTATAGCCACGGTCGATTCCAGCACAGGAGTACCTGACCGCCGGCGGCCTGCTCGAACATCGTCCTTGCCTCCGTGTCGTTTTTGGAGACGCACAGGACGATGTCTCCCCGGCCAATCTGTCGACGGTAGGTCTCGTACGGACACGACTTGTGTACGTGGATGTGGTCGACGTCTTTGAAGATCGGCGGGAGTTCCGACTTCCGCGTCGTCAGTATCGTCTCGATATCGAACCGTCCGTACAGGAAGTTCGAGACCTCGAGGACGACGTCCGGGTTTCGTTTCTCTACACCTGCGTCGCCGGCGATGTGCAGGTAGCGTGGTGAGGCGCTGAACTGTGCGTCCGACATCGAGATGTCGAGTGGCGTGTGGACGATTCGACTCCGGTCGAAGATATCCTTGACCGTCGCCTGTGGGAGGTGTCGAGACCCATACTTCGCTACGTCCCGTTCGTTGCTCTCCGCAGAGAACCAGATGCGGTCCGAGTAGGTCATGCCGTAGAACTCCTGTCGGCCGTGGAGCTCGAACGGGAAGTCCTGGTTGTAGCCGAACATATAGGGAGCGTACACGTCGTGAACGTAGTCGACCACTCTGAACGGTCGTTTCTGACACCGCTTCGTTTGCATCAGTGTCGTCAGGAACTGAACAAGCCGATCTCGTCCCTTGCGGCGCTGGTCGATGACTACGTCGAAGTATCCACCGTGTTCATCCCACTCGGTCTCAACCGCCGCGAGCTCGTCGTCACTGAAACCTCGAATCCCGAGTGTATCCTCCGGTCGCCGGGCTTCAATGATCGTGATCTGTGGGTAGTCCCCCGACGCGGCGTCGACGAGGAACTCCGTGTCCCAGGCGACGTCGTCCCTGTCGGGCACCACCAGATACACGTGTAGCGTCGGGTCACGATCGGTCCAGTATTGCGCCCAGCTCACAGCATCCGAGATGGTCCCACTCGAGAGGGCGTACTCGTTCCGGTAGGCGAGCGTGAAGATGAGAACACGCATGTTGTGCCCTCAGTTGACGGACCCTGGTTCGAGTGTGAGCCCCGTCTCGACGGTGGTCCCTCGGAGGACGGTCGACCCGGCCTGGGCTGTCGACCCTGGGCCGAAGATTGCGCCGAACTCTGTTCGTCCCGTGTCCACACGCTCGTCACCAAACTCGGCGACCACAGTCTCACAGCTGGCCGACCGTGTGTTCGTCGTCACGTTCTGCTCGATCGTCACTCCCTCGCCGACCACCGAGTGACCGACGTACGACCCGGCTCCAACTGTCGCCCCGTCCATGAGGACCGACGACTCTATCACTGCGCCGGGCCCGACCGTGACGTCCTCGCCGGCGACACATGGCCCGATCACGGTTGCCGCTCCGTCAACCTCCACATCGATGCCACCAGCAGCGGCTCGCTCGAGGTTCGCCGCCAAGTAGTCAGCAGGGTTCTCGATGGGCGTCCACCGGATGGCGACGCTCTCCGAGTCGGTCTGTGTGGCGAGTTCCTCTGTCATGGGATCGATTCCGTAGTCCCATTCGTGGGCTCGGGGTGGGAACTTGTACGCGTAGGCCAGGTGTGCGCCCGAGTGCGTGTACTCCCCGGGCGTCGCTCGCAGGTCATCACCGTTGATCTGAATCTTTCCGTGGGTCGCCGTGTGTGGATGGGGGACGTACCCGAGCGCCGAGTCGTGCTCGGCGAGCTCCGCGAGGGACTCCCAGTCATAGAGCGTGTCGCCACGAACCCACAGGAACCCCGTATCTTCGGCCAGTCCTCGTGTCTTCGACGCTGTCTCGCCGTAGTAGTGTGGGATGAAACACAGCTCGACGTCTTCCAACCCGAGTCGGTCGACCCCACGCTCCGCGCCGAAGACCGTCCGAATAGAGTCTTCATCGGTCACGATGGCGACCCGCTCGACGCCGATGTCGACCAACCCGTTCACCACACGCTCGATGATTGTTTCTCCGGCGACCGGGAGGGTGAATCGGGACCGACGGGCGTTGAGGGGCGACAGGCTGGGTGCATTTCCAGTTGCATCTACGACAGCTTGCATATATTACCAAATACGTTACATTGCTAAAAAGCTTACTTGTCTGGTGGTTCGACCGATATAGAACTATCTTCTCTGATAGGTCTACAGGTCGCTGTCGAGCTCGATGTCGAAGCCCCAGGTACAGCTCACGCCATTGATCTCATCTATGTCGCGCCACTCGTCGGTCGGGTCGAGGACCTTTCCCTCGTGAACGACGATTGCGTGCCACAATACCTCCGGATAGGGTGCTGCGACGGTGAGTATCATCGTCCGTTCCTCGAATGGTCGGTTGGTACGAAACAGGTCACGTCGCTCTTTGAGGTCGCGGATCTTGATCTCGTCGAGGATTGTGATCAGATGGACATCGTCGACACGGCGAAAGAGAAACGAATACATTTCCGCGTGGGTCGTCGGCACCGGGACGAACGCTTTGACGTTTGTAATCGGTACGCCAGTCACCATCGCTAAACACGCAGGAGCACAGTCGTTCCAACTCTCCTGCTTGACCAGCCTCATTCGTCTGTCTTCTCTTGCGGGCGGAGTGTCGATTCAGCCACTCTCTTTGCCGCTTGCATCGTCCCCCGCCCGAACAAGGTGATGCCACCAGCAGCGGCGAACGTGAGCGCCAGTGCCTTGACGGCGAAGTCCTCGGCCAGCGCCGGGTCGAGCGTCTGGTAGAGCCACACGCTCGTGACGGCGCCGACCAGGAGGACACTCACCACGTCCTTCGCCCGGGGCATCATATCCGCCCCCGTTCCTGGTTCAGCCCTTCGTCGACGATTGTGTCGAAGATCGCCATCGCTTCCTCTGAGACGAGGGCTTCATCGTATTCTTCCGTCACACCAACGTCGAGAGCGTGTCCGTTTTCTTTCATCAGCGAGCGGTACTTTCTGACGGCCCAAACCGAACACTCAGCGCGTTTCGCGATTGTCCGGTTGCCCCGGAACGGGGCCTGGGCCATGATCGTCAGCTTTTGCCAGTCTGCGAGCGGTTTGTTGGGGGACATTATTCGTTGGTGGGGAGGTATTGTGCGTAGTCTCGCGGGAGCAACTGCGTGTAGATGAACGCCAGGTTGTACTCCTCATCGACAACTGGTTCGTGTGCCCAGTCGTTTTCCGGGAGCTCACCGTTCTGCATCCGCGAGTAGTTGATGAACCAGCGTTCCCGCTGGCCCACGAGCGCATCCACGGAGGGGAGTTTTTCGGCCTGTGGTGACGATGCCTTGAACAGTGGCCACACACGGGATCGCCCGCCATAGACGACAGGTGGATGGAACGGGAGGCCATCGCGACCGAACGTCTCACCATGGAGACGGGCGGCCATTGGCGTCGTCTGCTCGTCGAGTGGGTCGACCCAGACGTGTCCCATGACGTCGTCAGACCCGAGCTGGGCGGCAACCCGGCCGGCGCTTCGCGCCTCGACGACTGCGACTGCGCTTACCCAGTCGAAATACGCGGACGGTTCGAGCGTCATGGCGACGGTTCCCGCCCGGGAGACGATCGACGCCGACCCGTCCGCACTGACCGATTTGACGTCGTGTGTCTCGTCTCCCGCCCCAACCGTGAGGCCATCGTCGAACAGCCGGGCTATCACTTCGTACGTACTCCCTTTCGACTCGTCGAGCGATTCGAACACACTCTCGCGGAGTGACTCGTCGTAGCGGGCGACTCTGTCGACCGTTCGTGCTCGGATCTCCTCGAGAGCGTCTGTCGGTTCAGGATCGCGCGTTGCCGTCCGAACACCGAGATTGCTCAGCCATGTGACTTCCTCGCTAACACCCTGGGCGAACGCATCCTGAATGTACTCGTCGATGACCGTCTCGTGTGTCTCGTCGAGGGCGATCAGGTGCTTGTCGAGACGGTCACGCAGACTCATCGTTACCTCCCTGGCTCAACGACGCGTTCATCTTCGAAATCGCGCTGTCGAACGAATCCGTCAGCGTTTCTCGGAACTCGTCGTTGTCGATGTCCTCGGCGACTGCTGCTGGTGGCATCGAGTGCGCGGTCTCGGCTGTCTCGGCGACGCTTGCGTCTTCTTCCTCCTCGTCCGTGTCCTGTGTCTCCTGCTCCTGATCCTGTATCTCCTGCTGGCGCTCCTGCTGGCGACGGTTGAACTCGTCCTGAATCTCCATGTTCATGAACTGGTCCTGGAACAGGCGATCGAGCTCGTCGTCCGGGATCGGGTCGTGGCCGAACATCTCGCGGGCCTCGTTCCGCGTGATCAGTTTGGACTCGTACGCTTTCGTTGCCGCGTTCACAACACGTTCGAGGTCGCCATCTTCCATCTGCGCCCACTCGACTTTCGGGAGCGTGATGTCGTCCCGGAGTTTCCAGGTCGAAACGTCCTCCGGGTCGACCATGTCCTCGCGCCACTCGGGGTGCTTGAGGAGCAGGTGGATCTTGAACAGCTTTCGGAGCTGTCGGCCCATCGTCTCGCGAAGGTGACGAACGTTGTTCAGCGACGTATCCTTCGCCGGCCGGTTCCCGATGTACGGACCACCAGCGTCACGCCCGACGCCCGAGACGTTGAACGTCAGCGCGTGCATGATGGAATCGTTCATCAGGTCGAGGAAGTCACCGTGTTCCTTGGCCTTCCCCTCGGGACCTTTGACGTCGACAGTTACTTCGTCCGGAAGGATGGGCTTCTCGTCGGGCCCCATCCCTTCCAGCGTCTCCTTGAGGTCGGACGCGTACTTTTTGGCCTTCTCCTCTCGGCGCTCGTCGTTGTTGATGTGTCCGAACAGCGTCGCGACGTCGATGTGGTAGATCTCCCGGGCGATCAGGGAGTCATCCATCGACACCTTGTTCGTGAGCGTGTTGTGCTTGGCCTGGAGGGGGAACTTCGTCGGCTCGATTCGTGGGGCACCCCACACGCCGTAGGTCCGCCGGTCGAACTTGTCCGTGAACCAGTTGCTACGGCGCTCGGCGGCGAGATGAAGGATCTTCCACGACTCGATCATCTTCATGTCCTTCTTGCCCTCGTTCAGGACGTAGTAGTCTGCATCCTGCACAACCGCATCGGGGAGGTTGTCGGTGTACGTCTTGAGGTCGATCTCCTCGTCGCCGTCGACGGCCTTTCTCGCCTCTGCGATCGCGTTCTGTACACCGGGCTGGGTATCCTCGTCGATGATCGTCAGCGAGCGGAGGGGGAGTGACTGGAGGCCGGTCACTCCCTCCCCGTCACGGAAGATGATCTTCGAGACGTCGTTGCCCATAGCGATCATGCCCTTGAACATCGACGGCTGTGAGAGGTCCAGGTCGAGTAACTGGACCAATTCTTTACAGTCTTTGAGCGCCGTAACGTCCGAATCGCTCGGCTCCTCACTGTCTCCTTCTGTGGTGGGGTGGATCAGTTCGAAGCCAGAGGCCAACTGTGCCTGTGCGCGGACAGTCCCGGCCAGTTCGGAGTCGATCGTCAGGAGGCGTTCGTACAGGTCGAAGTCCGTTTCGAACTGGTCCTTGTCGAGGATCTCTCGCGGTTCCGAGACGACCTCGGCCAGCGATGCCGACCGTGTGACGGTCGCCGCTGTCCCGTCGGCCGACTCGACCTCAGCCGTTATCTCGACGTCGTCTTCTGACTCATCGGCTGGTGTATCATCTGGTGGTGTTTCTGCTTCACTCATTCAGGGCGACTCCAGATTTATTCGCTCTCGTCCGAGCACGAGCAACTGCACTCGTGGTCGTGGTCCTCTGCGGACACTTCAGTTCCACAGCACGGGCACTTCCCGTCCTGACGGATATCTTCGGGACGCTCGTTCACGGCGCCCGTCTCTACGGATCTTCCCATATCACAAATCTGGTACCACCTACGCTTAAGTGTATTGCTAATCTGGTATTACCAAAAACCTGTTAGGTAGTCAGAGGGGTTTTCAGTACCCGATCGTCGCGCCGATCCCATCCATCGTCCCCAGGACCGGGGTCGGGGATGTCATGTGCTTCTTGTCGATGTTGTAGTCGGCGTCCTGGCACCACATGGCGAGCGCCGCCGAGTCCGGGAAGTCGTCGTGCCCACTGTCCGGCCCCTCGACGTGCATCCGCGACCCTTTGTACTCCTTCGTGAGGTCCAGCCACTGATCTTCCATCTTCCGCATCGAAACCTCCAGGTGGGGATACGACCGGACCTGTTTCGGGATGACGAAGTTGCAGTAGTCCCATTCCTCCTCGACTTTCACCTTCCGCTCGACGTGCTTGTACAGGTCGTGCTTGCTCGCCTGCGAGAACTTGATGCCCTCGACGTACTGGTTCAACTCTCGCTTCAGGATGTCCGTCACCGGGTCACCCACACCTGTCGAGTCCACCCCAACGACGTCTGCGTGCCAGCGGTCGAGTTCCTCTTTGATGATGTCGATCTGGTCGGGGTATTCGAGCCCCTCCAGTTCGACCACGTCGAGGAGGACGATCGTCTCGTTCGAGAAGTAATCCCAGTAAGGGTCCCACGACCCGAAGTATTTGCCAGTGACTGTGAGGACGGTCGAGTCGTGCTCCTTCGCGAGGTCCAGCCCCGCTCGGATTTGCCACTTCGAGTCTACATCGTCGTCCCGGAGGTCCTCCTTCGTGACGACCGGCGCCAGCAGCGGCGCGGGGTTCATCCGACGCCAGTCTTCGATCGTGATGAACATCCCGGCTTCCAGAATCCACTCGAGCTCGTACTGAGTGCGGAACTCCTCCGACTCGGGACTCATCTGCTCCAACTGGCGAGCGATCGACTTCCGGTAGTTCTGTGAGTATTTCGCTGGCGTCCGCCAGTCGTAGATCATGCAGAACGGCGTGCCTTTCAGCCGCTCCAGCTGTTCGCGGAACCAGCAGTCCTGGAAGTGCGGTGTCCCGATGCAGCACTTCGTCGCGTTGGTCTCAGCGCCCATCGGCCAGATCTCGGCGAGGAGCATCCGGCGACTGATCTTCTGCGTCTCGTCGATGAGGATCAGGTCGAAGGTCTCCCCCTCAATGTTCCCCGAGCCCGCCGTGATCGCCTGGACTACAGAACCGGAGGACAGCTTGAACGTGTTTCCCCCGTACTTCTCGATCTCCAGCCCGAGTCCGCTGAGCACATCCTGGTTGTACCGCTCTTTCACGCGGTCCCACATGATCTGCGCCTGTCGCTGTTTTGGACCGAAGATACCGATGCGGATCGGGGCGAACAGAACACTGATGACGTAGGCTGTCGAGGCCAGCGTCTCCGTCTTCCCGCTGTTGTGCGTCTTGAATCCCTGACCGATGAACCAGTCCTTCCCTGGGTAGCGAACGTCCCAGACCTCTCGTTCCCCGACGTACTCGATGGACGTGACCTTCCGGTAGACGATGTGTTCACCAGTCGGCTCCGTGTGATCGCCGTAGACACGACGCCCACGTCCGTCACGCGCGTCGACGACCGCCCTCACGCGAGCATACGCGTCTTCTTTCCCCACTACCGGGTCCATCAGGTCGAAGAACCGTTTCGCCCCGTGTGTCCCGTTAACCAGGATGCGGTAGAACTGCTCTCCATCAGTCGTCTTCTCCATCACCTCGCGCTTGACGCGGGCCTCGATGCCGACCTTCTGGAGCAGCTGCTGGACATACCGAACGAACACCTCTCGGTTGCCACCAGCAACGCCGAGATCGATACGACCTCCCGTGCGGTCACGCGACTCATCGATGACAGAGAGGTAGCCATCGCCCGCCCACAGACCGTTGAGGAACGACGCAACAGCCTCGGGGTTAGTGTCGAACACCGCCGTAGGGAAGCCATCGTCGAGCTCGACAGTGCGGAACGCTTCGTTCACGGGGTTCGTCGCACCGTTGTCTCGCGTCGACAGAACGACGTCCCAGCCGTTGCCCTTCTCGTACCACTGTGGGTCGACACCCCATCGTCGGTAGGCGAAATCAGCAACCCATTCGCAGTAGTCACGGTTCGTGTTCGTGAACTTCACCGACTGTGACGAGTCGGGTTCGTACCCGGTGCCGTCAGCGGTCATCAGTCCGAGGAACACCATGAAGTCGTGTGTTACAGGCTCTCGGAGATCGACTGTGTCCGTCCGGTGGATGTTGACGAACTTCTCGTACGTGGTTTCGAACACCTGTTCGTCGTTCCACTGGCGGTCGATACCATCAGTGACTCCAACCAGGTCACCAGGCGAGAGGTCTCCCAAGTCGACGAAGTCTCGGTCAGGCGTCCAGAACGGGTGATTATCGGTGGCGACGATCTCGCACCCACCTTGCGTCTTGAGACGGTACGCATCTTTCACGCCGGTCTTCCACGCTCTCGGGTGGTCCTTGATGCGGGTGGCTGAACCGTCGTAGTCGAGGACGACTGTGTCCTTGTCGAGACACTGTCGGGCCCACTCGGCGAAGAACGTCTGTCCGTCGTTCCTGACGACCGACTTGATGATACGGTCCGAGAACTCTTTCTGGTAGGGGCGGAGAGTGATGCCCGACTCCTCTATCAGCTTGTCTTTGACGCGGCAACACCAGTTCTCGAACTTGAGCTGCGCAGTGACTTTATCGTCGAACGCTTTTTCGAAATGCTGCTGGTAGTCGCGGAGATCGAGTGCGCCTTTCCCCTCGACGAGCTCGGACATGCGAGCACGAGAGGCGGCGCCGGGGACCTGGCCGAATTTACCGACCTTCTGGTTCAGGAGGTTCGCTGTTGTCATCTGGGGAGGGCTTCAGGGGTGCCAGGAGGGGCGTACGTATGGGCGCGTATGTACGTACATACGCCTCTGGTGGCATCGAGTGGGGTTTTTTTTATTCGTCGGGGAGGTCGTCGAGGGTGATTTCGTCGGCGTCTTTCTCCATCCAGGCGTCTTCGGACTCACCCTCCTCGAAGTCATCCTCGGACTCCGCTTCGTTTCGGATGTCCTCGGGATCGCGGTAGTCCGAGTGTTCGTCGTCGCCATCGTCGTCGGCATCAAGCTCTACCTGGAGGGATTCGGCGAGCATCTGGCTGAACGGGTCGGCCTGTACCTGGTTAACGTCGATGTCGATCTCACTCGTGGACTGGAGCACGCCGAGGCGTTCGTAGTCTTTCGAGAGCGATTCGAGCAGTTTGTCTTTCAGCTCGATCTGATCGTTCACCTGGTCGAGGAGCATCCCGCCCATCTGTTCCTCAGTCTCAACGGCCTTGCCGAGGCGCGATTCCTGTAGTTCGACGAGATCCTGTCGCTTCGCGGCAATATCGACAGTTTCCTTCCGGCGCTCCAGTTCCTCTTGTGCTTCCTGGGCCGGCATGAGCTCCTCGGGGAGAAGCTCCTTGTTCATGTAGTCGCGGAGTTGCCGGACGGTAAACTCCTCGCCGTACCGTTCTTCGATCTGCTGTTGAACCTCCTCGTAGGTCGGGCTGTGTGCTCGGCCCTTGCTTTTGAGGAGCATCCGGATCTCGTCCCGGAACGGGGACCGGTCGATGTCCGGGCGGCGTCCACCACTCATCTATGTGATACTTGGTCGTTTGTATCAGAAAAGCATTGCGGTGAGTTTATATACTAACTCCACAGTTTCGGCTATCATTCGTCGCAACGACCGACTTTCCACTTAGAATTAACCAGCAGGAGGAAGTAAACTGGTAATTGATAGTAGACATGGATCGCCCGATTAGCGACCCACGTCGACGTCGTCCAGATCGTCTCGTTCGTCCATGTACTGCTCGGTGGCGAAGACGATGTCGCCGTCGAAGACGACCCCTTCGACGTCCGCGCCGTTCATCGTCACCTCCAGGTGGTGCCATCGGTCATCCGTGACCTCGATTTCGTCGAAGTCGACAGGGACGCTACCCATCGTCCTCCATGACCAGTGTCTCGTCGAGCCGCTCGGCCAGGAGGAACCGGGCGAGCTCCAACGGGCGGAACTCGCGCGGGTCGTAGCCGTACGCCTCGGCGAAGACGTTCGCAATGTCTTCGTCGTAAGCATCGATGCCGTGGGCGTCCATCCGATCTCCCAGCTTGACGAAGCGACCAGCGGCCAGCCACGCCAGGAAGCGATTCATGGGCTCGCTTACCATGTTCTCCGGCCCACCCTCCGTGTGGTAGGTGACAAACCCGTCGTTCCCGCTGTCGACATCGCGGACCGTGACCGTCTGGTCGAGAACCGTGTCGTAGTAGACGACCATCTCCTGGGGCATCCGGACGTTATACTCCTGCTCGTGCGCAGGCTCAGCTGCTTCTGGTGGTATTTCCTCCATCGTTTCAGAACCTCACCCAGTCGGGTGATGCCCGTGTCCCGAATCGAACAGGACGTGAGACACCAGTCTCACGGGCGTTACTGTACGAAAACTGCAAGCGAACGGGAACGACACCTCCCCAGGTAAGTCGCCCCGCGTTCCGAAAGGGGTCGCTTGCAGCTACCCAGTTTAACGAGCGCATACGCTGGTCTGTGAATGGACCAGAGCACTTGCCCGTATAATCGTATATGGGTGCAGAGTATTTAGAACTGCGCCCAACATAGTATGGTACTACGGACGCTTGTCCGCCATATCCACCATGATCGATCACTTTTGCCAGCCCACGACCCGCTACCGGGCCTCGGGCACGTGGTTTCGATGTCTCGGGGGTGGGGATCATGGCTCGAAGATCGTCTCGCCGGGCTACGACGCCAGTCCAACGACTGTAACAGTTCCATGGAACTCCTCGCGCCCGATCTCGAGGAGCTCGTAGTGCGTTCGTGTCTCGTGGGGGTTCGGGGTGATCAACAGCGTGTCGACCGCCCCCATCTGTGTACCCATATCTGGTAACATACACTCGGTCCCCCAACTCATTATAACTTTCGGATTACCTCACAGATAAGCCCTTCAGACAGGTTTAAACGCCTCTTCTATACAGATCTCTTATTTCGAGAAGTTGGCAACTATAAGAATTTTTAATATCGACCCATCACCTGGATGCCACCAGAAACGTCAGCCGCGCTGTACCCACACCATCGACCCGACCTTGATCTTGTCTCGGCCATCCTCGACGCCCAGTACGTCGAGAACGTCTTCCCAGACATCCTCCGGGAACGAAAGGACCGTCAACTCCTCGCCACCGTCTGTGGTGGCAATCCGAGACCACACCTCGGCATCATCCTGTTCACAATAGAGCTCGACCGAGCGACGCGTCCCGTCGTCGACCTCGACGAGTCCCCCTCTGGTGAGTGCCCCGAGCTGTTTCGGAGACAGACCGGCGCGTTTACTGCTCACGATTCCTCCCGCTTCTGGTGGCATCTGGGTGCATGTGTTATACGACTGGTTGTCGGGTTTCTTCTTCGTGTTCTGATCGACGAAGCGCCTCGCGCCCCAGCAGGGTGATCTTGTACTTGTACGACTTCTGCGGGATGTCGTCGCGTGGTGCTCTCTCGACGAGGTTCTGTTCGTTCCACTTCGAAACCTGAGCACTCACCGCCGTTGTTTTCTCCCCATCCCCGAGTCGTTCAGCGATCTCCCGTGTGGTCGCCCACTCGTTACCGTCCGTGACATCCTCCAGGTGCTTGAGGATCGCGTAGGCTTGACTCCCGTACGAGATCGAGCACGTCTCGACAGCGTTGATGTCGAGCTCGACGTCCTCACTATCATCCTGACCGTTCGTCTCGATAACGGGCTCGACCGTCTCGACCTCCGTTTCGTAGGTGACGGCTATCTGTGCGGTGACAACACGATCCTCTGTCACCCCCAGGGCATCGAGCGCGGCCGCAACCGCGTCGAGTGGGTGACCGTCAGTGATCGTTAGTTCCAGCGTGTTTACGTCGGCCTCTCCAGTTGCGTTTTGGCGTAGCATGGTCTATCGTTGGGGTGGTGTCAATCGTCCTTCAGTTCGAACGACGTGATCTGACTCCGGGGAAGCCACACCTCGCCGACCGTGTTCCGCATCGAGAGTCCGTCGACAGTACCGGCGCCGTACAGATCGAGCAACACCGCGTTTTCTGTTTCGTGCTCGACCGTGACGTAGATACAATCCTGCTGGAGTACAGCCGTCCTGAGCCCCTTCTCGTCGACCAGCCAGTTGTCTCCCTCGTCGTTGCGTAACTGGATCACCATGTCGTCGTCGTTCTCTCCGAGCAGCTGTTCGCAGAGGACCCACACATCCGGTCGGTAGCCGTCTCTGACGATGCTGTCGGCCTTTGTGACCAGCTTCGGGTCGTTTCCGTACGCAGTGACGATGACGTCCATGTCACCGCGCCTCCTGTGTCTGTTTCATATCCTTCTCCGTTCCACACGCGATTTCTTGGGCGCCAGCGTGGGTGGCGCACATGGCCCTGGTCGGAATCGAACCGACCCGAATCCCAGAAGGGCGCAGCTCCCGGAGACCTGTATTCGGCCTCTCGGGGGTGGGGGTTACGTCAGCGGGGACAGGTCGACGACCGTTAGCTCCTGATCGTCGTCGTACCAGGCGTCGAGCTCGAGGGATTCGTCCGGTCGAACACAGTCGAGATCGCGAAGCAACTTCTTGACCTGGAGAAGCTTTCCCTGATACGTCCCCTGTGTGTGGAGCGCGTATACGTGAGGGAGACCAGAGTTGGACTTCGTCTCAGGTCCGATCCCCACCTGGGGGAGATCGCTGTGGGTGAATATCGCGACGTACTCAGCGCCGTCGAGCCACTCGTCCATCGCCATGTCGTTGAAGGCGATCTTCCCGGACGACCAGATTTTAACACTTGGGTGACTGATCGTTTTCCGACCACGGCTCGACCCCTTGTACTTCTCGAAACTCATACTTGACATTTCACTTCTGAGAGGTATGACTGTTTCCCTCATCGAAGTATGCCCGTGCCTCTGGGGGTACGTCCGGGCATTCGAAGACGATGTGGCCCTCGAACGTGAACAGCACCGCCGAGTCGAACTCTCCGAAGGCCGTCCCCGTCCGTTTAAGGTTGATGTCACAGTAAGGACACGTCCCCGTCTCCTGGACCGACATCAGATGTTCTCCAGCAGGTCAGTCAGCTCCTCCAGGTTCTTGATTTGCTCAGGGTCCGATGCGTAGTGCGGTCGCATGTTGGCTGTCTTCAGGAGCCAGGTTCGCCATCCCTTGTCCCAGTATTGGACGTCGACCTCCACCACGTCCGACCGCTCGTGGTTCGCTATCTTCAGGCCGTAGTACAGCGCGTTCGCCATCCGGTCCGAGCACTTGTGGCTCGACTCACGGAAGACGAAGTACGCGTCCATCGCCATCTCGAACGGGATCTCGAGCTCGATCTCCCACCAGCTCGAAAACGACGAGGACCCCCGCTGGACCTGTCCGTTCGTTGTGCTACTCATCGTCCACCACCGACTTCACGTCGTCGAGCAGGACCCTGTCGACTGTTTTCGGCTTGCTCACGTCGATGCCGTCCATCTCCGTCCGGTAGACCGTGAGACGGAGGTCCCCATCATCGTCGAGGGTGCCACCAACAGCGATGCCGTGACAGTCGTTGTCGTCGGCGTGGTAGTCGACCTTCGCCGAGAACTCGAACGTGTACGCCGGCGTTTCCAGTTCCGTCATCTCGGCGAACGCGAGGACCAGTTCGTCGACGGGCACCTCGGGGATGTTTTCCTCGACCGTCTCGACTCCCATCTCGCGGAGATCAGCCTCGTCGAGATCAACGTCTCCCTTCGCTTCAACCTGATACCAGGCGGTCATCTCGCCGACGTCTCGTTTGAGCTCGAGTGCGTAAGTCGCGACGTAGTCATCACTCATCCGCCAACACCTCGTTGATCGCGTCGACCACGGCCTTCTCCGACTCACTCGGTTCTGCACCCGCCGATACGATCGCATCGGCCGTGTCAGCGAGGAGCTCTCGGGAGACGACGACCTCGTCGTCATCCGGCGTCTTCTCCAGGAGCGTCTCGATAACGCCATCCACCGAGAGGTACACCGGCCGTGATGCGCCACCACCGACAGCCTGGACGATGCCAACGTCCAGACCGACCACGTTCAGGATGTTATCGACCGCCTCACCGAAGCTGTCGAACAGTGTCTGTTCCTCACCATCTTGGAAGACCACGAAGTCGAGCTTCTCGTCCTCGAGTATCTCGACCAGCCTGATCGGGTCTTTCTCACTCATCTCCGTCCCTCTCGATGGCGTTCAGCACGTCCTCGATAGCCCGCACTCCCAGGATGACGCCGTCTGCTTCGGCCCGTATCTCCCCAGGTGAGTGGAGCGGGTCCTCCGTTATATCCGCCTCCCTCGCAGATGCTTTCAGTTCCCTGTGTCGCTCTATCAGGTCACTGTACTTCTCCCGTAGTTGCTGGTGGATGTCGTCACTCATCTTCGTCACTCTCCTCCGTCAGCCGGTCGATGAACCAGACATCGATCGCGTCTCTGTCTCCGGGGTTCACCAACTCGTAGAGCTTTGCTTTCACCTGATCTTCGTCGACGACGTCGACCGACGCGGCCACTGCGCCGTCGACGCGAATGTCGGCGTACGTCTCACCGTCCGTTTCTACCGCGATCGCTTCGTTGTCACTCATCTTTCTCTCCGTAACACTGCGGGCACGAGCGGTACTTCCCGTACTCGTCGACCCACGTGAAGCCGCACCGTCGACATCGTCGCTCCTCTCCCAGGTTAGACATCCCCAACCTCCTCGAAGCCAGGTCGGTTGAACGGGACCCGAACGTCACACTCGTCCTGGACCGCCTGAATCGCCTCGTGGAGGGCACCGCGGAAGATATCCTGGACGTGTACCCACGACCCTTCCGAGCGGATGTCTGACGGCACCCACTCTCCCTCATCGAAGGGGACGAACTGGATCGTGTACATCGTTCCGTCGCCGGAGGGCGACTCGGACACGACGTAGGCGTCGATAACGCCTATCTCACCACGCCGGTCGTTGACTCCAGCGGATTCGTAGTTCACGGTTCCTCCCACGAGGACGCGATGTTCCGGATGTCCTCGACGAGTCGTTCCGCTCCATCGACATCGTCGACGGCCAACTTGTTCAGCGCCCGCCGCGAGTAGCCGGCGATCGCGTCCATGTCTGTCACCAGCTCAGATTCGAGGTGACTCATCCGACCACTCCGATCTTGCCGTTGGCGATGTCCCGCTGGAGCTCGTCCATCGGGAGGGCCGGAAGCCCCCGCACGTACACCAGTCCCTCGTCCTCGTCGACGGACTGGACCACGTACCGCCTCCCCGTGAACCCGGCCACCAGGACCGTTCCCGGGGAAATGTCAGCCACCCTATTCATCTGTCGATACCTCTGTCTCACGCGCTATGCGATTTGTCATCTTTAATCGTGAAGTTTTGGGGTGTCCCCATCAGAGCCTTTGACTCCGGTGATACGGAGTCGTTCCACCTTGTCCGAGTGGACGTACTCCTCGGCCTCCTCGACCTCGGGCATCCGACCCAGCCGCTCCAGGTACTGGAACCGTAGCAGGTCGTTCTGCGTCTTCGCGAGATCGGCAACGAACGCGTTCTGCTGGCGAAGTAGTTCGTTCTGACTCTGTATCAGCTGAAGCAACCGTGGATCGCTCGACATCAGGGCACCACCTGTGCGTTCTCGACTTTGTCCAGCAGGTCTTTCCACGACCGTTCGAGATCGGGCTTGTCGCCGTATGCAGACCCAATCGCTTCGACTTCGACCAGCTTGCAAGCCCGGTTGTACTCACTCTCCCCACGGAACTTGAGTCGGCCGCGCTCGCCGATGTCCAGCTCGCTGTACAGTCGCCACGCGACGCGGGCCACCCAGTTCGAATAGGGATCAGGGCTCTCGTCGGCGATATGCCACAGATCACCCGCCTGTTGGCGCGAGACATCGTCGACGAAATACTTGTTACGCATCGTCCCTCCGGTGCTTCTCGTCGAAGCGGTAGGTCTCGCGGTAGACAGTCAGGTTCGTCTGGACTGCGTGACACTCAGGACAGATGCATCGATGCGTCGATCGCGAGTGTGTCTCGTCGACGTCCTTCGCCTCGACCGTCGTGCGAGCCATCGGGACGTGACAGTCAGGACACTCGACGTAGAACCTGATCCAGCCCTCGTCGTGTCTGTTCGTGTTGCGGGAATCGACCGACTCATCATCTTGCAACTCCTCGATACGTTCCACCATCTCGGGGGTGAACTGGTCAGCTTCACTCACCAAAATCACCGTTCCTGGTGGCATCCGAAGCGGTGCTTCTCGGGGTCGTGACCGGGTCTCCAGGCCGGTCGTTCGTTCGCTTCATGCAATGCGTCACTCCGTTCCAAGGAGGACATATGGAGATAGTCAGGGAACGGATATATAATTTTCGTTATGCTTCGAAATAAGGGTACATTAGGGTCAATGGACCTGGTTCATGTCACCGCACTGGATGCCACCAGAGGCGACTGCTTGAAAACAGGGTGCCCGTAAAAAGTAGATCAAATCGAATCAACACCACGAAAACACCTTAGTGGGACACTGATCAGGGGGAATACGACTAAAACGGTTCACCTGTAATCTTTCTAAAAATGGAGTGCTCAGTTTGTAACGATAGGACTGGATCTGAACATCACCTTGAGATTGACCGCCAGGACGGGACAACGAAAGAAGTTGACATCGATTTGTGTAACATCTGTGCCACCGAGTTTGAAGACAAAGACTGGATTGATGTGAGATAGTATAGTGATTCGTTTCGGTCCCATCCCTGAAAATCAGTGTCGCGGTAAAAGTAGGTCTAAATGGGTCCCGGCCGCGCACCAGCTCTTGGTGGGGCCCGCGAGCGGGGGGCTCTACTGCACACGCTCCTGCTCATCTCCTGCTCGCTCTCTCACCCAGCCATGCGGTTGCACACACGAAAGACGGGCGACGGGCGGCGCGCGTTTCCGGCGCTCACGGACAGCACCAAAAAAATCGGCAACCCCTCTCCCTACGCGTCGTCGTCTGCGTACACGTGCACTGCGTCGACGATCTCTCGCGCCGTCTTCTCGAGCATGCGGCTGCTTCTCAAGTGATCGTGGTCCGACATAGTCTCCAGGTCTTGCGCGACGGCGGTCACGTCTCTCACCAGCACACGCTCTCGCTCACTGCTCGCACTCTCGACTCCCCTCGCACACGCCTCTCCGGTCTCGTCACTCATCGCTGGCTCCACGTCGGGTACTCGTCTGCTGCGAGCCGGCGTGCCGCATCTGACTCGGCTGGGAGCACTCCCACAACGATCTCGTCGAGCTCTCGCAGATACTCGCTCCACCAGTCGCTCTCGTTCTCCTGCTCTGCTTCCCGTCGGGTGGTTTGGTTTTTTGCCATACCATTTAAATCTTTGACATAAGCGAATATAAAGACTTTGGCCCGTAGAGGCTCTGAGGCACTCGATTTCGAGGGTTTCTGCGAAAATCGGCCTGAAATCGGCCTGAAAACTGACGGGGACGGCGGGGACGCGGCGCGAAACCGGAGACCCTACTCGACGTCTGCGAGGACCTCCGCCGCCCACGCCACTTCTTCTTCTGTCGCCGGTGCTCCCTGGACGATCTCTCGCGCTCGCTCGACGGCGTCTGCTGGGTGGCCGCCCGTCGGCGCTGGCGGGAGAAATCCCTCGTCGCTCATCAGGCCCACCGCCCACTCGTCTCGTGCAGCCGGTCGCGCTCGTCTCTGAGCTCGGCCTTCTCCTCCAGCAGCCACCGGCACGTTCCCGCGTCGACGTCTCCGCGACTCATCGCTCGCAGCTCTGCTTCGATCGCGGCGAGGCGCTGCTCCAGGTCCGCCGGCGTCGATCGGCGCATGCTACGACGCCTCCAGGACCATGCGCTGGCGTCGGCCCTGCATCGAGTGCCCAGCGTCTTCTCGCTCGACGATCTCCAGGTCCAGGTCCGCGACGACGCGCTCGAACTTCGACAGCTTGCGGTCCTGCACGCACACGACGATCCGATTGCCGCTCTCGGCGGGGCTCGTGAACGGGAGCTCGCTGACGAGCTTGCGTCGCTTCTCGGCCAGTTCCGGTCGGGTGGGATTTTGTTTTCCCATATTCTTAGCTACTCATGGTACAGGTATATAGTCATGTAAAGCGGCTGATACTTCTGGTGCCGGGTTGCCGCGTCCGGCCGCGTGGAGCGGAAATCAAGGTCGAAGCCAATGATAAATCCCCAGACAGAAAGTGCGCGTAGAGGCGCTGAGGCGTGCGTTCGTGTGCTCCCAGTCAGTCGTGAGCAACATCCACAGGGGAGGGGTGATGGCCCGAGGAGCCCGTCGCCGTGAGGCCCTGGGGGATCGTGCTGAGACGAGCGTATGCACACGCGTCGCGAACTCTATTTGCTCGTGGACCGGAAACAGGGGTCGGCGCGGGCGGAACGCGAAACCGGGGCGCTCAGCGGTCGAGCGGGTGACCCGGCTCGCGCTCGCTCACGCCCCGCCCCGTCTCTGCTGGCCGCCGCTCGAACACGGCGGGCACTGTGCGACGCTTCTCGCCCTCGTACTCACACTGCATGCAGACGACGTCGAGCACCTCCTTGGCGAGCGCGCTGTCGTCCTGGCGCTCCAACCGTCGTTCGTCGACGCGGGCCATCGACCCGCACTCCGGGCACCAGTCCATCGCTACAGCTCCCTCGCGATCAGCAGGAACGCCCACACGCCCAGCCCGGCAACCACCAATGCCACCAGCAGCGTAATCATCGAATCACATCCACGTACTGCACCTCTCCACAGTTCTCGCAGTACGTCACCCGCTCGTCGGGGCGCCCGACCACGTCCACTCGTTCGCTCGCCAGCGACGTCGACCCGCAATCGAGACAGCTCATCAGACCACCCGGGCCCGAGCTCTCGCGGCGGTCAGCGCGATCGGGAACACGACGATCCCAGCGACGACTCTCGCGGCCAGCAGCATCGTACGCACTCGGCGCATCTCACTCACACTCCTCGCACACGTGCTCGCGTCCCTGCTCGTCGTACCAGAGCGCCGTATCTTCGTCGACGCTCATCGTGCTCCCGCAGCGGCTACAGCTCACCGTGACGAGGTGGGCCTCGCCAGTCCACTCAATCGGCGACTCGGGGCGCATCATCGTCCCTCCTCTGCTGCTCTCGTCTCGCTCTCGCTCCGTTCGGGGGTTGGGATTTTTTGTCCCATATCTAAGACTTCTCAGGTATCAGATATAAAGACTTCGGTTGTAAAACTTGCGTAGAAGCCCAGAGGAGCCCGAATTTAAGTTTCTCTGTCGAGTAGCGCGCATAGATGCTACGTTGGCTGTCGGGGACGGTGGCCGTCGCGGGCGGCGCGCAGAAGCGGAAGCTATGGTCCCACCACCCGTCTGTGCGTACCCGCTCGTACGTACGTACACGCACTCGAAAACGAGGGGCTGGCCCTCACCAGAGCCGTTGCCGCTTCGCTCGCCGGACGCCCACAGCGGGCGTCGTGACCGTCCCACAGACTCGGCACTCGAACTCCTCGTGCATCCCCTCTCCGCGGCCGGTCGGCTCGAGCTCGCACTCGTGCGCATCGATCCGCGCCGTATCGCCGTTGGGGCTCAGCATCTCACTCGACCCCCAGCCTCTCTCGCAGCTCCTCATCGCTCAGCTCTCGTCCCGACAGGGGGTCGATCGCGCCCGCACCCGCCAGCGAAGACCAGTCGCTCATGATCACGCCCCCGTCGGCGCCCTCGATGTCGGCGGCCCAGTCCTCGGTGCCGTTACCCGGCGTGACCGGGTTCGTCGGTGCATCGACCCACGAGGGGTCCGCAGCGAGGGCCACGAAGGCCACGACGTCGTGTTTGCCGCACTGCTCGCCGGTTCGGATGGGATTTTGTTTTCCCATATTCTTAGCTACTCAGGGTGAGGTATTTAAGGTATGTAAAACGGCTGATAACTCTGGTAGTTCCAGAGCATCGCATAGCCGCTGTGTCCCTGGATTCAGTGCCGGGGCCCGCAAGTATTCACACCTGATACGACGGCCCTTCACGACGGCGATCTGGCCCAGCTCTCGGAGGTTCGTTGGCGGCGTCTACGGGGTAGGGGTTCCACTCGCGAAACCTGGTCGCCGCTCGTCGAGGCACACTGGTCGCGATGTGCACGATTCACGCCGGGGCCGGCGCTGCTGGTGGCATCGGTGCGGTGGTTTTCACGACGGGCGTGGCGCGAAATCGGTAGCCCTGGGTCGGTTCCCGTGTTCAGAAGCCGAGTCGGGGGTCCTCCTCGGTTGGGACGCCGTCTCTCTGGTCTCGCAGGAGTTCCGTGCAGAGGAGCGAGAGCCCCTTCACGTCGTCCAGCTGGTTCCAGTATTCCTGCTGAATCTCTCGGCTGGCACTCTCGTCCTTGGCCAGCTGGTTCTGGATCGGTGCGTACCGTGCCGACGCTGCTGCATCGGCCACCTGACAGATGGCTCGGAGGATGGTCGGGTCAGCGTCCTGGAGCGTCTGCACGAGGTACGGGGTGACGAGCTCGCTCTCGTCGAGTCGTTTCTTGCCGTGTCCCGTCAGTCCTCGGTGGTCGAGGGCCGGGAGGATTTCGTCGCTCTCGTCGTTCGGGTTGGGATTTTTTTGTCCCATATCTATAGCTACTCAGGGTAGGGTAATAAATATCAGCGAAGCGGCAAGAGAGACGGTGCCGGGATGCTGCGAGCGGGCCCGCGTGGAGCAGAAACAGGGGTTCGTCGTATACGTTATTCTACATACACTGAGGCACTCGAATATGCACGTGTGAGCTCGCTGCTGACAGTCGATTACAGTCGTTTGCACCGTCCACAGGGAGGGGGTTGTAGCTCAGAAAACGTGTCGCCGTGAGGCGCTCGAGATCCTCGCTGAGACGGGTTGTATTCGCCTCTCAGGTGCTGCAAGGAAGCAAAATCATCTCGTGGACCGGAAATCAGGGTTCGAGGCCGACGGGCCGCACGCAAAAACGGTGGACCGCTCTCCCACTCACTCAGATGTCAGAGTGAAGTGGGAAATCTTCGTAGGCTCTCACGATGAGCTCTCCCTCTATTATACGCACACTGTGCACTCGTAGTGTCTTTTCTCCACTCTCTCCCTCTATTCGCACACTCTCTACACTCAGTTCCGCTGGGTTGGGATTTTTTGTCCCATATCTTATACTACCACTGGTAGGGTATTAAAGACACGTTTAGCGGCTGATATTGTCTGGAAACGTTCACATCGGGAACGCCGGTGGGTCACGCCGGGCGGCGCTCGAAAATGGAAAGAGTCGGCGTCGGCTCTACTCGTCGTCTTCTCTCTCGTCCGAGGGCCAGCGACTCTCGTTTCTCGCTCGCTTCAGCTTCTGAATCTGAACGTGGGTTGCGTAGCTCATCGTTCGGGTTGGGATTTTTGTTCCCATTCTGTACTACTCAGGGTAGTGATATAAAGACGCGTAAGACGGCTGGAACTGCTGGGAATCGAAGATCATCGCATGGTCTGGGATAGTCGTGGGCGGCGGGCGTCGCGCAAAAACGGGAGCTCACATGGGGAGCCCCATCTCGTTGCCGTCAGGGGTTGATCTTGACGTTGATCTCGTCTTCTCGTGGTTCGAGCACCACCTTCATCACATCTCGGAAGTAGCACTCGCCTTCGAATATCGAATTGTTGACGAGTATTGTCTCTGGCGTCTCCTCCCACACATCTTCACCACCTTTGTTCACCATTATGTGCGAGATTTGAGAGTTCGATTCCAGCCACACGTTGCAGAAGGTGTAACGGAGTCCTTCTACGTCTTCCATTGCGTTCATGGTCGTTCGGGTGAGGAATTTTTGTTCCTCATTCTATGCTACTCAGGGTAGGGTATTAGAGACTCGCGAAGCGGCTTGGACTGCTGTGAGTTTCCGAGCATCGCATGGTCTGGTCACCGGGAAGCGGTGCCGGGGCCCGCAGGGATACGCGGTGTCAGAAAGCGAGCAGGGATACGCAACCGCCGAAAACGAGCAGGGATACCCGCCGACAGAAAGCGAGCGGGGATACGTCGAAAGCAAAAGCCCACGGGTCAGTCGCCAGCAGGGCCAGGATCGCCCAGTTCGTAATCGCCGACCCAGGGCATCCGCCAGCGCCGCGCCGGGTCCATAAACCCGTGCGTCTTCGGGTCTAACGGGATCAGGTTCTCCCGCGTGTTGTGCACCTTGTGCCCGTCCATGTGGTGCACCTCCTGGTCGACCACCTGGTCGAAGCCCCACTCGGCCACGCAGACGAGACGGTGGATACGAACGGTCTTGCGCTCGATCGTGACGAGCTCGCCTGACTCATCGCGGACCGGGACGAACGATTCGACGATCTCGTAGCCCTCGTCGTCCTCCAGGACGTGATTCGCCGGGTCGTCGTCTTCCCACGAGGGCCGGCGACCCTGGCGCTGGACGCGGATCTCGTCGTGCTCGTGCAGCCAGGTCCTGATCGTGCGTTCGGAACACCCCCACGCGTCGGCGACGCCTTCGGCCGAGCCATGCTTGGCGTAGGCCCGGGCGAGTGTGACGGGGTTCTCCCACGGTCGCGATCCCATCTGCTACTCGATACTATCTCGATGTCGATAACTCATTCGCCGCGGGCGGTGCGCGAAAACGGGCGCGGTCAGTCGAACTGGTCTTCCATCGGCGTCCCCTCGTACTTCTCGCGCATCTCAGCCCGCCAGTCGTCGATGATACTCTCGACCAGTTCGACCGTGACGTTCTCCGGGTCGGTCGTCACGACCGGCTCGTACATCGGGTTGTAGACGACGATCCGGTCGCTCGTGTCCATGCGGAGCTTGCCGCTCGGGAGCAGGACGACTTCCCCGGGCTCCATCTCTCCGAGCTCATCGTGGAACTTGTCGATCTCGCACTCGAGGTGGAACGCCTCGGCGAACTCCCCGAACGCTTGCATCATGTCCTCGCCATCCCGACTGGCGGGGATCACCCCTCGCGTGCTGTCGAACGGGTCGATGACGTCGAAGACGTGCTTCTCGCGGTAGACGAGCGTCCACTCGAAGTCGGTGTAGTCGAGCGGGTCGGGCGTCAGCAGGTGCGACTCCTCGACGACGTACTCGTCCCCGGGGTCGACGAGCCCCTCGATCGCGTCCCAGCCAGCGTACTCCAGTTGCTCGCGCATTCGCTCCATCTGGAACTCGGGGTCGTGCTGCGGTTCGACCTGGAACAGGTCGTCGATCTCGGCCGGACTCATCTCGTCGAAGTTCATCGGGCCACCTCGGCGAGGACGAAGTCGTACGTGACCCGCTCGATGCGTGCGTCGAACAGTCGCTCCAGGTAGTGCGCGACAGCCTCCCCGTCGGCGTCGGCGTAGGGCTGGATGCCGAGTAACAGTCGGTCGCCCTCACTCACCCAGATCTCGACGAGGTCCACACCCGTGATCCGGCGCTTGATCTCGTCGACCCTCTCGCTCATCTCAGAGCACCTCCACTTCGTAGACCCGGTTCCGCGGTATCTTCCGCTCGGCATTGTCGTCCTCATCGTAGCCGACGATCCACCCGGTCGACAGACCGTGCTGTGCGAACTCCCGGTTGCGGACGTCCCCGTTCGGCCCCTCCCAGCGCACGTTGACAGGACCGAAGTCAGCGCCCATCGTCGCCTCCCCCAAGGACCTCCACGGAGCCGTCGTCGATGCCACTGCTCAGACCGTCCTTCGAGAACGCCCCTCGGTCCGTGCGGACCAGGCACTGCTTCCCGGGCTCGCCCACGGACAGGACCTCGTGGACGAGGCCGGCGACCACGATCTCATCGCCGATTGACAGCTCGTCGGCCGAGAACTTGGCCGGCTCTCGGTACGCTCGCTCACTCATCGTCCTCGTCCTCCTCGTCGCCGCCGAGTTTGGCGAGCTCTGCTTGCAGGTCGAAGCTCTCGGTCTGCTCGCTCCCGCGGTACCGCCGCTTGTTCACGCGCTCACCGCTCGAGTGGGATTTTGATTTTCCCATATTCTATACTACTCAGGGTAGGGATATAATAATATTTATGACAACTAATATTGTTGATAGTTGTGGACCGTAGCATGGGTACCGGGTTAGCGCGACCGGCCCCGCAGGATACTGACAGGATACGCGAAAACTGAGAGCTGGCGCTCAGGGTCACAAAGGGCGTCCGGGGACAAAGCCCCGGACAACGGGTATGCACGAGCCTCTGATCTCGACTTGCGTGGTTGCCCTTGCCGAGACAGCCCGACGCGTGCTATCCCACCCGAACGGAACGACATCCACTATGGGATGTCGTGCAGACATAGGCTCCACCAGCCTATCAACGTATCGTCTCCGGCCAGGGAGCCACACATCGCCTCGGAATCGAACCGAGCTCGGAATGCCACCAGCAGCGATGCAAAACCGCGAGGGGCGACTACTCGACGCCGAGTGCGTCCCTGAACTCGCTCCTCGCCTGGAACACGTCGTCCTGTAACGGGTCCTCCCCCGACAGGTCGACGCCTCGTTCCTCACCGACACCGACCAACACTTGCAGGACCGTCCCCACGGTGAACGGGTCGATCCCCTCGCCCTCCAGTCTCTCGACCCGGTCGTACGCGAGCGCCAGCGGCGAGCAGCAGTCCTCGACCGCCGTGTCCGGGCCGCCCGTGTGCTCAATCAGGATGTCGAGCTCGCGCAGCGCGACCTCGGCGGTCTCCTTGCTGACCACCACGTCCGGGGGCATCCAAACCGACGGGTCCGGGACCGCGTCCGGCGGGAGTCGGTCGTCGTCGTCAGTCATCGAGCGCCTCCTGGGCGTGGAACAGCGCCTCGTGCAACTCTCCCTCGTAGTCACCGACGTCTTCGTCTCCCAGGGCGCTCAGTCGGTACTGGACGTCGTCGACCAGCGTGGCCAGGTACAGTCGGTTGACGACCACTTCGTGGTCTTCGATGCGGACCACATTCGACAGCTTCTCCATCGTCAACCCCAGACCTCGGCTCGGACGTTGTCGTACTCGGCCGCGTGGTCGCCCACGGAGTCGAGGAACAGGTCGATCGCGTCAGACGCGGTCCGCGCGTAGACGGGTGCCTGGAAATCGGTGCCACTGCGTGTGCCGTAGACTCTGTATCTCATCTTTCTCAGTCTCCGTTCGGATAGGCCAGTTTTTTGACCTATATGTACCTATGCGTGGTACAGATATTAATGTATGTATATCTGAGGGGTTTGCTGGTAATCGAGAAACGTAGCATGGTACAGGTGGTCAATCGATGTGACAGGACCGGCGCGGGCGGCGCGGAAAAACGGTTACGGACGTGGCGCCGACGTTGCTGGTGGCATCGATGTGCTGGTCTCGTATTCGACCATCTCGATGCACGTCTGGACCGTCTCGGCCGCGCAATCCAGGTCGACCACGTCGTCGTCCAACCAGGTCTCCATCGCGCCGTCTGGCTCCCACAGCTGAACGCGATGCCCCGGGTCGGCCGACCACATGACGATCGCCCCGGACTCGTGGCGATAGAGCGCCGTGGCTGTCGCCGACTGCTCGATTACGATGTCGTCGAGTTCCCACTCGTCACTCAGTCGGTCGGCAACGCAACCCATGCGCTCGATCAATCGGGGCATCTCTGGTACTCCATGTCACGGTAGGGCCCACCCGGTAAATACCAGTTTTCGGTCACAAGTCGAAGTACGCGACCATGGCGTAGAACAATGCCAGGCCAGCGACCATGACCGCGACCGCGATCACGACCTCGATCACAGAGAGGTCGCTCGCTTCGTCTCGACCCAGTGGGCGCGCATGGTATCGAGCATCTCCACGATCCCGTACGACGAGAGCTCCAGAGGCTGGAACTGGTCGACGAACTCGCCATCGGGGTCGTACACGGCGAGCTCGGGTTCGCGCCGCGCTCGTGCAGTGGTGACGCGCTTTTCGAGCTCCATCCCGCGGTACTCGAAGCGGTGGCCGTCCGGCACGTTCGCCAGACTCCCCAGGATCGACACGATCCGGACCGATCGTTCTTGTGGCTCTACATAACCGTTGACAACAAGGCGTGCTGTATCTGTCATGTTCACTCCAGCTGGCCTTCGGGTTTCTCGAAGTCCATATAGACCTACTCAGGGTACGATAATAAGTGTTACTGAACTCTGACAGGTAAGGAAGGTGAGAATGCGCGTCTGTACGTATGGGCGCGTACGTACGTACATACGGGGTATCAGGGAAGCAGTACGAAAGGTGACACGGGCTCGGTGCCCGCGGCCGCGACCACTTAACTCCCGAGGGAGCCAGCCCGATCGCGAACGCCGTGGCCACCTGGAGTGGGACGGGCCGAGCCGCCTACCACAGACGGAACCGACCCATCCAGGCGGGAGTAGGCGGTCACTCCACTTGACAGTAGCGGAGGCCGCCAGGACGTCGAGCGGATTCGATCCGCAGCATCACGCCAAAACCGACGCCGTTCCGGGTTGCCGCGACCGGCCGCTTAGACGTCCGGGACCCCGTGGTCGTATCGCTCGAACGTTGCCCCGAGGCCGTCAGACCGAATCTCCTCGAGCAGTTCCACGGCCGCTGGCTGGGTCGCGTCCAGGATCTTGCGGAAGCGGCGAGCGAAGCCAGACCCGTGGGACGGCTCTCCCGTCGAGTCTTCCGTGTGGGCGAACTCGTGCGCGATGATGCGCCAGAGCTCCAGGACGAGTATCTCACTCGCCCACGACGTGTAGGCGGTCTCGGTGATCGCGACGAACGAGTCGAACTCTGAGTCGGCGATGGCCGCGCGCTCGTCGCCGTTCAGCGTGTCCGGGCGGGGCTTCGTCCACGCCCGCGCCGTCTTGTCCTCTCCCGGGATGATCTCCCGGTCCAGGTCGTACGGGCTGTACGCCGCCATCTTGATCCGCAGGATGCGGGCGAGTGCCAGGGGCTTGCTCGGGAACTCGTCCAACTCGAGGATCTCGTAGCCGTTCTTGATGCCGAGCGCGGCCGCCGTCGCCTGGATGTTCTTCGTCTCCGGGAGCGTCAGCTGTCCCCGCTTCGCCCCCTCACGGAGTTGCGAGACGGCGCTGTCGCCCTGCATCAGAACCATCTTGCCCAGGTCGGCCAGCTTCCCCGCCGCCTTGTCCGTCTGGCCGGCGAACATGATGCTATCCCGCTTCTCGACCTGTTCGAACGTCGTCATCTCGCCGTTGGCCATCTTCAGCACCTCTCGGTCCTTGAACTCGTCGTGGCCCTCACGCACGAGGCGGATGATCGCGGCCCGGCCTGGGTTCGACAGGTTCGAATCCGAGACGTCCGCGAGGATCTCGGCACGTGCATCGGCGATCTCCTTCTCGACCTCCGGCCACACCTCGCACCCGGAGCGAATACTGTTCCGGGCGGTGTTCAGTTCCAGGTTGCGCTTGGTGATCACGTACCCGCGAAGGCCGTGTCCCTTGACGTCCGTGACCTTCAGCCCCGCCGAGTACACTTCGAGCCAGTCGTAACTCTCGTGCTTCAGGACCATGTACGCCAGCTCCGAGTCGTAGACCGTGGCGTTCTCCAGGTCATCCGCCGGGTCGTAGTTCGAGACGCGCTCGCCGTTCAGCCAGACCTCGACGCCTTTCACGAGCTCCATGTACTGGAACCGGGTGCGCAGGTCCGCGAGGTGGTCCGACCACTCACTCGACCCCTCGGCCGGCACCTCGTCCTCGTAGTGCTCGATCGTGACTTTCGTCCCATCGAACGTCTCCTCGGCCTCGTACAGGCGGTAGTCGCGGAACCAGTTCTTGGCGTCGAACTCGACCTTCGAGTCCTGGCTGTGGACAGTCACTTTGCCCACGGCGAGTGCCTGGCCGAAGCCGATGCCGAACTGGCCGATCGTGTCCTCGTCGTCTATCTTCGTCGACTGTCCCAGGTTCGTCAGGAACTCTCGAATCTCCTCGTCGCTGAGGTCCATCCCCTGGCCGTCGTCGATCACGATCGTCTGCTCGTGGTCGACATCGATCTCGACTGTCGTCGAGTTCGGTGCATCGATCCCGTTCTGGGCGAGTTCGCGGATGCCGTCGACGATGCCCTCCGCCTGGCTGAAGATCAGTTCGTCGATGATACGCTCCTCGTCGACGCCGATCTGTCCCGTGCTGTACTCCGTCTTGCCACTGCTGTCGCTGGTCGTCATTCTTTCACTCCAGGTGGGCACCGAGGTTTCCCTCAGTAACCTATACTATACTATGACAGGTACGATATTAAATGTTTCTATTATCTGTCATATGTGGGGCGAGAGCCGCTGCTGGTGGCATCCAGTGCGGTCTGGGTGAATCGACGACGCGGGCGGCGCGCAAAAACAGAAACTGTCAGGGTTCGTTCGGGACCGGCTTCCCGGCCACGAACGCTGTCGACGTGTTCGGGTTCCCCTCGTAGACGACGAGCCGCCCCCTCCCGTAGACGTGCTCTCGTCGGCGAACGTCCCCCGTCATTTTCCGAGGTCCTCCACAACGCCGGCGCTGGTCCCATCGTCGTAGGCGCGCACCGTCAACTGTGCGAGCTTGTGCGCCTCCAACTTCGACGGGATGCGGCGAAACACCGGCGACTCGCAGTCCGTGTCCGGGTCCGTGACGACCATCCAGCGCCGCGATCGCGCCCGCATCACTCGCCCCCGTTGAACGCGGCGTTCAGCGCACCGTGGTCCCGGCGCGACGCCTTGCGGTGCACGTGACTGTACAGTCGGTCGTCCAGGTCCGCGATCTGGGCGTCGGTCGGGACGATCTCGGTGACCTCCGCGGTGTCGAGTCCCTCAGCGGTCGCGAGCTCGTCGAACGTCTGTCGCGCCTCCTCGTCGGTGGCCCCGACGACCGTGGCGCGGAGTCGCGTCCCGTCGACCTCGTAGTACACCTTGCGGACGGGCGCTCGGTAGTCCTCGTTGCTCCGGGCATCCTCGTGCCCGAACTCTGCACGCATGGCCTGGATGAAACGGCTCATCCGTCCAGCCTCCCGTCGACGAACGCCTTCCCATACAGGCGCAGTGACTTGGCCCACGGATTCTTCCACCCCTCGGCCTCGATCTCGGTCGCGGTCGCGACGACCTCGTCGTCGACCAGGAGCTCGAACTCGTTCTCGAACCCGGTGTCGTAGCCCGCCGACGCCGCGTCGACGCGCCGGACCTGGAGGTCGTGCTCGCGGTACTGGACCGTCCCGTGGTCGTTCAGCACCTCGACGGTGCTCATCAGTTGTCGCCTCCCTTGACCCGGCGGACGGCCTGGACGATCGCTTCGTTCCGGGCGTACGCGAGGGCGTGCTTGCAGACACGGTACTCGCCGTTGGCGATCAGCTCCTCGGTGTCGAGGCCCGTCTCCTTGTTCTTCCTCGCTGCGTGGTAGGCCATCGCCGGGCATGGCGCCCAGTCGTCCTCGTGGTCGTCCTCGAGTGCGTGCAGGCACCACTTCGGGATGCCAGACGCGTCGGTCACCACGTGGTACGTGTGCGCGTCTGCGTCGTCCCCATACGAAGCGTTCCGGACCTGCACGTTCCCGGTGTCCGTGACCACGAAGTCGTACTCCTCCCACTTCGCGCGCTTCATCGTCTTGTCGTTAAACCCCACCACGTGCTGCGTGGGGTCGACGAGGTCCGCGTCGCTCGCGATGCTCGTCTGCTGTGCGCCGGCCGCGTTGGTCGTTTTCGCCATTTCTTTGACACTCCAGCTGGCCATCGGTTTCTCGATGTCCAATGTATACTTGGTCTGGTACGATATTAAATGTTTCTATTATCTTACATGCGCCGGGATGCGGTGCCGGGGCTCGCGGAGCAGAAACCAGGGTTCGCCGATGAGCAAAAGGCATAAAATGAGAACTTCGAAAATCGTGCGTAGACGCCGCGAACGCGGCCCGTGGACGGTCGTTTGCGACATGGAGAGGGTGGGGGGTGAGACCCCAGAAAACTGGTCGCCGGGAGACCCTCGTGTGTGCCGCTGAGGCGAGTTGTATTCATCTCTCGGGTTCTGCATATAATCAGAATCTCTACTATTTCGGCCTGGACCGGAAACCAGGGTCGTCGCGGGCGGCGCGCAGAAGCGGAAAGGGCGTCCGGGCTACAAGAGCCCGAAGCAGTCGGCGCAGGCCGGCACCTGCTCGGTCACCCACCGCCCGGTCATGTCATCCTGGTACTCCAGCGCCATCGGCTCCGTCCCCGATCGCGACGGGCCACACTGACAGATACCGAACTCGTCCAGGTGGCGCTCGTGACTACCGGGCATCGTCGCCTCCCCAGACTTCCTCCTCCGTCCACGACTCGACCTCCACCTGGTGTCCGTGGTGCTCGTCCAGCAGGATGTCCGCGACGACGTCCGGGCTGTTTGGCCCGACCGTCTCGTCACAGTCCGCGCAGTACGCCTCCGAGACGTCGTGCGTAATCACGGTCCCGGGCTCGGGCATCTCCGGCTCGTTGTACGGTGCCGCCGGGTCGTTCGCTGCTCCTGGCGGGTACCGCCCGCCCCAGTTCACCATTTGTCGTCCTCCATGTCTCTGTTCATGACTGTCTGTGGTCTATCGTTCCAACCGCCGCTCTGTACACCATCCAGCACGCGAGCAGGCCACCCAACCAGACGATCAGGGTCACCATCGCGTACACTACCATTCGACCCCGCGTGAGGCGAGCTCGTGTCGCATCTCTCTGTCCAGCTCCCAGTCGATCAGGTCGGCAACCTCACCCCCGTAGGCGTCGGTCATCGCCGTCTGGAACAGCAGCGACTCCGTCGACATCTCGGCCACCGAATCCCGGACGTCACAGGGTTGTCGCGTCGCGCCGCTCATCGGGACCGCCCCTGGCGAATCTGGATCTTCACGTGCGTCGGGTCGGCCGACAGCCCCGGCTTCCGCCGGGCGTACACTTCCCGCACATCGGTCAGCATGCCGTTCTCGAAGTACGCCGGCGCCTCTGCGACCTCGACCACCACGACCGGGACCGCCCACGGTCGACTCGTCGCGTAGACGCGCAACAGGCTCTCCCCACGGATGACGTCCATCGGGTGCGGCTGGTCGTTCATCTCTCCGTGCTCCTCGTCGTAGGCCATCGACGCCTGGGTCACCATCGACACCGCCTCCTCGAACGCGCTCTCCAGGAACGACTCCCGCCAACACTCCGGGTCGGTCGAGTCGTCGTGTCCCTCGCTCATCGTCTCGTCCTTATCGAGCAACTCCAACATCGCAGCTGCGCGTTTCTTCGACACTTCGCTCATTCGAACGCCCCCGTCGCGACCGCCTCGATCTCGCGCAGGATCTCGTCTTTCTCCTTCGCGCTGGTCTGTTCGAGGCCGTCGTGCGCGAGTGCCTCGACGTTCTCCAGCGCGATCGCGTAGCGCGAGTGCTGACGCTCGACGCGCAGGTCATCCATCGCGGTCATCAGTCGATCAGCCCCCGGGCCCGCGCATCGCGCTCGGTCATCCCAGTCTTCAGCAGCAGTGCCTCCTCTCGGGCGAACTCGGTCGTCGCCTCGGCACCCAACTCCAGCTTGTCCCGGCGCGCCTGCTCGGGGTACGACGCCTCGTACTCGCGCTGGCGCTCCAGCTTGCACTCCTCGCACTGGCACGTGTCGTGCATCAGCGGCCCTCCCGGGCGATCGTGTCGCGCATCTCGTCGAGGACGCGCGTTGCCTCATCCTCGTTCGCCAACAGGTCGCGGTGGACGACCAGCTTCGCGTAGTCACCCTCCGCCTCGCCGAAGTACCGGGCCTTGACGACGTCACCCGCCACCTCGATCGATGTCGACGGCATCTACAGGTCCTCCTCGATGTGCGCCAGCTCCTCCAACAGGCCCTCGACGCGGCGCTTCTGTCGGTTCATGTACACGAGTGCGTTGTCCATCTCGTCCAGCATGTCCAGGGCCAGACGGACATCCGCCAGCGACCCCTCGTCCTCGTCGACGAACTCGAGCTCGGCGGCGGCGTCCTCGGCGATGAACCCGACACGCGAGACCAGGTCGTACAGTTCGACCGCGTCGTCGACGGCGGTTCGGGCGATCTCGTTGCGGTGCTCCTCTATCAGTGCCCGCTCCTCAGCGGGCGCGTCGTCTACACTCATCGGTTGCTCCGTTCGGGTGGGCCAGTCCCGACTTTTCTCGGCCCATGCCCGGTGGGGGACTCGAACCCCCACGACGCACCATGCCGGGTTGCCGCGACCGGCCGCTCAGCGGAAGACGTCGCTCCCTCCCGGACGGTTGTCGTGCGTGCCGGTCACGTAGATCGTCCCCCGCTGCATCTCCTCCCACTCCATCCACGAGTCGCCGGGGGCGAGGCCCATCTCGAGCTCGAACTCGTTGCGAATCCCGCGCAACGTCTCGCTCCCATCGATGTCTCCCGCCTCGACGAACTCGATCTGCTGAATCGTCGCCTCATCCAGCCTGACCAGCCACGTCACTCGGTCGACATCTCTCTGGCCCGCCAGGTAGTCGCGCTCGCCCGAATCCAGGTGCACGTGCTCGACGTACTCGAGGTTCTCCAGTCGCTCCTGGACCCGCTCGTCCCAGCTGCGTCCCGTCGGGTGGCCTTTTTGTGCCATAATCTATGTAGGACACGTAAGATAATAAATATATGTTATACTGATAAAACTGCTGGTAAAACCGTTCCCGTAGCATGGTTATCGCTTCACGAGTTCACGACAGGTTTCACACCGGGTTGCAGCGACGAGGCCCCCGGTTTCGACTGGAGATCGAACCAGGCATAGGATAGCGCGAAAAAGATAACCCACGCAGCTCTGGGATAGCGATTTTTTGATAGCGCACGACGGTCCCGGCGCAGGATAGCACAGATTTGATAGCGAGCGGCGAGTGAGTCCGTGAGCCGGCGGGCCGCGCGCGAAAGCGGCTGGGATAGCAGTTTTTTGGTAACCCACGCGGTCGGACTGGGATAGCACGAAAAAGATAGCCCTCGCAGCTCTCGATGCCACCACCAGCGTGTGTCCACATATATAGACGAACGTCCAAAAATGAGTCCACAGAATCAACTCAGGGAGCTTCGATAGTCCGTAGACGGGCCTCACAGGCCCTGAGAGTGCCCATATTTGGGGTTTCCAAGTGCCCGAATTTGGGGGGTAGGGGGTCTGTATTGCCCGAATAGCATTGTCCCTAAACGAGGATCTCTCGATTTTTCCCGAAAACAATCCTATCCCAATCCCATCGCCGTCTATCGATTTCACCCCCTTCTGAACAGGTACAGAAAAACGAGACAGCTTCCATACATATACGCAACCCAGCTTTCACTCAACTTTCACAACATTTCTTCCACTCAACCCAAGAAAAGTTTCAAAAACGCTTACGCCATCTTCCGCATGTCAGGCACCCATCCGGCGTAGATCGACTGCTTCCCATCGGTGATCTCGAGACAGTTCTTGTACCAGATATCGTGCGCATCTCCACCCTCTAACGGCATCTCTCTCGCTCTCCCTTTACTCACCAGCGTATCCGCACACTGGTTGCACGATAGCTTCACCTGTCTCACGTCCAGGCGGAGCCAGTCGTCGTCCTGCAAGTCATCGGTCACCCCGAGCACACAGGACGCCCGTATTCTCCCGCACAGCTCACAGACTGGCATTACATATCGCTACGCCATCACTCACTCATACAGGTTTTCGCTCCACTTCATCCGATGGAGCAAGAACCCGCAGTGTACACACTCTGCTGGTAATACCTGAACGTTGATGGATTCGTCACAGCGTGGACAGTGTTCGGGGATGATCGGCATGTCTGAAAAGCCCTTGAGGAAGGGCGGAAACCGGGGGGCCCGGTTTGGCGTGGAACGGAGTGTCGGTCCAACTTACGTTGGGATGCATCAAGCGGGCGAAGGAACCCGAGCTCGATGTACCTAAAAGTAACCTCTCGTACTATATAACCATTTCGCACCACACAGAGAATGTAAGGTCTGTGAATATTCTAAAATCCTGTTTTAGTATTTAACTCTTTGGCTCTTTAGGGTATCTTAGTCTCAATCGACCCCTCCGCGGTCACCCGATTCCATTTTGTTCTAAGGGTATCTTTGGGTTATGCCGATTCTACCCCAAACATGTCACAGATCCCTGTACGTACATATGTGCGTGCACGTATGTACGTGCAGCCCATCCTGACATGTTCTACTCTCCGCTGCTGGTGGCATCCAGTGCGGTGTTCAGATCATCTTTCAACTGTTCTAACTTCTCGACCGCCTCCTTCGTGTTGTCCAACTCCTCGACGTCGTACCCGTCTTCAAGCAACGCTATCACACACTTCGCCTGATGGTCGGTCATTATGAGTTCGCGACCCTCGGCGTTCATCGCAGACATGATCGTCTCGGGGCCACATCGCTGTCCGTCGATCTCTTTCTCGAAACTACGTGTGAGATACCCCATCAGGAATGGGTACGCCTCATCGTACTCGATGCGAATCATAGTCCTATATGGGCCGCTACCCACTTAAACGTCGAAAGTGTGTACGTACAACGTTTCTGGTGACATCGAGTCCGTCAGCGTAACTTACTCTTGTCCTCCGCGAACAGAGCCTGTCATAGATAGTCCACAAAGGTTTTGTTGGGTGTTCGAAATACGTCGGTCATGAGTCATTGCCGAATACCGAATCAAAGAAACCCATACTGTCCTCGCCTGCGGGTGTTATGGGACGATGCTGAAATTCAGTAGGGAATGTCAGATGGGTGAATGTTAATAGGGCATCGCAATAATCGCCAACATCAAAGTAGTCTTGATCAAACCATCGTTCCAACTGGAATCCCTGAGTTATATTTTCCACGAGGTAAACAGCGAGGACAACAACTGCATCGTCAGGGAACCGTTCCCGGTCACCGTCGAATTTTTCACGGACCTTGTTTCCAGTAGACGTTCCAGTTGCTTCAGGCGAGAACCACCCACCACCCTCGGGAATTTGATTAAGATAATCCGGTTTGTAGACCTCGATCCACACATCCCAGTCGTTCGTTATGACTCGGAAATCGACATCCTTCCCATTCTCGTCGAACCGAACGTTCATCTGGACTGAACTGTGTTCCAGTTCTATACGGAGGTGGTAGAGGAGTAGCATTTCTGCGAAGACAGAGTTAGTGCGGTCGAGGTTTCCTTTTCGAATTTCGCGCATCCAGTCTTTCGTGGGGTCCGTATCGTTGACAACAGAGAGACAGGTGTTTATCGTCTCTAAATCCTCGCGCATCAATTTGCCGAGATCACGTTCCCACTCGGGTGGGTCATCGGCGGAGTGCTCACCAAGGAGTGCGTCGATATGCTTGTACCCTCGTGGGGAGGGAACAAGGTGGGAGTGGTAATATAGAGTGGAGAGCGTGGTATCTTTCGTGACCGGGCTGAGTCTGTAGGTATACTTGTTGAGGGGTTCATCATCGGAACTTTCGTCACCAGATCTTGAGTAGTCTTTGTAGGTAGAGACCACCTCACAGGCGTGTTTGTGGTGATATAACTCTGGAACCTCTTGTGGGGCTGACCGCCGAATATGAACGAGATCACCAGATTCATACGGCAAATCGGCGGTATTCCGGGATGTATCATCAACCATTATGACGCTCGTCTAAAACAACTGTACTCGCTAATTGAAGGTGTTACGTATCGAACGTCACTTGGGACATCAGTCCCGGGCGATCATTACGCTCACTCGCGCCTTCGCCAGGAGCGACGATCATCCAGCAGACCAACTTCACTTCGTCCTCCTCGATCGGTGGAAGCGGGTCGGGTGCCTCGAACGGTTGGAGGCCCAGATCATCGACTTTCTCGACGAGCTCGCGGGACTTCTCGATCGGGCCCAGCGACTCGTCTTCGTAGATCTCCCGGAGTTCACGTTCGTAGCGGCGACCCCAGGGAGCCTCAACTGCTTCGACCGTCTCCTGGAGCTCCTCCTGGGTCTTGTCGTCGGGCCAGTGGTCACGGAGGTGTTGGCCGACTTCACGGAACAACCGCCGGATGTCAGGCTGGACATTCAGCGGATCAGTCTGTTCTTGCCATTGACTATAGATGTCTTCCTGTGCCGTCTCCCATGCACCATAGATTTGGTCTCGCATTCCATCGGGGAGGGCCCGTTCAGTGTCACGAGAACATTCGATACGCTTCAGACAGGTGAGCGTATCCTGAACCAGTTCGTCATCCCCTTCCATCTCGTGAGGAACAAACCGCATGAACACCTCGTCGCCCACTCGCGCACAAAAGAAGTAGCCCGGATCGTCGCCACGGAACCCCGACCCAGCGGCCCACGGAAGCGATGTGATCTGATCCTCGCGGTCTTCAAGTCCCTCGCGGAGTTCCTGGCGGTACTCCTCGCCGGAATAGGCCGCCGCTTCAGCCCCACCTTGTTCATAGAAGTCAGATTCCTCTTGTTGGATCGAGTCGATTTCTTCGACCTTCTCAGCGAAGTTCTGATTGAGGGTCTCCATATCGGGTATCACACCGCCACTCACACCGATAGAACGTGCCGCTTGGGTGAGCTTCTCCCGAACTCGGTGTTCGAGTTCAAGAAGATCGTCCAGTCGATCCTCAGGGAAGAACGAGAACGGATAAATTTCGGAATGCGGGGAATTGACGCGGTCGATACGACCGTTCCGCTGGACAACGCGCATCGGATTCCAGGGGAGGTCGTAGTTAATGACGTTACGTGCTTCTTGGAGGTTGACACCCTGACCCAGGACATCCGTCGTGATTAGAATGTCAAACTCGTCCGTGGCATCCGGCGGGGCGTCACCTGAGTTTGGTGCAAACCCGTGGACGGCTTCCTCTCGTGTGACGCCGTACTTTGAGCCGTCGCCGGACACAGCGGCAATACGGCCCTCGTAACACGACAAGTCTTCGTCCTCGGAGACGACGGACTCCAGGTATTCGTAAATCCAATCGACGGTGTCCTCGTAATAGGAGAACAACAGCACCTTCCGGTTCTGACGGAAGGCCGCCTCGATCTCCTCGTCCGAAATTTGTCGGGCCTCAGCGTCCTCTCTCGCCGTCTCAACGATATCCTCAAGCGTATCACGGAGCGCATGGAGCTTCTCGTCATCGTCTCGACTGACGTCCTGGGCTCCGTCGCGCCACCGTTCCAGTATCTCTATGTCGTACTCCAAGTCCGCCCGAAGCTCGGCGGGATCGGCATCGGCCGCCGCCAGCGAAATATTTCCGTCGCTCGCCTCATCGAGGAGTTCTTCCATCCCTTCGTCACTATCCGTCTCAACCCACTCCTCAATCGCGTTCGTCTCCGGGAAATATCCTTCCTCGATAAGTTGGAGCGCGACACGGTTTTGCGAAATCATCCCGTCGAGGGTGTTCTTGAAAGCGTAGCTCGACGACTCGAACCGCTTGAGGAGGCCCGTCCGCAACAGGCCGACCAGTGAGAGTTCGGAGGCATCCTCCTCGCCCTCCAGATAGTAGGATGGACGATAGCGAGCCAGCGTGAGCTCGGCTTCGTCCCGATCACCGGCCGCCAGCCCCTCCGCGACATCGAGGAAATAGTCGTCACCAAATGTGTCCGTAAAGGTGTAGTCGACGCGTTGGGGCTTCGGATCAGGGAAATTAATTCGAACCTCTCCGTCGTCGCCGTCGGGCATCGTGGCGTTCTCATAATGGTTCTTGATGAACCGGCGTGTTCGACGTACGGTCGTCTGGTCGAGGACATCGAACAGCATGTCGGGACTGAGGTCCGACGGATCCTCCGCCTGGGCTTCCTTGAACTGGTCCCGGAGTGACCGGATACCTTCGTTGGCGAAGGCCGCGTCGTTCCGGACGAAGTAATTCAGGAGGTAGTACAGGTCCCAGAGCGAGTTGTTGACCGGTGTGGCTGTGAGCATGACCACGTCCTTCGGTGGATCACCCCGGAGGAGTGTCCGGAGAGCGTGGGATTGCTGGGTTCCAGGATTGCGGAACGCGTGAGCCTCGTCGATAACGACCAACTGATACTCGTCGACGGGGAGACTGAGATTGTTGGCGTCCCCGCCGAGTTGGCTGTCGTTTCGGAGTTGAGCGTAGGAGACCGTCTCGAATTGTACGCCCCACTCGGCCGGCTTTTGTTCCCACATTCCGTCTCGGAGGTACGCTGGTGCGACGACAAGTGCACGCTGTCGGTTCTCCTGAACGTACTGTTCAAGGAGCTTCCCTCCGATATACGTCTTCCCAAGACCAACCTCATCGGCGATGATGACACCGTTGTGTTTGTCGAGGAATCGATTCGCTCTCCTAACGCTGTCCTGTTGGAAATTGGTGAGGTTGATGGCACCCCCGTCGTCCTCTCGTTCTTCCTCCAGTTCGTCACCGTACCGCTCGTAGAGCACCCGGAGGTAGATGAGATGGGGGTCATAAGGTTCGAATCGTTCTTCGTAGAGGCTGGCGAGATCGAATGGGTCGCTGGCTTCCCAGAGATCTTCGAACCAGTTGTTGACTTCCCCGGTTACGTGGGGATCGTATGCTCCGAGATTCAGCTCCAAGTTCGAGTTTAGGCCCGCCCCGGTGAAGTTCGAGGAACCCGCGAGCACGCCCTGGCTGTCCGAGAACAGGTACGCCTTCCCGTGGACAAAGCTGTCTTCGTGGCGGCGAACTTCGACGCGGTCACTTCGGAGGAAGTCGACAAGTTCCTGAAGGCCCTGATCGACGTTACGCGAGAAGCCCAGCAAGTCTCTGTCGCGCTTGAGATTGAAATCCAGTGTCTGAAGGGCCTCCTCGATGCGCTTGCGTTCGTATGCCTCCCCTTGTGGTTCCTCTGGGTGTCGCCAGCGTTCCTTGCCCTCCTGATCGGGCTGGGCACCAATAAGAAGCCTGACCTGATCAACATGTTCCAGTCCCTCAGCGACCGAAAAGTATCCTCTCGGATTGAAGTAGCCAGTGGCGATGTCGAGGTCCGGGTCATCGGCCAGCCGTTCGTCCAAGTCCCCGAGGTAGGCGTTGATAGCGGCGGCAAGGGTATTGCCGTCCCGGTTGTCGACGACTTGTGGCTGTTCAGTCATCGTTTCTGGTTCCAGCCGCTTGTTCCGTCTCGCGGTCGGTGTGGTCGAGGTCCAGTCGATCCGCCCAACTCGCGTAGTAGTCGAGAACGCGCTCTAATCGTTCCTCGTGATCCCATCCATCATGGAAGGTCTCGAAGATCACCTCGACATGGTCTCGGGTCAGCCCATAGAGATGAGCGACGACCGCATCCAGTTCGTAGATTTTCTCCTGTTTCGTATCCTCATCGAGTGATCCATATTCTACTCCGACCGAATCCGCCCACTCAGCATATCGTTCATCTACAGCGGCGAGTCGGCCAGAGAGTTCGACTACACGTTGACGAAGGGCACTATCTTGCCCTTGTCGTGGGATTGGGAAGCCATTTAGGATGTGGTAGTTGAGTGTAGTTTCCACGAACCGTCTGGCATACCAGTCGAGAGGAATCGAACATAGGACGCCAAGAAGATATGCTTCATCACGCTCATCACCCTGTGGCCATAGGAAATAGGGCGCTTTGTTTGTTAAGAAGGTCTCTGGTGGGATGAGAGCTGAGCGAACGGTCCGCGTGTCCGTTGCCCTTGTTACATCTCGAAATACAACCCGTGGAGAAAAGCATGATAGCGTGCTCTTGTCATACACCCACTCCTCGGGCATCTCATAGAACGCGGACCGTTTTCCAGCGTATTGGTAAGAGCTTTCCCGGCTTTCTTGAAGATGGTCGAGCATTATCTCTGGGTCGGCCCAAGCATATCTTTCGCCAGTATCAGGATTCCAAGTGTCAAAAGACCCCCCTTTGAAAATTGGCCAGTAATCATCAGGCGGTGTCTCACCCTCATCAAAGAACTTCATCAGCTCGGTGCCATCATCTTTCTTTTTATCATTAGTGGCATGCAACTCCGTATTAGGTCTTGCACGCCATTCGCCGGGCTCATCTCTGTCGAGAGGCGGAGCTTCGGCCAATGTCTCGAAAACTTCCCCAGCCTCAGGAGTTGGCGGTAGCAACGGGAAAGCGGCTGTTCCGGTCCAATTCTTCGCTCTATCAATTGAGAAGGTGTGAGGGGGGCCTTGATGTCCTTCTTCAAAAGCCTCAGCACTGGGGAATGGTCCTCGGATTGAGAGAACATCATCATCTGTGGGTTCCGACTTTTCAAAGCTCAACAATGCTATCGTGTATTGAGGATGAACGGCGGAGAAGACCCAGTTCCGATTATTGACGACGAATGTGAGATCGCGAATGATACTCTTATCGAGGAGTTCGCGTCTAATTTCTTCAGAACCAGCCGCACTGAAGACGCTTCGAGGAAGAACAACACCGGACCGGCCTTCTGTTTTTGTAAGGGACCAGAATCTCCAAGAAAACGCTTTGTAGGTGTCAGGATCGCCGGTACCCATCCCTGGGAATGGCCCATTCCGCAACAGCGCCCTACGCCTGTCTTGCTCAGCTAATTCGCTTTCATATTGTTCGACAAGATCAGGACGCTCCTCTCGGAGTTTTTCTTTGAGCTTCTCCTGTTCAGCCTGTGACTTTGCCTGAAATCCGGGCTCGTAGCGCATCCAGAACTCGTCTTCTTCCAAAGTCGCTTCTTCCCATGGAGGATTGCCAAGGATAACATCAAACCCGGGGTTGTCGCCGTCAAAGACCTCAGGGAATGCGGCGGGGAAGTGGAGTGGATCAGTCGACTCCAGTAGCTCTTGAGCCTGTTCGTAGCAATCTTTCTCGGTTATGTCAATACCAGTGTCGGATACAGGGTCAGTGTCGATATCATCATCAATCCGTGATGCGGCCAGTACATCGAACCGAGCACGAACTTCCTCTAATTTCGCCTCGATCTTAGCACGAGTTGCACGCGCCTCCTGAACCTGTTCCGCACTCGCGTCCGCAAAGTCACCAAGTTGTCCGATGTCCTCACGGATTTCGTTCATCACGCTCTGGCCACCGGCAAACATCCCCAGCGACGATTGTTCAATGTCGAGCGATTCTGTGACCTCATCCAACGTTCCGATACCGGCCAACGAATCACCCGTCACGAGGTTATAATCAAGGAAGGTGAGCGGAAGCCCGGGGACAAATGTGTGTACCCAGATGGAGAGTCGAGCAAGTTCGGTTGCAAGAGGATTCAAATCCGCTCCATAGATACAGCGTCGTGCAACTTGGCGTCGAAGAAGTTGCCCGCGTTCAATATTTGGTGCATACTCTTCGTCATCAAACGCACTGAGTGCCGCGTCTTCCAGATTGTCAAGTTCCTCTTGGACTGGTGTAAGAGGGTTTTCTGTAAGGTACGTATAGAGCTTCGATTCAACCCGATCCACCGCGCCCACGAGAAAATGTCCAGAACCCATTGCGATGTCCGAGACCCGGATGTCAAAGAAGGCTTCAGCGGCGGCATTTTCACCTTCCTCCTCACGAATCCGATCAATACGTTCCAAATGGTCGTCTAATGCGGGATCAAGCGAGTTATCCAAGAGGTGCTCAACAAACTTCGTCTTGGTGTAGTAGGTGCCAGTGGCCTTCCGTTCCCCTGACTGACCGTGGAGGTATACTTCTCCCTCATTAACGACTACATCCTCGTCGTCCTCTCCCAGCGTTTGCTGTCCACCACTGTCGACCGGCTGGTAGTGTCCGTCTTCGTCTGTAGTCAACGGCTGTTCAGCAACAGAGAGCTCGGACTCCAGAAGCCCTTCATAGATGACACCGAACTCGCGGACGCCGATGTTTCGGAAGTCGACCGGCCCTTGATACCCATCCTCCGTTTCGTCAACGAGCAACCGGAACAGCACAGGGCCAAAGTCAGCGTTATTCAGTCTGATATCCGCGAGTCGTGCACCCGCCTCGGAGACATCTTCATCCTCGGAGAGAATTCGGCCCTCGTAGGCGGGGAGACCCATTTCTTCATGCCCGTGGTGGATAGCACGCGAGAGCCGCATCACGTCATCCCAGTGGTCGTAGAAAGAGTCGTCAAACTCACCGCCCTCCTGTACGAGTTCGTGAAGATCGTGAGCCTTCTGTTTTAGCGAATGTCTATCATAGCGACCGTTCCGTCGGCGCGGGAGGAACTCTTCGTCTTCAGCGTAGGCGATAAACAGGAGACGATAGAGGAGAAAGAGCGCCATCTCGTATGTCTGGTCGAGTTGCTCCTTCGTCGGGTCGTCGATGTCGCGTGCCTCCGCGATGGCCTCCGCGAGGTCGGGAATGACGTCGTCGTAGATGCGATTCCGGAGACGCCCTCCGAGGTCGGCGGCGTACTCCTTCGAGTCCTCCATAATCTGGTGAAGGGCTCCGTCATCGCGGAGCGCATTCGCCGAGAACAATAACCAGAGATACGCCGCTTTCTCGTCGGCCAGAAGATTTGTATTTACTTCGACGTATGTGTCGGTGCGTCCGCGTGAGCCGAATCCAGCTTCGGGGTTTGTCGTGTAGAGTCGAAGTGTATCACCGCTACTCCCGATCACGTAGTCCAGATTTCGCTTGTCGGCTTCGTTGAGCGCGTACGCTACCGGCGACTTGTTGACGAAGCGGTCCTGTTTGTGGTCGAACGACTCGTCCTCTTGGAGGAACATGGCAACCGCTCGCTCGTGTCCGTCACTGGTGTCCTTGAGGACGTAGCTCTGGTCCGTGAGCCTATCAATCTCATAGTTCAGCCCTTCCACCAAGTCCCGCGGATCGTCCGTGAGGGCTTGTTGAGCACGTTCAGTAGCCTCCTCCCAATCGTCGCGGTCGGGCACCCCAACCCTGAGTTCGTGCGTCGACAGAAGGCCCTGGTTCCGTAGCCCGGCCAGTTCCTCGTCCAGCTGTGGGAGCGTGTTGGTGAGAAAAGCCTGAGCAACGTGTCTATCTGGCTTTTTCAGGGCGGCGTCACAGACACGCTCGGCTTGGCCGCGATCAACATCACGGAATACGGGCGGGTCTTCGCCACTCGGCCCACACAGGCCGACCTTGTCATCGTAGAGCGCGACCACGAGAATCGGATTAACCCGTCCACCCCGGCGGTCGGTATAGGTTCGTTGGAGGAACTCCTTGGTCGGCCGTTCATCGTGCTCGACGACGACTATCTCCAGCGCGCTCGAGCCCTCTCCCTGATAGAACTCGAAGTCAGCGCCCGTCCGGTCGGAAGTCCACGGACGGCCAGTCCTCGATCCAAGAAAGTCAGAGACCATAGGAGGGTACCATGACGCCATGAAGGATATATCTTGTTGGTAACTACTCTCGGAAGGTCAGATACACAACTCGATCGCAAAAAATTATATCGTGTTTGATTTGAATCAGCCAGTGGTGGTCGAAAATGAGAAAGTTGGACTTCTCGCGATGGTTATCGCTGTACTTCCACTCGGCCAAGACGTATGGGATCTCCCGGTGGTTGGTCAGAACGATCGGGTTTCCATCGCGTTCGGCGAGCAGGTCGATTATCTGCTCCGGAGTCCAGTCGTTACTCTGTTCACTCATCGATATCCTCTGAGCAACCCTCACATGTGTGCTGACAGCCACAGTAACAACCAGCCACCGACACCAAGGATGAGGGCGGCTGAAAGCAATCCGAGAATCCACCCAATTGGGTCATCAACCATGTTGAATTATTAAGGTTTGAAGTTTAAATATTTTCTGTCGGAGATGCATTCAAAGAAAGAAAAGAATGCATATATGAGCGGACCCACCCCCGTTTTCGGGTCCTATAATTTATTTTTGACAACAGGGTACAAATTATGGCTCTTTCGGAGTGACCCGTTCTAAATTCTCATATGGGATGTAACCGACAATATCCTTGCCTGGATTCTCAATTAACATGAGACCCTTTTCACCCTCTGAAATGGTGGAACATTCCTGTGTTTGGATGTTATTCCGCTCGTCGGTGAATGCAACTTCCAAATCCATACATGTTTGATATGATGACACTCCTTTATAAATGCTCGCCTACCGCTCCGCGGGCGGGAGTTCGTCCGCCCCCGCGGACCGCCCCCGCCACCGCCTCGTTCGTGTCGCCAGTGACGGCCGTCTCGCCCGCCCGTCCGCCCGCCAACTCTGTGGCGATACTACCGCCCACCGAGGAAATGCGAAACGGCCGTTACGTCGGGACAGGCGTCCGTACGTAATGTGTCAGTGCGTTCTGTATGCGAGGGCGAGAGCCTGAGCATCGTCACAGCATCGACAGAGAAGTCGCGCCGACGCTCCTGATGTCCTCCCAGTCGACGAGGTTGGGGAGATCCCAGGCCGCCCCCTGCGGGTTGTCGAGGTAGTAGCGCCGTTCCTCGAAGTGGTCGTCTCCTTCATCTGGGTACTTCGCCTCGGCCAGCAGTCGGGCCGCCCAGGCGTAGTTGAGTTGCCAGACTTCCCCGTTGGGAAGCGTCGCCCGAATCTGGATCTCGTCGGTCCAACTCATTCCGGACCACCATCCTCCCCAAACGTCACTACGCTATGCTCGTCGTGTTCGTGGATACTGTCGTGGCCAAAGATGGTGACACAGTCGCAACAGGCCCGTATCGGCGGTTCTTCGACCCAGGTATCGACCATCTCGATCGCGTTTATCCAGAGGAGTACCAGGTGATTGCTCGTCACCCACTCTGCGGCATCGAGAATCTCCTCTGCGCTGAACCCTCTCGACAACAACGCATCGGCTTGGTACGACGTTGTGAGACCTGATGTTCGGGCGGCAAGTTGTTCTTCCGCAGTTGCTTCTCGAACAGTTGTCTCCGTGTGCCGTCTAATGTGCTTGGCCAGCTCATCTACATCGTTACAGTAGTTGATACTGCTCTGTTCCTGGGTAGTCAGCCGTTCCCACAGATGCGATGCCAGCTCATCTACTGGATCTGTATCACACATCAGTCATCACCATGAACCAGGGCGTTGATGTGCAGCGTCGTGTCCGGGGTGACGAGACCCTCGGCCATGACGAGCTTGCGCTTTGCGCGGCTCATCCCGACGTACATCACACGCCGTTCCTTGTCGTCGACGACGTCTCCCAGCCGGCGGAATATCGCCCGGTCGGTGGAGTCGTCACCGTCGTGTTCGACGTCCATGTTGGCGAGGATGGTCGTCGTTGAGTCCGTTCCGAGGACCACCGTGTCGGCCTCTTTCCCTTTGGCCTTGTGGATGGTCATGATGCGGACGCTCTCGGGGTCCCGGTCGGTGAGATTGCGTCGGATGTTCTCCCTGAGTGCGGTTCCCTGGTAGCCGTTGAGTTCGTACTGTTCCTCGTCCGGGTCATCTCGGTCGTTCCACCCGCAAGCAGCGTTCGCGTACCAAAGCGCGAATTGACCTCCTGTGATGTCACGAAGCCCGTGGTCGAAGAACTCGGCCGCCGCTGTTGGCCCGTACTCGTTCCCCGTGATTGTGTACTCGACGAGACCGGGTTGGTTGACGTCAAGGAGGACGTCAGGTGCCAGGTCCGTGAGCGTGATCAGCTGGTCGGCCGAAATCGTCTCCCCATCAGCCAGCGTCGTGAGCGCCTCTCTTACGTTCAGCAGGTCACGGCTCCAGGTCTGGAACGGGAGTGACTCGTGTTTGTACGGGATGCCCAGGTGGTTGAGCTCTTTGCTGAACTCCAGGATATGGTACTTCGCTCGGAACAAGAGCATCGCGTCATCCGTCTCCAGAAGGTGCTCGGTAACGTCGTACGGGTTGACCCCGCCGTACCCGCCCGAGAGGGCGATGAACTCGCCGTCATCACCAGCCGGCTCGATGTCTTTCTCCTGGCGCTCGTCCACCTGTTGGATACAGGCGTCACACGCCGCCCACACCTGCTCGGGGATACGGTAGGTCGTTTCCAGGACTTCTACTTCTCCTTCTTCGGCCAGGAGCTGGTCTTCGGGCTCGGCCCCAGCCCAGCCGTACACCGACTGGTCGTCATCTCCACCGAGGAACACTTTCTCACACGCCAGTTTGTTCGCGAGGTACCAATCCCACATCAGGTACGTCAGATCTTGTGCCTCGTCGACGTACATGACTGGTTCGTCGATGAACATCGGGTGGTTCCGGACCGCTTCGGGGTTCAGGTCCGGGTCCTCGCGACATGATCGGAGGTACTCCCGGTCTCCCTCTATGTCCGTCTCGCCGTAACCGCCTTCTCGGAGGACGGAGACACACTCGCTGACGACGCCCTCGATCATGTCGGCGAACTCCAGCTTGTCGTGCTGGTTCTTGTAGTCCTCCCAGTCTTTGAGGAGGACTTCGATGTCCTGGCGGCCGTCCCACGAGACGGGGCACTGGGCGTGGTCATCCGGCCCGAGACGGTATGCCTTGAGCCAGTCGTTGATGCGGAACAGAACGTTGCCCTCGGACGTGTCGCTCCCGAGTGAGACGAGGTCCTGCGTGTCGTCGTCATGCTCGAACTCGAGGCCGTGTTTGTCGCAGAACGATTTCTTGAACCCGTGCCGGATCAGCTGACCGTTCTCGACGCCGATCTTATGGTAGGCGTGTGAGTGGATCGTCCGAACGTAGTCGTCCAGGTCCTTTTTCGGGATGCCGGTCATCGCCTTGAGGCGATCTTTGGCTTCCTCGACCGCTCCTTTCGTGTAGGTGACGAGGAGTTGTTCCTTGAGGCTGTACTCGTCCATGTGCTGGAGGAACAGCCCGTCAATTTCCAACTCCGGGTTGCCGACCACGGCGGTCGTCTTGCCGGTCCCGGGTCCTCCTATCACCTTCGTCACTCGAAGGCGATCTTCCAGGGTCTGTTTCTGTTTCTGTGACATATGTCTCTATTGTGCGAACCATACACGGGAAGCTGTTCTATCCGACACTTCGTTCCCGTATGTGTATTCTTTGATATACGTTAAACAGTATTAAATATTCTGATAGCTTAGGTTATCAGGCGCTGCTGGTGGCATCGATGTGGTCAGGGTGAATCCGTGTGTATCGGGCCGTTACCGGCCGAGAGGGTCCGTGTGAGAACAAGTCGGCTACCGTCTGGGGTGATGTTATTTCACGAACATTTCTCCCGTAGCGACGACTGATGGCTCCCCGGAGGTGTCGATCACGTAGAGCTCGTGACGGTACGAGTTGTACAGCTCGGAGCTTCCAGTCAGATCTACCCTGACCTCGACGATACCACCAGCAGGGTTGGGGATCGTGATGTCGTTATCCGTGTCCGTATGCAAGTCGATCACGATCTCGTCGTCTTTGGGGTCGATCGCTATCCACCGGGCCTTGTACCCGGTGAGGTCTTTCGTCGACCCGTCTGGTTTGTCGACGGTGAACTGGGGGATTTTGATCTCGCCGTTGTGCAACTCGAAGTCTTGGTTTTCTTTGGTCATTATGGGTTGTACCTCCCTTCCAGGTATTCGTAGATCGGGTCGAACTCTCCCTCAAGCTCGGCGTACAGGTCGCACTCGCCGTCGAGGATCTCTTTCTCAATGTCGACCTGGGGAATGTCTATTACCGGCGTCGAGACGGTGACTGTAGCCGCCGTCGCACCGGGGAACTGGTCCCACGCCATGTAGCCGACGCCGGGGGCGCTCGTCGAGACAGTGGCCGTTGCGGCCGTTGCACCCGTCGGGCCGCCGATACCCTCGGGACTCAGGGTGGTCGTCTGAAGCGACCCCACGTCTGCGCCGAGGGTGGCGATTGCGTGAACACCTGGCTCTGAGACGGTTGTTGTGAGCGCCCCGCCCGTCATCACCAGGTCGACGCCACCGGGGATGGCCGCCAGTTCAGAACCGGTGACGTCGATGATCGATTCACTCACGTCGACGAGCGTTACACCAGGGTCGATCCCAACCGCTGGCGCTGTCGCGATCAAGTCCGCGTGTCCCATCCCAACCGTGTTGGTGGCGAGTACACCGGGATCGACACTCTCGACAGCGAGGTCACCGGTATCGACTGTCGAGGTGTACGTTGCCGATGCACTTGGCTCGACGACTTCCGTCGTGAGTGCGCCGACGATGGCCTCGTTACTCATCACTCCGGGGAGGGCGGCTGGTCCTGGACCGGTAACGGTCAGGGCACCGACGTCCATGTCGACCGGTCGTTCGCCGATCTGTGCATCGGTATCGAGGCCGGTGAGAGTGAGCTCGGCTGTCTCAACGGTGCCGGTCGTCGGGCCGCCGGCTGCATCCAGGTCGAGCACCGTGGTGGCGAGAGTCCCCACCTCGGTGGTCACGGGTGTGACACCAGGGGTGAGGGCGGCGTCAGGGGCAATCGCCGTAATCGTGCCCGCGTCGGCGGTGGATGAAACGCCACCTGGTGCCGCTGCAACATCCTGGCCACTGACCGCGAGTGCGCCGTACTCGGTTGTGATCGTCGTCGTCCCGAGGACGAGGCCGGCGTCCTGTGCCGCTGTCGCGAGTGTCCCCACTTCAACAGAGCCCGCGACACCGCCGGGAACGGCCGAGGGGTCCGGCGCGGTGGATGCGAGTGTCCCCTCGTCGACGGTGACAGTCGTTACGCCGGTGATCGTCGGGTCGGCGGCGCTGGCGGCCAGCTCGCCAACCGTTGCCGATGCGACACGGTCTCCGAACGCGACCGGGTCATGCGCGCTCGTCGTTAACGCCCCGGTCTCCGCACCAACCGTGTATCCCACCGCCGCGCTCGGGCTCGGGGCGGTCGTCGCGAGCGTCGCAGTTTCGGCCGTACTGGTGGTAGGACCGCCAGTGGCCGTCACATCGGGGGCGGCCGTCGTGACCGTCGCCGCCCCGGTCGTTGCAGACGCTGGGCCGGCTATCGCGGTTGGACCTGGGGCCGCCACAGTGACCGTTCCGGTCTCACCAGCTCCAGTGACGCTACCGGCCGACGCTGTCGGTTCGGGGGCCGCGACAGTGATTGTCCCTGTATCGAGGACAGTCGAGTCGGACAGGAGTGTGGTCACATCAGTGGCCGTGACCGTCAGCACACCTTCGTCTGCATCGATTGTAGACGAGACGGTGATCGAGGGGTCGATGGGCGTGACCGTGACCGTCCCCACATCGGCCGAGATCGTGGTGGATGAGGTCGCAGCGGGGTCCGGCGCAGAAGCGGAAATGGTCGCGACAATCGGCGTCACAGCGGTCTCTCCGGGGGTCGCATCGACGCCCTGTCCAGCAACTGCTATCGTCCCGACTTCTGCACCGACGGTAACCGCCCCAGTGCCCGTGGCCGTTGGGTCCTGTGCGGTGACCGTGCCGGAGACGGTTGACGTGGCCGCGATGATACCAGAGCCAGCACCTGGCTCGGGGGCCGATACAGACATGATTCCGGTGTCCGCCGTCACCGATGCGCCGCCAACTGCGGCTGTGGGGTCCTGGGCGGCGACAGTCCCACTCAGGGTTGATGTCGCAGCTATGACGCCACTTCCGACTCCTGGCGTTGGGATGGAGACCGCGAGAGCCCCGATGTCGGTGGTCGCCGTGGCCCCTCCGACAGACACCGTTGGGTCCTGGGCGGTGACAGTCGCGCTCTTGGTCCCGGTATAGACAATCGACCCGCCGGAGGAGGCACTAAGGTCAACTCCGGACACAGAGATACTTGCTACCTCTCCAGTGGCTGTCGTTGCCCCGGCCGACGCCGACGGGCTGTATGCCGAAACACTGACCGACCCGGTATCAGCCGACAGTGAGTTCTCACCGGAGACTACATCCGGGGAGGGCACCGTCACAGTCTGCGTGGCGGTTTCTGCGGTGATCGTCCGGGTGCCGCCGGTCGAAACATCAGACCCAGTGACCGAGATCTCACCAACACCCGCCGTAGCAGACACACCGCCAGTGCTCGCTGTGACAGACGGCGCCGAGAGAGTGATCGCGCCGACATGCACGACCGTTGGTGTATCGCCAGTCGCGATCACCGGTTCGAGGGCTGTTGCCGCGATGGTCCCCTGGTCAGTTGTTGCTGTGACCGTCCCACCTGCGGTCGCACTTACATCGGTCGCTGTGACCGACGACGTGATCGTCTGTGTCAATATCGACGAGGCCGTCCCAGTCGTCGGCGACGGTGCCGAGACGGAGATTGGAGCGGCCTCCATAGTCGCCGTTACCGCTCCTTCAGTGGTGGGGTCAAGTGCAGTGACCGTCCCGCCAACCGTCGATGTCGCGATAACTACCCCGCTCGACCCAGACGTGTCGACACCCGACACTGCGATGCCACCAGCAGCGGCTGTGGCGCTCGTCGATCCAGCAGTAACTGCTACATCATGTGCGACACTGGTGACCGAGGCGACATCAGCACTGGTTGTGAATCCGCCGGGACTGGCGGCTGCGTCCTGGGCTGTCGACGCGAGCGTTCCCACGTCGGCTATTACAGTTGTTCCTGGGGTGTCACCACTTGCATCCTGTGCACGTACGTCGAGGACACCAGTGTCGGCCGACGTACTCGTTGCCCCCACCGTTGCCGAAACAGACGGTGTAGAAACAGTCCCGGAGAGTGTGCTCACAGGCACGGTCGCATCCAACGTCGCCGTGGGTTCGACAGCACTCAGTGAGAGGGACCCGACATCAACCGTCGCCTCGTCCGCTGTCGTTTCGATGCGGATATTGTCGAAGTAGACTGGACCAGTACCGCTGTACTGGTAGGTGTATTCGACGCCGAACCCATCGTTCGACCGAAGGTCGCTTGGGGCGGTCGCGCTCGCGCTACTAAGCTCTGTTTCGCTGGAATCGAACGCGCGGATGACAACGTCGTCATCAGAAGCTACGCCCCACTCGACCTCGAACGTAATCCACTCACCCAGTGGTGGCGAGAAACCACCAGAACCGATCTGTGACCACCCGCCGCCCAGAGCACGCGATATTTGCCAGCCACCGTTGTTCCCGTTGTACCCGGCACCGATCCAGTTGCCCGAATCGGCCGCACCAAAGCGGAGGATCGCACAGTCGTTCGAGTCGGTGATCCACACGTCGACGCGGAAGGTCGATCCGTGCGGGATGGATTCCGGCCCCGACGTGGACATGAGGTCCGCCCACGACGACCCGTCTGTCCCTTCGAGTGCGTACGTACCGTCGGTCGCCTGGGTCGAGACAATGTCGTACGCTGCTGTCGATCCAACGTCGTACTCAGAGAGTGACTGGTCTTCGAATGAATCGAGGGTGTCCCAGGCCATGATTATTCCTCAGCCGGTTAGCTGAGGGACATGACTCCGTTGGACCCCCACTGGATCGTCACGTCTCCCCCGTTCGTAGTCAGCGGGAACTGGTCCGACGTGAGATAGGCTATCAGCGGCGAGTCCGTATCGTCGGTGGGTCCATCTTTGTAGATCAGGACGCCATCGATCGTTCCGGCGTCGATCCCAGAGTACGTGAGGTCCCCCGTATCGACGTAAGCAACATCGTTCGCATTATCCTGAGTCGTGGTCAGCGAGATGGTCTCTCGGCTGTATCCCGTCCCACTGACCTCGCTCGCTGTCGTCCCGCCGTCGAGGACGTCCGACACGTACACTTCGTTGTCGATATCCGGCCCGTAGGCTGGTGAGTCGGAGATCAAAGCAACCTGTATCGTGTCAGTGTCCAGGTCGATCTCACCGTTGAACAGCAACTCTTTGAAGTTATTGTACAGCGAGTCTTCCTGGGTGACCGACACCTCGTACTCGTAAGCGTTCACGTCGGGTGCCGTCCCGTTGTACGAGAGACCGACGTCGGTCCCAGCGTCGATGCATGAGGACGACGAGTTGAGCGTCATGAACGTCGAATCGTTCACCGGCCCTTCGTAGTCGTCCCCGGAAGTGAGCGAAACGTCGGCCCAATCAGGGTCAGTGATGCTCAGATTCCACGTGTTGTACTGGTCGTCCGCATACGACATATTCACGAACGCCTGCGTGTTCTGATACTCGACACAATTCCGGTACTCGACCGAAATACCCGAATTTACGTGCCTGTAACCAACGTCGTTGCCCCATGCAACGCAGTTGTGGACGGTATTCGCAGTAGCGGCGTTGTTATTGTCGAATCCGCGCCCCGAATCGCCGGAATTGTTGAACGCAATACACCGCTCAAGCGTGTTACCGCCGCCCGCCCCGTCGCCGCCGATCTTGAACCCGTCGCCGTTTCCTTGGTTTCCAAGCGGGTCTTCGCCGTTACCCCAAGCCCGACAGTCGATGGCCGTCGACGGTGCCGAGTTCCAAAAGTCGAATCCGTCGTCGCCATTCAGATAGGCGTCACACCGCTCGAAAGTCGCCGTCGTGCCCGTTCCGTCGAGACTGAACCCGTCCGAATTGCCCCCAGCCGCGCCGTGGTGCCCGACACAATCCTGAACGAGAATGTTCGTCGAGTCAGCCTGAATCTCCATGTTACTTCCCCACGTCGACCCCGTGCCCGCGTGGTGTAGATCGAGATTCTTGAACGTGTTTTCGTTCGCCCCACCCATCCAAATGTTCGCATTGGTGGCGTGGTGCATTTCCAGCCCGTCCACGACGAAATACGCCGTGTTCTCCATCTTGAAACAGTTCGTCGCGCCGGTCGCGTCGATAGACGGAGTGTCGCCGTCAGCCGCCTTGACCGTAATCGGACTACCAGAAGATCCGGTGCAACCGAAAAAGTCCGCGCTGCTATCCTGAATAATCTCGCCGCCGGAATCCTCGACAATTACCGTGTCGCCCTCAACCAGCGTGTCCTCTCCCCAATACGAAACCGGGTCGAAATTCGCGAAGGCGTTCGCTGAGCTAAGGCCGTCGTTTGTGTTGTCTCCGTCGCCGCGCACGTAGTACGTTGCCATTTAGATCGCAATCGTCACAGCTGCTGGTCTACAGGAGATGTCTACCCGACGTTGAGAACGCCTTCAGCAGCCCACGAGACGGTGACGTCCCCACCGTTCGTCGTGAGCGGGAAGTCCGAGGACGTGATGTAGGCGATCACAGGGTCGTCTCCGGGCGTACTATCGTCAGCACCGACCTCTTTGTAGATCAGAACACCGGCGATCGTGTCGTTGGTCGCACCACCAAGCGAGGACCAGGTCAGGTCAGTCGCGTCGGCGACACCCTCGTCGTCTGCGTCGTCTTGCGTGACGGTGATCGAGAGGTCCTTCCGAGCGTAGTTCGTCGCGTTAAGCTCGTTCGCGGTCGTGCCCCCGTCAAGTACGTCGTTGACGAACGCTTCACCGTCGATGTCAGGCGTGTACGCCGGTGTGTCGCTAACGAGTGCAGCTCTGATGGTGTCGCCGTCCAAATCGACGCCCCCGTTGAATAGGAGCTCCTTGAAGTTGTTGTAGACGTCTGTCATCAGTATGATACAGACGCTATATCTAATATACCAGTTTTCCCATGGTATCAAATAGTATATAGAAAATGGAGTTAATAGGCTTACTATAGCCGTGTATAACGTCACATAGAAACCGCCTTGTTTCGATATCTGTCAGAAATGTTATCAACCACTGGGCCAGTCTACTGACGAGCAACAGAGGTATATCCCGCCGACAGGGACCCGGTCGCATTCACACTCGACCACCGCACGGAGTGGTTCGTACTCTCCCTCGACGATCGACAGTTCCAGCTCTGTTCCACAGTTCTCGCAGGTCTTTCGGGGGTTCATGTGAGGATGAAGTGCATTTCGACGTTGTTCGCCGGCGCTGCTGGTGGCATCCAGGGGTGGTTTTCTGTACTCACGAGAACGCCCCCAGGCCGGTCTGCTCGTGTCCTGTCTCTATCTCGTCCCAGGTTAGGCCGAGTGGCTCGGTGACGCGCTCGATGGGGCCGCGCAGGGTCTTGTCCAGCTGACGGTCCCAGTCGACGATGAACTCCTCCGGGAGGTCCTCGGGGTACTCGATACAGATCGCGCCCTCAGTGTCGTCGTCGCTCGCGACCTCCTGCTTGAACTGGCGATACCAGTCAGAGCGTTCGAGCTCCCACTTCCGCCGACGCTCTATCTTGTGGTAGAACCGTTCGAGGACGCGCTCGAGGTAGATGCGCTTGGGCTTCGATCCCTTGCCGAAGTTCTTGCCGAGTAGGAGGTTGGCGTAGATCGCCCCACGCACGTGGACGCCCGGCGGGTTGTAGGACGTGAGCTTCTTGCCGATCCCGCCCGGTATACCGATCTCGTCGAGCGGCACGTCTTCGCTTTTCACCTCGTCGATGCGGCCCTTCACGTAGGACCGGACCTCGTCGGTCTCCTCGCCCCGGACGATCATGTCGAGGACGGTCTTCTGCGTCTCCTTCACGAAGCGTGGGGTATCGGACCGCTTGTACTCGAAGCCTGTGATGTCGATGTCGTCGACGTCCTTACCTTCCTTCCAAACTATATGTCCGGCATATCTTTTTTTCTTGCCAGCCTGGAAGTACCGCTTGTAGAGCTTCTCGAACTCCATCTGGAAGCGGTGGTCGTCAGCGTTGAGGGTGGCGGCGAACTCGTCGTATCGGTCGTTGATCGTCTCGGCCAGCTCGAATCCGATTTCGAGTGCTTGTGATTTTGAGACCTCATGTCCTAAACTTATCATAACGGAATCGGTATCTCCATATGTCACTTCGTAATCAAGTTCGTTTACCACGTCCTCGGTAAACTGAATAACACCGCGTCCTGTGGCCGTTACAGCGGCTCCCATGTCTTTGTCATAGAGCCGGAACTTATCCCAAGCAAGCACCCCGTAGATCGAGTTCATCACAACCTTGACACTTACCTGCTGGCGGTCGAGACGCTTGTACGAATCCGATTCGGGATCGTGCGTGTTGCGCTCAGCTTTCAGTTCATCGCGGCGGGACAGGAGCTCGTCGACGATCTCTCGGATGATTCCGTCCGGCTCTTTTCGGAAGTGCAGCCCGTTGGGCGCGACGTACGTCTCCCCGTCGTACTCGTCGGGGTCGACGCCCGTCTCCGGCGACAGGTTCATCGTCACCATGCACATCGGGTACAAAGATTTCAAATCAGTTACAACTACGTTCTCCTCGACGCCTGAGATCGGTGGGAACACCGCCGCTCCCTCGTAGTCTCCATCGCTCCCTGCACCTTTCGACGGGAGGACGAACCGCCCGTGCGTCTTGTGCAGGACGTACATGTCGCAGATCTCGTTGGCGACGGACGAGTCCTCTATTCGCGAGCCGACGAACTGGCGGAGCGAGTCGATGAAGTCGATCGTCTCTGTCTCCTTATCGATCTCGACAGTGAGGACGACGTCTTTCAGCGAGTATTCGAGGAGTCGGTCGGGGTCTTCTTCCCACAGGTCGCCGATCTTACCGACGTATGTCTCCTTGCCGAATCCGACCACTTTCTGGCCGATCGCTTCGAGTCGGTAGGATTCTTCCTCGCTGAAGTGGGTGAACTTGTACGCCTGGAGTAGGTCGAAGACGACGCGTCCTTTGAGGTTCGGGTAGTCGCGACCACTCCACACCTCGTCGAGTCGCGAGAGGCGCTCGATGTCGAGGTTCCAGATGGACTTCTCGTTCAGGCGTTCAAGGCGATCACAGATGTACGGCATGTCGAACCCGATGTTCCATGCCGTGAACAGGTCGGGATCTGTCTCCTCGACGTATTCGAGGTAGGCGTCGAGCATCCTGCGCTCGTCAGTGAACGTTCTGAGCTCGACGTCGCCGGCGTCCTCATCAGCCAGTAGGTCTGCTTTGCGGTCGGGGTCGAGTTCCTGGTCGTCGTGTTCCTTACACCACCATACGATATACGATTCGTCGTACGAGTCGAAGGTGGTGAAGCAGACGATGGGCTCGATGCCGTCCTCTGGGAAGCCGTGTCGGTCCTCGACCTCTATGTCCACGTGGTGGACGCGTATGGACGCCTCGTCGGGTGGGTCACATGGTTCGAGCTGGTCGGGGGATTCGAACGTGTGGTGTGTACCCTCGTCGGGGACTTTGATGCCGGCCTTGATCTCGTAGTCGATCATCAGCCGGTTGGGGAACAGGACGTCAGCCTCGTAGTGCTCGTAGTCGTCTCTGATCTTCCCAACCTCGCTGGGCGTGTGCGTGTAGACGCGAGCGAGATCACGCCCCCTGATCGATGTGTAACCAGGCTCGACAGAGACGATCTCCTCGGACCCGAAGCCAGGCTCCGTGGTATCCTCCAGCGGGATGTAGAAGTACGGCCGGTGGTCGTACACGTCCACGCGGTTGACTTTGTTCTCGGCGTCGCGGCCGAAGATGTGCATGACCGGGGCGGTCTTTCCACGAACGGGCTGGTTCGTATAGTCGACCTGCGTTATGAGCAGTTCTTTCATTCCAGCGGCTCTCCAGCGTCATCCCATTCTCGGGCGAGTTGACGCATCTCGTCAATCTCGTCACGATACTTACCGACGACGACGTTCCGGTCGCGGTAGAGCTCCCAGGCTTGTTTGATGCCTGCGTTCATGCGACCTCCGAACGGTCGTGAGCAGCGTCTGCGGGGTGGGGGTTGTGTCTCGAAAACTTCATCATCACGCCTTGGCTATCTGCGGCATCCGAGGTTTGTGGCCGATGATGCGGACGATCGCGGCCTGTGTCTTCGATTTCGCGTGACGACCTCGCATGACCGTGACCATTACGCGTGGTACGTCGTCTCCATCATCTTCGTCTTTCGCGACGAGGATCACCGTATCCGTGGTTTCGTCGTAGCGGGCTTCGTCACAGTACAGCCCGTGGTCGCCGGTCAGTGTCTCCGCGATGTTCCATGCGATAATCGGTCCATATCCCGGTGATTTGGAAACGTACTGGTGCCACCGTTTGCCCGCGTGGAGGCTGACGTCAATCCACTCGAGATCCGGTGTCGCGGGGATCTCAGGCATCGCCGAACACACCCCTCGGTGCCGTCCGTTCCATCGTCTCACAACACTCCTCGGCGGAGAGTCGAACCGTGATATCGTGCGCGTCGAGGTCCTCTGAGAGGACGTGGGCCGCCCCAGTGCTGATCACCTGGGAGAGCTCGTCGAGCGTGAACGTGTAGAGCTTACAGGCTTCCGCGTACTCGAACCAACGACCGCCCTCGAACGAGTGGCCACACGGCATGGCCATGACCATCTCGTCGAGCTCGTATTCCAGGTCGATCGACCCGGGGAGGTCGTCGTTACATTCCGGTGGGACGACAGACGATGGGATGATATCGTGCGCGTCACGGTACCAGTAGCGGGTGCGCTCGACGGTCCCAAAGCAATATGGACAGTGCTTGGGGGTCGACATTAATCACCCTCCACATCGATGCCACCAGCAGCGTGGGCATTGATACGGAGCTGCACCCCAGTGGAACACGCCGGGCACAGACCAGGGTCATCCCACGTTGCGTCGGTGTCCGAGATCGTAGCGCACTCACGGCACACGTCCTGGTCGCTGTCAAGGTCCAGAATCTGGCGAAGTAGGTTGTACTCGATATGACGCCGCCGATCGGGGTCAGCCGACGTACGTTCAAATCCCGCACATCTCCGATTTGCTAACATCCTCTGTAGTTGTCTCTCTGTCTTCATGGACTGTCCTGTACTTCCCCTCGTTCCACGCTATTGGACCCGAAGGTTAGTAATCTATAGTAGGCAAAGAACTATAATAAATATTACTGGTTGCCACTCATATCAGAATTCTATACTTCAAAAACGGGGGGGGGTGCTTTCCGGGCGTCGACTGGCGACATATCTCGCGTCGTATCGGTGGGGTCAGTACCCACCCGGGTCGATGAGCCGCTGGAACCACCGATGTACTGTGTCTGGCCGGAAGGTATCGGTGGTCAGAAACGAGACGGGGGCGTCGCCTGCGGAGGGGGGCACCGCCATCGGACACAGATAGTCGGCGTGCTGTATATACCAGTTTTCTGAGTGTCTACCGAACGCGCCGCGTCCAGACCCAGTCGTATCGACGATCGCGGTCGACGAACTCGTTCGGCGATTCTCTCCGAATGCGCCCTGAGGAGTAGGTCTTGTGTCGGTCGTATGCGATCATGTGGGTCGGCACCGGAACACCCCACTTGTAGTGACCCATGACCGCCAGACCGACGCCACGCCGCCCTTTCGAAACAGCACACGACGCGGCCACCAGCGCATAGTCGTCACAGTCACCAGTACCCTTTCGAACGGTCTTGGCGGGACGCTGGGCCCGATCGTTCCAGAGTCCTGGTGGATCGGCTTTCCACTCGTACTCGTTGCGACTCCAGTCACGCAGGTCGAACGTTCGCCAGCGAGATGAATCCTCGACATATCGGTTCGGGAACGACCACACCATCCAGGAGAACGGTGCCATCAGAGCCACCCGCTCGGGTGTGTCCAGTAGTTGACGACGCTGTCTGCGTAGAACGAGTGTTCCTCGTTGTCTTCGTCGGTGAACGTTACCAGTGTGCGGTTCGTCGCCCCGTCGTCCGAAAACTGGGCGTCGAGGTGTAACTCAGCGACACGATCGTTTTCGAGCTCGACGATCACTTCGCCGTGGTCTCGGAGGGCTTGCCGGAATCCCATCTCGTCTCAAACAAGCCGCGAGTCTCTATATACCAGTTTTCCGACCTATTTATCAGCGGAGCATGGTTTAAAAGGGTCGCTGAAACCGGTCTTACGTGGTGACGTTGGAATCCGTGGGTAGAGAGTCGGGACCCGTCCGCCAGTGACCACCTGGCGGCCAGAGCGTCACGGCATCCGTCAGTGACACTCAATCTATGAAGTACCAGAAGATAAATATTTTTGTAAGCCGACACGACAGGTTTCACAGGGTTTTGAGTTTGTCGAGTGTGTCGGCCTCGTCCTTGTCTTCGCGGAACGCTTCGAGGCTGGGGAATCGGAGCGCGTAGGTTCCGTCGTCGTTGGCCTGGAGCTCGCGCCAGGATACCTCGACGATCTCGTCGACGACCGTGTCCCGCTCCTCCCATTTGATGCCGTCGTAGTCTTCGATACCGGCACCAACACGGCCAACGGGCGTTCCATCTTCCGTCTCCAGTTCCATCCCGCCAACCATTCCGGCGTTGCTGTTCTCTCCTTCGTGGACGGCTACGACGCGTAGCTCGACGTTCTCTTTCGTCGGGAGCATCTTCCGCCAGTGTGGTGAGCGCCGATTGAACTCGTAGGGTGCGTCGACGCGTTTGACCACCGCTCCTTCAAGGCCGTCTCGCAGGAACTCCTGGTAGTGACTGACGAGGTCCTCGTCGAGCATGGGTGTGTACGACGGTGCGACCCAGTCCGTGTGGTCATGGGCGAATAGCCAGAACAACAGGAAGTATCGTCCGCCCGCCGTCATCTTGGACACGTCCCCGTCGTAGGCTGGCCACTCGTTCTCCGCGTAGACCAGGTCGAAGAACTTGAACTCGATGTCGATCTCTTGCTCGTCGACATCCTCCTGGCGACCAAACCGGGTCATCACTTGCTGGAACGGCTGGCGCTCCCCGTCCTTGTAGGGGATCGCTTCCCCGTCGAAGATGTACTGTCCCTCGGCGGTGATCACATCCTCGAGCTCGCGCAGCTCGGGGAGGCTGTTCGTCACGTCGTTCGCGTTCCGACTGAACGCCCGGAGGATGCCGTCGTCGGCGGTGTTGTAGTGGACGAGGATGCGTGCCCCGTCGTACTTGGGCTGGATCATCCACTCCGCCCGTGGGTCTTCCGGGATCGGCTTCGATTTCGCCAGCATGGGGAGGAACGGTCGCCCGCAGAGTGGTTGCATGATCGGGTTGTGGTAGCTCTCGGGACTCGCGATTGTCGCACACAGATCGACCACTCGGGGGTTCAGTGCCAGCGCCCGTCGCGAGTCATCGATGCCGTGCTCCTTACAGAGGATGCTGACGACGGATTTTTCGCCGACGCCGAAGCTCACCCCTTTCTTACCGAGGAACGCGTGTGCGACCCACTTGGGCTCCTTGTAGTCCGAGAGGGCCTGTCGGATCAGTCGGCCACCCTCGTCTCCCGTGGCGTCACGTATCTGGTGGCATCTCCGGTACAGGTCGCCAAGACTTACATCCGTTCTCGGGACGAGGCGGTTCGTCTCGGCGGCCACATGGCCGATCGCGCTGGGAAGGTCGCCGTAGTCGCGCTCGTGATCGCGGAGCGTACTGACGTCTGTATCGAGTGTTTCAGCAGCGATCTCTCGCAGGGATGTCTTCCCGACGCCGATATCGTCGAAGGGCTCTCGTGTCAGAAATGAGATTGCTCCCATGAAGTCGGAACTCCTCGGATCGAGTTTGTCGAGACACTCGATGATGACGCGGTCTTTCGGTTCCGCGCCGCCTACAAGTCTCTCTCCGTACGTGCTGAACTCCGTTAAGTCCATATAATAATCTTGACGTGTTAAGATATTAAGTGTTTCTTCTCCCCCTCTAAACCTACTCGACGATGTGGATCAAGAACGACCCGCAGTTGAGGCACGCATCGGTCGCACCGACATCGTCTTCCATCGAGAGTGTTTGAATGGTCTTCTCGCAGTCGTCACACCGGTATGACGTGGTGACTGTTTTCGTTCGTGGGATGGCCGCTTCTGTTGGTCGTGGTTTCATATCGCTGCTGGTGGCATCCAGTGCGGTGTTTAGAGGAACTTCCGTTTCAGACCACTCGTGCTGATCGGCTTCCCCGCCTTGTCGTCGTCTTCGTACGGGGGGACGTGGATCTTTCCGCACGTGACGCACTGGTAGTAGTGGCGGCGCCGGGCGTCGAGGCCGACGCGTCCTGTCTTCTTGATCATCGCGCTCCCACACTGGGGACAAATGGTCATACACGATGTACGCGCGACCGGTATATCATATTTCTGGTAGTATAAGCCCCTGGGGAGATTCGAACTCCCGACTCATGGCTTCGAAGGCCAGTGCTCTGTCCTGGCTGAGCTACAGAGGCGCAAACGACCACTCCTCACTCGTCGAGGAGGACAACCGCTTCACCGTCAACAACCACGTCCGAGGTTGTCTCTGCGTACGTTCGAAGTCGATACCGTGACTGGCCGAGATCTTCGACGACCTCGACTGTCGCGGTGAGCTTGTCTCCGAGGTAGACGGGTTTCTGGAACTCGAGTTCCTGTGAAAGGTAGACAACCGTCGCGACCTCGGGGTCGACCAGGTCGGTCAGCGCGGCGCTGAGCATCCCACCTGCGAGCATCCCGTGGGCGATCCGTTCGCCGAACATCGTCTCGGCGGCGTGATCGTCTTCGAGGTGAAGCGGGTTTTCGTCCCCGGTGACAGCCGCAAATGATTCGACAAGCGCGGCGTCTACGTGTTTCGTGCGCGATTCTGACCGACCGACTGTGACCAATCCATTACTGGCTGGCCGCTCCTTTGTCGTGGACATGGTGAGGTGTCTGCTACGTAGGGTGCGTGTCCTACGGGAAGGACGTGTGACTCGTGCCACAGTCCATTGGGCGAGCAGGATTTGAACCTGCGATCTCGTGCACCCAAGGCACGCGCGATAACCAGACTACGCGATCGCCCAGCAGTGTCAAGCGAAATCCCCGAACTCTTATGTAGTTCGGCTATTTTGCCTGACGGAGGGCCGGTCCCGCGACTCGAACGCGGTTCTCAGCAGTCACAGTGCTGAATCTTAACCAGTTTAGACCAGTCCGGCCACGTCGTGTCTGGGCGCTGGTCGCACCCTGATTATCCCGGAGGGAATCGAACCGACGGCCACCTGATTGAAAGTCAGGCATCTCTCGCCAGCGGGACTTCTGGAGGTGGACTGAACGGAAGGCTTCGGGGAGGATCGAACTCCCGGCCGCTCGATTACAAATCGAGGGCTCTACCAACTGAGCTACGAAGCCACACCGTGTGGTGTGTCGGGTGGCCAGCCCGACCTCGCGAGTGATCGGTCACTCAACGTCCTCTGGGATTCTTTTGTGGTTCGGGACTACCGAGCTCAGCGGCCAGAGGCCAACCGCCCCACGGGTCGGGAGGGATTCGAACCCCCGGTCATTCGGTTAAAAGCCGAACGCTTTACGCAGGCTAAGCTACCGACCCACCGCATGGGCGTCACGTACTTCCCACCGTGGGCGCTGTCGATGTGTCGATCTGTACGCCGGAGCGCAGGGGTCGATCACCGTGTCGCATGTACCCGGCCGGGCTCGAACCAGCGGCCTCTCACTTGCAAAGCGAGCGTTCTACCGAGCTGAACTACGGGCACTCGGATGGGGGATCGCTCCCCCTTCTCGATCGGCTCTTAGCGCCTTCCCACGGACCGCGTTCGTCCGCAGGCGTTCGCGATTCTCGAGCAGGACCGCACACCCCCGTCCGGGCTGAGCCCGGGGTTTTGGGGGATTGGCACACCCGGATTCGAACCGGGGGCATCCTCGATGTGAGCGAGGTGGTCTACCTGACTGACCTATGCGCCATGCAGGGGGACGCGGGAGGGACCCGCGCCGTGTCACCTCCCCAGGCTACCCCGTTGTAGCGGGACCGTGCGATTTCCTACAAGGTGGTCCCAAAGTGGGCCCGGAAGGATTCGAACCCCCGGCCGGTCGATTTGGAGTCGACTGCTCTGGCCTGGCTGAGCTACAAGCCCCATGTCTAGTTTCTTATGTTTTTGAATGTCCTATACTTGACGTGTATCGATATTAAGTGTATCGGTATTCTGACACTCTCAGGCGCCAGGACGAGGACTCGAACCTCGCACCTCGTGATTAACAGTCACGCGCCCGCACCAGGCGGGCCCTCCCGGCTCAAATGAGAGTGATCACTGTTGAACACGTTCTGGCATATTATCATGCCAGTCACACGTCGTATGCGGATAGCCGGGGAAACCCGCTGTCAGTGACATTGACGTATCAGAAACAATACGTTGGATGATCTTAAATCTATCGTGTGGGTGAGTTGCAGTCACATGGTCTGCACGTACATATGGGCACGTACGTACGTACATACGCCTGTTTTGAGGATGAATGTCGGGACAGGTGGGGCGCGAAAGCGGCACGTTACTGGTGGCATCCAGGGCGCGCGCGAAGACTTAAGCCGCTCCGTAGAGCACGTTCGCGGGAACGGCCATGAAGTGTAACACCTGCGGTGCAACGTTCGATCGATACGAGGCCGAATGGTCCGATGGCGACTGGACTGGCCTCAAGTTAACGTGTCCGTCGTGTGGCGATCTCCTCCGGACATACGAGCTCGAAGACAGCGAGACGCCAGACCCACTCCCCGCCCATTAGCGGCGATATTCATATATCTGCATACGGTTTATACCGCGGTGTCTGTCGATTAGAGGTTGAAGGTGGGGATCGCTCGCAGATACTCCTCTCGCAGGTGATCTTCGCCGTAGGTCGTGTACAGAGCCACCATGTCAGCGTCCGCATCGCCGCGTAGCGCCGCGATCAGGTCTCGTGGACAATCGTTCCAGTTCAACCATGAGGTGAAGCAGCGGCGGGCGTCGTGGGGAGAGAGGTCCCCGAGTTTCTCGGCCACCCGTGGGTCGTCGCTCTTGACGACACGCTCTGTTCGTTCGCGTGCTTTCCACCACCAGCGTGAGACGGACATCGGATCGACTCTCGACCCATCACGACTCGGAAAGAGCCACCCTTCGTCATTGATACCGTCACCGAGACCGTCCATGACGTGCTCTCGTTGGTCGATCCAGCGCCGGATGACGTCGGCTGTTTCTTCGTCGATGAACTTCGGGTCAGCCCGGTCGCGACTGATTCGCTGCTCCCCCACCCCTTTGGGCGATCTGTTGTAGACCTTCAGCTCGTCGAGGTCGACATCATCGAGTTTGAGCCAGGCCAGTTCTTTCCGTCTGAGCCCAGTCTTCGCGGGGAGGAGCAGGATGGCTCGACTCCGCGCTTCGTTGTTTGGTTTGAACAACAGCCGATATTCCTCTGGTTTCACGACGGTCCCGGGACTTTGACCACTTCGTCTGAGGACACCCTTGTGCCTGTTTTTGTACTCGTCGAGTGGGGTCGTCACCGGGTTGTTCAGTGGTCCCCATGGTTTGGTCTGCATCCAGTCGTAGAGCCGTTTCAAGCGTCGAAGGTACGATACGATGGTCGACGCATCGGGTCCATCAGCACCGCCGTAGGTATCCGCGAACTCGCTCACAACGTCCTCGTCGACATCCAGGAAAGGAACGTCTCCAGTGTGCCGTCGGAAGCATCGAAGGGCGGATCTGTACGGCCTCTCGGTCGATTCGGCCAGATGTTTCTCGTCGATGAACTGGTCGACGATATCGTCGTTCGGCGGTGCATCTGGCCTGTCGTCGTCATCCGAGTCGTCACGGAGTCGTTCGTTCTCCTGGCGGAGATCGCGAATCTCGTCTCGGATGTCCTGAAGCATGTCCTTGAGCTCGTCGTCATCCCCTGGGATACCGCTCATCGGTTAGCCTCCCTGATCTTCTCGGGCGACATCCTGACAGCCCCACAGTAGGCAACGAACGCTCCAGGGTCGGCCGTTTTCACACGACCTCCGTGACGGTCGACCTCGACGTGTCCACCAAGCTCTGGCTTCTCCATGGCTTCGACGATATTGGAGACGGCCTGTCTGCTCACGTCGATCTCAGCCGCGATCTCGTCGATGGGAACGAAGTTGGGCGATTTCGCGCCGATGTTATCGTCTCGACAGAGGATTTCGAGGATACGCGCTTCAGTTCGGTGGACCTCGGCGACGACGTCGGTGTCCGTGTCGGAGAGTTTCTCCATTTCGAGCTCGGCCTCCAGGTCGTCGACCCTGTTCTGGGCGGCGCGAACTTTGGCTTCGAGCTGGTCAATCTGCTCCTCGTGCTCCCACGTATCAGAAAGTTTAGTATCCCATGAATCCATACCATATTGTATGAGTTCGCAAATCCCTTCGCTCCACTGTGGCTTCTCGTCACCCCTGACGAGACCCATGTCGGCGACGATGAAATCACGCACTTCAGCCTTTGTAGGCCGGTTTTCTCCGGGTTTGCCGAAGTACAATCTCACCATCCGATCGGACGGGTTCGTCTCTTGCATCACACCAGCTACATACACTCAGGAGTCATAAAAGATTATCTATAAGAGCGTTAATGTCGCCCGGAACACTAACGACCGGCGTCACACCAGGCGGCGTGCCGAGTCGGCCGGGAAACCCTCGTGCCGGGCGGGTCGCCCGTTAGGGCGACCGAATGCCGAAGCGGCGTAAGCCGCTGAGGCGGGGGACTTTGTTAGGAGTCCCCGATCAGTGGTCGGTCACTACCCGTGTCGCGTGCCCGGGTTCTCCGCGCTGTCATCGCGCCCGTACGGACCGGCTCGGGCGGGGACTGAGGCACGCACTCACGAGTTGTGGGGCCACGCTAAAACACTTCGCGGTCGGGGCGTCTCGACTGTCGGAGGTGGGGACCGACCCGTGACACCTCAGACGGTGTACTCGTCTTCGCGGATCTGGACGTAGGCGCCGTCGCGGAACTTCCGCTTGAACCACCTGTAGGCGCCGACGGCCTTGATACCGGTCCAGCCGGTCCGGGCGGCCTCACGCCAGCGGTACCCGCCCAGGTGCTGCATGTGGTCGCCGGCGGCGAAGGCGGCGTCCCAGTCGTCGGGTTCCCAGCCCCGCACCAGTTCGGCGAAACAGACGTTTCGCAACACCTCGTCGCCGATGGCCGCCTTCCACTCGCGGTTGTAGCGGTCGAGCCGTCCCTGCGCGGCGAGTTTGCCGGCGATCTCGCCCGTTCGATAGGCGACGTGGTCGCCGCCCTCGTGGAAGGCCGAGGTCGTGCCCATCGCGCCGCCGACGACGGCGACGTTCGCGCCGACCGGCGATTCGATGGGGCGTGTCGAAGAGATGGGGTAGGCCTCGGTCCCACCGCGCTTGCCGCGGTCCTCGACCAGCGGGAAGTCTTCGATGTCGTACTCGGGATACTCGCGTTCGAGCAGTCGACGGAGATACACCGCGCCCGAGGGCACCTGTTCGTCGTCGGACTGCAGGAGTGCATACGCGTCGCGGTTCTCCACGTCGTCCAGGTCGACGCCGATCGGCATCGTCAGACCCACGCGGGCGACGTTGTCGTCGTTCGGGAAGATCCACGGATAGGCCGTGTGGCCCGGCATCACGCCCCACCAGAACTTGAGATAGTCGGGGTCGAACAGCTCCTCGGGAATGCGACGGTGTTCCTGGTAGGCGATGTGGTTCGCTGAATTGGCGGCCAGAAACTCCGCGACCGATCGACCCTCGGGCATGAACTGGTCGAGGGTGTCCGTCGTGATCGTCCGCTGGGGACCGTCCGCGAGGACGAGCGCGTCGGCCACTATCTCTTCGCCGTCGGCCAGTTCGACGGTGTGCGTGTAGCCGTTCGAGGTGTCGGTCTCGATGCCTCTGACGCTGGTGCCGACGCGATAGGTCGCACCCGCGTCCTCGGCGCGCTCGCGGAGCCAGTCGTCGAACCGGGCGCGGTGGAAGGCGAAGCCGAAGTGGTCGTAACTGGCGTCGATACCGGTCCGCTCCAGGGTCATCTTCCGGTTCGGGCCGATGAACTCGGCGCCGTCGAGTGTGCTGAGGATCACGTCGTCGGGGAACTCGCTCGCGTCGAGGTTCATGACCTCCAGCCAGTAGTCGAGCATCCCCGCGGCGTCCGTGGAGTCCGGCCCGAGTCCCTCGCGGTCGGCCCGGGGGACGCCCTTCTCGACGACGAGCGCGTCCGCGCCCTCGGCGGCGGCTGCCCGGGCGGCCGACGAGCCCGCGGGACCTCCGCCCACGATGGCGACGTCAACGCTGTCCATACGCTGTCACCTGCCTCGCCGGAGTATAAATCCCCCCGTATTGGCACCGAACAGAGTTATCAGCGAGCCAGCGAAACCGAGAACGATGCCCGACCTGCTGGACACGTACCTGGAGAACCGCTGGCTGGTCCAGCCCAACCACGCCAACTCGCTCGGGACCACCCACGGCGGGAACGTGCTCAAGTGGATGGACGAACTCGGCGCGATGTCGGCGATGCGCTTTGCCGGCGAGAACTGCGTCACTGCCAGTATCGACGGCGTCGAGTTCCGCCGACCGATCCCGCTGGGTGAGGCTGCCGTCGTCGAAGCTTACGTCTACGACGCCGGGCGCACGAGCGTCCGTGTCAGAGTCCGCGTCCATCGCGAGAACCCGCGGACCGGTGAGCGCGAGTTTACCACCGAATCCTACGCCGTCTACGTCGCCGTCGACGAGGACCGCGAGCCCACGCCCGTCCCCGCGCTGACCGTCGATTCCGAACGGGGCGACCGCCTCCGCGACGAGGCGCTCGAAGGCCGCTGACGGGCTGTCGAGTTCGAACCGCGGAGGTACTCGAGGTTCCCGACACGTGGGAACCGCCACGAGACATTAATGTTGGGTGGTAACAATACACACGTATGGCAGAACGCACTCGCCGCGAGCTGGACGCTATCGAGATCGCCGACTTCCTCCACGGCCAGCAGACGGGCGTGCTCTCGCTCGCCGACGGGGACGACGCCTACTCGATCCCGGTTTCGTTCGATTACGACGAGGACGAGGCAGCCGTCTACTTCCGCTTTGGCTACGGCCCGGACAGCCAGAAGCGCCGATACCTCGACGCCGTGGACACCGCGTCGTTCGTGGTCTACGACCAGACCGAGGGGGGCTGGAAGAGCGTCGTGATGGAAGGCGGGGTCGAGCGCGTCTCGGAGTCGAGTCTCGACTCATCGATCCTCGAAGCGGTGGACGAACTCGACATCCCGTACTTCCAGGTCCACCACCGCCCGGCGGGCGACATGGACTTCAACATCGTCCGCCTCGACGCCACGAAACTGACCGGGATCGTCGAAGGAGTCTGAGCCGACGGCTGTACCGGTCACCGGAACCATTCCGACCGTCGTGGAGGCCGGCCGATGGGGGAACAGTCGGTCGACTTATCCCCGCCGTAGTCGACTGTTTTGGTATGGCCCTCGACGTCGACCCGCCGAACCCGCCCGAACTCCAGGCGATAGACCCTAACGAGTACGAGGACGCACAGGTCGCCGAGGACGCAGATTACCGGCGCGAGGAACTGTCGACGTTCCTCGAAGCCGGCGCCTGGGACGAAGCCTTCGAGGAGTGGGCGGCGGACACCCCGATGGACCGGACGACGTTCGCCATCGTCGAGGACCTCGACCTCGTCGAGCACTTCGACTTCTTCTGGGACTCCTACGCCGAACGTGTCGGTTATCACGCGCCCGGCATCCCAGAGGACTGGAAACAGCGCGACCTCCATCCGGACCTGCAGTCGTGGGGCACCGTCTCGGCCATCAACGCCGGGCTTACCGAACTCGGACAGGTCGTCTGTGACGTGCTCAAAGACAACTACGTCGACTGGGAGACCGAGTACGAAGCCCCCGACGACCTCCCGGACTTCTGAATGCGTTCTTCGGTCGGATCCGCGGCAAGGTCGGACCCTGTCGCTGTGGGTCGCGAGTTTCATTACCCGGGGTCGCCCATATCGGGTATGGTGACGATCAAGGCACCGAGAGAGCGAACCTGCGAGCGGTGCGGACGGCGCGACGAGTACGACACCGAGCGCGGGGCCTGGACCGTCGTGACCGACGAGGACGGCAACAGGCAGTCGGGCACCCCCTACTGTCTGCACGACTGGGACATCAACGGGACGTACAATCCGCTGAGCGGCACGTACTGACTGTTCTCGAAACGATTTACGGTTCTCGATTCGGTCACTCCACCGGAGTGCCGTCAGTTCGACGGCTCCGGAGCGCTCTAGTATCGTGAGAGTCCTCGTTGGGAGAGTCTGTGGTCACTCCGGTCGCTCGCGGACTCTCTCCGCCGTGGGGCGTCCGTCGGTCGCGGATCCGAACGGCGTGGACCGTCTCGGTCGCGTCGTCGACGACGACGGCACTGCCCACCTCTGTCGGCATCCGTGCGGTGAACGAACTGTCCACGTAGGTCGGGCGTGCGGATTCCAGCGCTGCGATGTCGGCTTCCGAGGTCAACCGGTGAGCGAGGAGGACGTCCGTCTGTGAGAGGCAGACGTCGGAGACCGCGCTGGGACGCTGGGTCGCGACCACGAGACTGACGCCGGGCGCGCGACCGCGAGTCAGTAGTCGTTCGAGCGCCTCGGCCGCGATCCCCTCGAAAAACGCGTGTGCCTCGTCGACGAGCACCCAGGGGAGTCGCTCGATGCGCTCGTCGACGCGGGCACGATAACAGGTCTCGGCGACGACCCGTGCGACGGCGTTCATCGGGCCCGAATCGAGTCCCGAGCAGTCGAGCACTGTGACGTCACCACCCGCGAGGTCGACGGCGCCGAGTCCGTTCGGGTCGAAGACGCCCCAGGCTTCGGCCATCGCGAGGTGGTTGTGTGCCGCACGGCTGTCGGCAGCCGGCGCGTCCGCGAGGTCGACGTGGTCGGCCATCCCTGCGAGGGTGTCTGCCGCGCGCGCGGCGTCCCAGACGAGGCCACCGGGACCGCTCTCCGGGTCGAGCCCGACGAGGGGACACCACGACGCCGGGTCGAGCGCAGCCGGGTCGACTGTCGGATCCGTCGTGACCTTCGCGGCGATCTCGTCCTGGCCACCGAGCGGTTCGAACGCGCCCATCGGGTCGACGAGGACCGGTGCGAGGCCGGGCGTCTCGGCGAGTTCCTCCGCGAGTACCCCCAGCGTGTGTGATTTCCCGTAGCCGCGCTTGCCGACGACCGTCACTGCGTGGGGTCGCTCCAGGTCCAGCGTCACGGGAGCACCGTCGCTGCCGTCTATCGCTCGATAGACGCCGAGGCGTGCGACGGGTCCCTCGGCGCTGTCGCGCCCGAGTACGAACGTCATAGCACGGGCTGGTCGCCCGTTCGTATTTGAATGTACGTCTCGAACGGGCCCGTAAAGAAGAAAACGAGCGTTTGAATTCCAGGTCGAAAAGTGACAGTACGAGCCAGGGCAGGGATTCGAACCCCGGGATTCTCGATTACAAGTCGAGTGCTTGAACCACCCAAGCTCCCCTGGCGCAGTAGCCGATTACCCCCCGTCCTTTGAGAGGTTATCGTTTTCGAGTGGTTTTTCCAGGCGGACGCGGTGGGAGTCGTAGCCCTGGCGCCGGTAGAACCGACGGGCGTCCTCGTTGTCGGCCATCGCCTCGAGCGAGACGAACGCAGCACCACGGTCGGCGAGGCGCTCTTCGGCGCGCGAGAGGAGCCGACCGCCGACGCCGCGGTCCCGGTAGGGCGGGGCGACGTAGAGGTTCTCGACGACGCCGCGCCGGCCGCCGCTGCTCTCGTCTTCGACGTGGAACATGGCGAACCCGACGACACCGACACCGTCTTCGCGCGCGACGAGCAGGCCGCCGGAGACTGCGTGGCGCGAGGCGGCCTCGCGAACGGACGCGCGGTTGCTCGCGGGGTCGACCCGTGAGCCGTACGCGGTCTGTTCCTCGGCCAGTGCCACCCACAGGTCCGCGACGGTCGCCGCGTCGTCTGTGGTTCCGGGCACGATTTCCATGTACCGAAGATAGTGGGCGTCGAGCGGGAAATCAGTTCCTGCGCGGCGGCCGAGCGAACGAACCGTTCGGTCGACCGCCAGTTCGGGCGACGAGAGGCCGGTCGAGGGGGTCGAGAGGACACACCATTTATATCTACAGGCGCGGAGGGGTATCACGAACGCACGCATGTCCGGGGTTGACACTGGTTCATTGACGTCGGTTCGCTCGGTGGTGGTCGAGCGGCCGAAACTCGCACTGGTCGGGGCGCTCGGGGGGCTGGTAGCGCTCGACCTTCTCTTTCGACTCCTCGGCTTCCGACTGTTCGTCGGACCGGTCGGACTGCTCGGAGGGGAACTCGCTTTCGAACGCTTGCTGACGCTGCTCTGGGACGGAACTGTGGTCGGCCTGGGGATCGGCCTCGCCGGGATCGGCCTCTCGATGACCTACAGCATCCTCCGATTCGCGAACTTCGCCCACGGCGACTACATCACGAGCGGCGCCTTCGCGGGCTGGGCTGTCGCCTGGTTGCTCGCCGGTTTCAGCACCGGCAACCTCTCGGGCAACGTCGGCTATCTCGCGCTGGTCGGCGGTGCGCCCGAGGGACCGAGTTCCAGCGAACTCGGGATCAACGTCCTCGGGACGCCGCTGGCCATCCTCGCCGGACTGGTCGTCGCCGGAGTCGCGACCGTGGCGCTCGCGCTCGTCCTCGACAGAGTCGTCTATCGGCCGATGCGCGACGCCGAAGGGATCTCCCTGCTCATCGCGAGCATCGGCGTCGCGCTCGCGTTGCGCTACCTGATCGTCTTCGTCTTCGGCGCGGCCAATCGCGGACTCACGGCCGGCGGGGAACGACTCATCCTCGCGGGTGTGAACGGGAAACTCGCGCTCGTGAACAAACGCTCGACGCTCATCGTCGCACAGAACGACGGCCCACCTGCCGACGCCTTCTACGTCGAACTGCCGGTGATCGACCTCGGCGGGTACTCGGCGGAGGTCATCTCGGTCACGAGCGTCGAGGTGACACTCGTGGTCACGTCGCTGCTCCTGATGTACGGTCTGCACCTCCTGCTCCAGCGGACGAAACTCGGGACGGCGATGCGCGCGACCGCCGACAACCAGGACCTGGCCCGCGTCACGGGTATCCCGACCGAGCGGGTCGTCCGCGCCACCTGGATGGTCGGAGGCGGACTCGCTGGCGCCTCCGGGTTCCTGCTCGCGCTCGAACGGGGGACGCTCTCCTTCAACCTCGGCTGGCTCCTCCTGCTGTTGATATTCGCGGCGGTGATCCTCGGCGGTATCGGCTCCATCTACGGCGCTATCGTCGGCGGAATCCTCATCGGCCTGACCAACTCCGTCTCGCTGGTGTGGATCCCCTCGTCGCTGTCGACGGCCGCTGCCTTCGCGATCATGATCTTCGTGCTCTTGCTCAAACCAGACGGGCTCTATGGGGGGGTGCGAACCGCATGAGCGCCGCCGACGCGCTGGCCGACAGGTTCGACCGCTTCGAGGAGACGCCGCGCTGGCTGTTGGACGTCGGACTCATCGCCGCGACGATGGGCGGTATCTACCTGCTCTTTACGATATTCACGTTTATCGGCCCATCTCAGGGAACCTTCGGCGCGGTCGTGAGTAACCTCCAGACCATCACCTTCTGGACGGCGCTGTACGCGATGATGGTGCTCGCCCTGAACCTCCACTGGGGATACACCGGCCTGTTCAACATCGGCGTCGCGGGCTTCATGGCCGTCGGCGTCTACACCTTCGCCGCGCTGACCGTCCCGGCGACGGGCAGTCCGCCGGGCCTCGGCCTCCCGCTGTGGGTCGGGATCATCGGCGGCATGCTCGCCGCGGCGCTCGTCGGCGCCGTCACCGCTCTGCCCGCCCTCCGACTTCGGGCGGACTATCTGGCTATCGTCACGGTAGCGCTCTCCGAAATAATCCGATTGACGCTGCTCTCGACGAAGTTCGAGTCGTTCACGCTGTTCGCCAACCTCGACTTCGAGGTCGGGGGGATCGAGATACTGCCCGACATCGCACTGGGGACGGGGGCGGGTCGGGGGATGAATATCCCAGTCAACCCGTCGATCCCGGTCAAGGGCATCTTCTACACGAACCCGAGCAACCCGGCGGCGGGGCAACGAACGGCGATCGGGGAGGCAGTCCTCGGCGCGTTCGGCGCGGCGGGCGTCAGGGAGACGGTGGTCGTCTCGCTGGCCTACACCCTCTTGCTCATCCTCGTCGTGGCGCTCTTTTACTGGTTGCTCGTACGCGTCGGGAACTCCCCGTTCGGCCGAGTTCTCAAGGCCATCCGGGAGGACGAACTGGTCGCCAACTCGCTGGGCAAGGACACCCGGCTGTTCAAGATCAAGGTGTTCATGCTCGGCTGTGCGCTGATGGGGCTGGGCGGGATCCTCTGGGAGGCCCAGCGGGGCTTTACCGACCCGACGTCGCCGACGTTTCGCCCGATCCAGACCTTCTACATCTTCGTCGCGCTGATCATCGGCGGTGCCGGGTCGAACACGGGGAGCGTTCTCGGCGGTGCACTCTTCGCCAGTCTCCTCTTTCAGGGGCCGCTGTTCGTTAGCCGCACCGTCTCGTACCTGTTGAACCTGGGGGACGCTCCCAGTTCCTTCGCAGCCGCCGTCGGCCCGATCTTCGCCCTGGAGGTCGGTCCCTTCCTCGCCTACGCCGCCGGCAACATCGAGGAACTGCGGTTCGTCCTCCTGGGCCTCGTGCTCGTCTACCTGATGCAGAACCGACCCGAAGGACTGCTCGGCCATCGCAAGGAGGTGGCCGCGAGCGTCGACCTGATCGACCGCGACGGGAACCGACCCCGCGACGCCGCGGCGACCGACGGAGGTGAGACCGATGAGTGACGCCGACCAGACGGCGGAAGCGGCCGCCACCGAGGCCGACACGGACCGCGGCCCCTCAGAACTCGTCGTCGAGGATCTGGTCAAGACCTTCGGCGGTGTCCACGCCGTCGACGGCGCCACGTTCGAGGTCGAGGAGGGAGCGCTCACGGGACTCATCGGTCCCAACGGCGCAGGCAAGTCGACGACGTTCAACTGCATCACGGGCGTCCACGAACCAGACGGCGGAAGCGTCACCTTCCGCGGCGAGAACATCACCGGACTGCGAACGGCCCGGATCGCGAACCGCGGCCTCGTTCGCACCTTCCAGATCGCCCGCGAACTCGAAGAGATGACGGTTCTGGAGAACCTGATGCTCTCACCCCGGGATCAGGTCGGCGAGAAACTCTCCCACGCCGTCCTCCCGGGCCTGCGCGGGGGTGTTCGCGACCAGGAACGGGCGTTGCGCGAGGAGGTCTGGGAGACGCTGGAACTGTTCGAGATCGACCACCTCGCCGGCGAGTACGCCGGCAACCTGAGCGGTGGCCAGCGGAAACTGCTCGAACTCGCGCGGGCGCTGATGGTCGAACCCGACCTCCTCTTGCTCGACGAACCCTTCGCCGGCGTCAACCCCACTCTCGAAGAGAAACTGCTGGAACGTATCCACGACCTCCGGGAGTCACAGAACCTCACCTTCCTGCTGGTCGAACACGACATGGACCTCATCATGGACAACTGCGAGCACGTCATCGTCATGCACCAGGGCAGCGTCCTCGCTGAGGGGCCGCCCGAGGCGATCCGGAACAACGACCGCGTCATCGACGCCTACCTGGGGGACGAACTGTGAGCGACGCTGAAGACGCGGGAGCCGCCGCGGACGCGTCGACCGAAATAGCCGAGTCTGCCGGGACGACGGACGCTGACTCGCTGCTGGCAGTGCGGGATCTGGACGCGGGCTACGGCGACTTGCAGATCCTGAACGGGGTCGACATGGACGTCGCCGACGAGGAGTACGTGACCGTCGTCGGCCCGAACGGCGCGGGCAAGTCGACAGTGATGAAGTCGGTCGTCGGGCTCACTCGCATCTTCGGCGGGACCGTCACGTTCGACGGTCGCGAGATAACCGGCGAGAACCCCGAGGAGGTCATCCACCACGGGCTGAGTTACGTCCCCCAGAGCGACAACGTCTTCGCGGGCCTGTCTGTGAGAGAGAACCTGGAGATGGGTGCCTACATTCTCGACGAGGTGCCCGAGGAACGCATCGAGGAGGTGTACGACCGGTTTCCGGTGCTCGAAGAGCGCACGGACCAGCGCGCCGGGACGCTGAGCGGCGGCCAACAGCAGATGCTCGCGATGGGGCGCGCACTCATGTTAGACCCCGATCTCCTCCTGCTCGACGAACCCTCGGCGGGACTGGCGCCGGACCTGGTCGAGGAGATGTTCGACCGCATCGACGGCATCAACGAGAGTGGCACGGCCGTGTTGATGGTCGAACAGAACGCCAAAGAGGCGCTCAGGCGGTGTGACCGCGGGTACGTGCTCGTCCAGGGCGAGAACCGCTTCGAGGACAGCGGCGACGCGTTGCTCTCCGACGAGAACGTCCGCCAGCAGTTCCTCGGCGGGTGAAAAACGCACACCGTCGAAAAAACGGACCGACGGCCCGCTCAGGCGGAGAAATCGATCTGGTCGATGTTCTCGAAGCCGCCTTCCTGGTAGCGGTAGAGCTGGTAGGTCGCAGCGGCGATGTCGCCGGCGTCGTCGAACTGGATGGTCCCTGCGGCGCCCTGATAGTTGATCTCGGTGCCGTTGGCGGCCATCTCCAGCCCCTCTGCGAGGTTGTCCGGGGTGACCGTCTCGCCGCCCTCGTTGGCGACGGCGTTCATCTGGTCGCGGATCGCAGAGCCGGTGTTCTCGCCGGCGGCGGCGTTGGCCAGTGCCAGCACCGCGACGGCGTCGAACGACTGTGCCGTGAACGGGCTCTCGGCCGGGTCCGCGTCGTAGGCGTCCTGATAGAGCGAGTCGAACGTGTCGCGGCCGGGCCCGACCGACGCGGGCGCGGTTCCCCAGACGTTGCGCATGGAGTTACCGACGTTGCCCGGCAGGTCCTGGCTCTGGAGGCCGTCCGGGACGATGATGTCACAGAAGTCCTGGGAGTAGTCGTTGTAGAAGTCCCGGAAGATCTGGACGCCGCTGGCCGGGTACCCGACGACCATCATCACGTCGGGCTGGTCCTGGAGCACCGTGGCCAGCTGGGAGGTATACGACCCCTGTTCGGCCTCGAAGTTCACGCGGTTCTGGACGGTGCCGCCCGCGGCCTCCCAGTTCTCGGCGTATGCATCCGCGAGACCCTGCCCGTAGTCGTTGTTCAGCGCGAGGATCGCCGTCGACGAGCCACCGAGACGCTCCTGGCCGACCTGGACCATCACCTGGCTCTGGAGCGCGTCGGTCGGCGTCGTCCGGTAGAGATAGTCGTTGTCTTCGAGGGTCGTGATCGCCGGGGAGGTACTCGCGGGCGAACACTGGACGATCCCGTTGGGGACCGTGACGTTGTTGGCGACCTGGATGGTGACCGTCGAGGACAGCGCGCCGGCGATAGCCGGATAGCCCGCGTTGACCAGCGCTTCCGCGTTCGGGATGCCCGTGTTGGGGTCCGTCGCGGTGTCCTCGAACTGGTAGTCGATCGAGAACGTGTCGCTCTCCTCGTCCATGTAGTCGGCGGCGAGCTGGGCGGCGTCACGGATCGGCGGCCCGAGTTCGGAGAGGCCGCCGGTCACACCCATCAGGATCCCGACTTTGATCGTCCGGGAGGCCCCGCCGTCACCGCCGGTATCTGTCATGGCCTCCGTCTCGGTCGGCGTGCTCTCCGGCGTCGACGTCGGCGTTCCCTCGGGGGTCGGCGTCGATCCACCGTCGTCGCCGTCCCCGCCATCGCCGCCGTCGCCACCGTCTCCACCATCGCCGCCGTCGCCGTTACCTGTACACCCTGCCAGGCCCGCGATACCTGCCGCACCGATTCCCCGGATGATCTGCCGTCGTCGTATTTTCCGCGTCATCTCGGTTCTGTGTTGCCTTGGGCAACATATAAATGTGTATGTAACTCACGGTGTGGCAACGTTTGATGTAGTATTTCGGCCACGACGGAAACCGATCGAAGACGTATCTCGGGAGGTCCTGATACACGTAGAGAGATGATGTTCACCGTATTCGAGGCGGAGGCCCCACCCTCTAGGAGCGCCGGGCTTCCGGCCCCGGCGGAAGCACAAGCGAGTAGGGTGGGGAGGACAGCGCGGAACGGAGTTCCGCGGGCCGTGCGAACGGGCCCGTGGCCCGTGAGCAGAAGCCGACACGGTATTGACCAGCCGCCAGACTGTTATCTGCCAACGCCCAACTATTAAGTAACTACAAGCAGATATATGAAAATATCGTGGAGTACCGTCGAACCGCCGTTATCAAGCTCGACACGCCCGAAGGCGCGGATACACGCCTACAGGAGACTATCGAGCAATTCAAATACTGTTCCAACACTGCGAGCGAGTGGTGCTGGCACGGTGACGACGGCTACCACGTCACATCCAAAGCGAAGGCCGAAGATGCGCTGTACGACCAGCTACGCGAGGGCACGGAGTTGACCGCGAATCTCGTCCAGAAAGGGATTCATCAGGCCGTCGAAGCCATCAAAAGTAGTGTCGAACGGCTCAAAAACGACCAAGATACGTCCCGCCCGAAATTCACGGCGGATACCGCCGTCTACGACAAGCGAAGTGCCACGTTCCACCGTGACCACGTGTCGCTGTCAACAGTGGACGGACGTGTCGAGTGTGACTACATCCTTCCCGACGACGCCGACACACCGCCGACGAACTACGTCGCCAACGAGGACTACGAGTTTCGGCGGGCAACGCTCCATCGACGTGACGGTGACTGGTATCTTCATGCGTCGATGCTCAAAGACGATGACACCGAACTCACGACCGAGCACAGAACAGTCCTCGGTGTGGACCTCGGTGTGAATCAACTCGCGGTCGCCTCGACTGGGCGATTCTGGCCGGCAGACGAGTTCAACCACTGGAAACGGGAGTACGAGCAACGGCGTGGCGACCTCCAACAGTGTGGAACACGGGCGGCTCACGAGGCGATAGTAGGCGTCGAGCGCAAGGAGGACGGACGCTTCGAGATATTCCTGCATCGTGTCGCCAACGAGATCGTAGCCGAAGCCGTCGAACACGACTGTTCGCACATCGTGTTCGAGGACTTGACCGACATTCGAGAGAACGTACCAGAAGCGTCGTGGCACCATCTGTGGGCGTTCCGGCGTCTTTACGAGTACGTCGCATACAAAGCCAGAGAGCAGGGCGTCGAAGTCGTCCAAGTAGACCCACGCAACACGTCAAAGCGGTGTTCAACCTGTGGCTTTACCCACGACGACAACCGCCACGGCGAGGACTTCGAGTGTCAGGATTGTGGCTACCAGAACCACGCCGACTACAACGCTTCCAAGAACATCGGCCTTCAGTATCTCCGGCGTCGGCAAAACGCAGACGACGGAGGCGCCCCCGTAGACGTGCGCTTGAATCGCGGGACGCTGAACGTGAGTGGAGAGTACGACCTTCCCGCCTCATCTGAGGCGTAGAACGGAAGTCCACGCGAAAGCCTTCCCCTCAACGAGCGAGCGGGGCCATTGCCCCCGAGCGAAGTAGGGGAGGGTAGTTTACGTACCGGATACGATCGCTGTCGGTACTGTCTGCCGAGAGATCAAATATCCCGACAGTCTGCACAGAGTAACTGGCCGTTGAACGCGGTGAGGTCCCGCGCGAGCGAGCCACAGCCCTCACAGATCGACTGGTCCTCGAACTGGCGGTCGGGCGGCCTGTTCTCGCCGAACTCCTCTCCGTCTTCGTCGTACTGTTCGTCCGTCCGTTCGCCGTACTCGACGTCGGGGTCGTTCGACCGGCCGACAGTCGCCGTCGCCGCACCGGCAGTCTCACGGCCGGGGGCGAACGGCGACGCGGCGACCAGGTCCCGTTCGGTGAGAACACCAACCGGCTGGCTACCGTCGCTGACCACGAGGTGGCCCGTGTCACCGGACGCGAGCTCGTCTGCCGCCTCACCCAATGTCGTGCCCGGCGACACCGTCGGCACGGTCGACCGCATCGCCTCGCCGACGCTCGCGTCGCCCTCGCCCGAAACGAACGCCGAGAGCGCGTCGCCCCGAGTCACGAGCCCCACTGGGTCACTGCCTCTGAGCACGACGACGCTCTCGGCGCCCTCCGAGAGCAACAGTTTCGCCGTCTCGCGCACCGTATCCGACTCGCTCACGCCCACGTACTCGCCGTCCATGACTTCTCTGACCGGTACGTCGCCGTCCATGCGGATCTCTAACACGGATGCGCTCTAAAAGCTATCCACGCCACGTTTATTGTGGACTCTACCGTAGGTACTCGGTTGGGTCTTCAGTCACCGTGTCGACGGGCTGGAGATCAGTCGCTCGCTCGTGCGTCGACCCAGTCGACGTGGACCGCTTCGCCCGTCGCCCGGGAGGTTTCCAGCGCGTGCTTGGCCTGCATGCCGGCTTCTTCGGCGGTGCGTCCGCGGCCGGCGCCGACCTGGAGTTCCACGTCGACGGCCTCGCCGACGTGGTCGACCGCGTCGCGGTAGTCGGCCGCGTCGAGGTCGGGACAGACGGCGATGACGTTGTCGCCTCCGACGAAAAAGGACAGCGAGTCGTGTGCGTCGCGCATGTAGCGCATGAGTTCGGCGTAGGCCTGTTCGATCTCGATGAACGTATCGAAGGCGTTGAGCTGGTCGGTGTACTTGCCGGTGGCGTCGACGACGTCGAAGTGGGCGATCTGGACGTCCTCGTCCGTTCGGAAGTCGGCGTCGACTGTGCGCCCTCGCAGTATCTCGCGGCGCTGTTCGTCCTGTGCGCTGCCCGCATCCTGGAGCGACTCGGTCGCGACACCCAGCGCCTCGACCGGTGTCGTGCCCGTCGCGACGCCGAGACTGGTCGTCACCGGGTACCGGTTGCCGACCGACTCCTGGAGGAGTTCGTGGTCGGCGATGTCCAGCCCGTTCGTGACGGCGACCATGTTGTCGAAGCGAGTGAAGAAGACGTAGCCGCCGCGGTTACCGACGAGTTGCGAGATGTCGGCGTAGAGTCGCGACTGGAGCGTCTGGAGGTCGACCTCCCGGCGGGGCTCGGGGGTGACCGTCCAGGGTCCGTAGTTGTCGATCTGAACGAGCGTGACCTGCGTATTCGTCACGGCCGGGAGTGAGTCCCTGCCGGTCTTGTGTGTTTCGTTGCGGATCGGCGGTCGAGGGTCCTGTGAACCGGCCAACGCCCTCCGTCGTGGCGATACCGCCGAGCGGACACTTCCTGTGCCGGACTCGACTGCCGAGCAGGTGCCCCTCGGTCAGGATTCGACCGCCGAGCGAACCCGTTCGTCGTCGGTCCCGAGCGCGACAGTCCCGAGCATCGAGTCGTATTCGACGAGACCGGTCGGCGTCAACCGGGGAAGCGACGACTGATAGAGTTCCTCCCGGAGCGTGGCCGCTGCCTCGTCGTCGACTGCTGCCGGGTCGACACCGCACTCGCGGGCCAGCACAGCCCGCGCCAGGTCGTCGACAGCCAGTGGCGCGTCCGCCGCGACCAGCGCGGCCAGGACCCGTCGACAGCGGTCGTCTGCGAGCAGGTCCGCGACCACCTCGTCGGGGACTCTGTCGGTCGGCTCCTCGCTCGCCGTCCGTGTGGATTCTGTCCCTGGCATCCCCCGAAATCTACGACGGAGGGGTACAAGTATGTGTCGTGGTGACACGGACCGAACCGGACCACTCCCGATAACACTCAATACTGCGCGGCACGTCAGCATACAACATGGCCCGGGACGGACGACTCACCGACCGGGCGTGACGCGTCCAGCCGACGTGTCAAATTCGATGGAGAGAGCCACTATGCCCACTCGACAGGAACGGCACAAGGAGACAGTTCGGAAGTATCCGCTGGCGGTCTCGGTGGGTGAGTTCGACGTCATCGACGAGATCTGTACCGAGGACGTCGTCTCGCACGCGCCGCTGGGCGAGCCTGAGGGGAGGGTATCGCTGAAAGCGTACGAACGGCCAGTCCACGAGGCGCTACCGGACTTCGACGTGACGTTCGAAGACCTGGTCGCAGAGGGGGACCGCGTCGCGATGCGGCTGACCATCCGGGGTACACACGAGGGCGAACTGATGGGCGTCGAGCCGACGGGGCGTGCCGTCGAGTTCGGGAACACGGTCTTTCACCGGTTAGAAGGCGGGAAGATCGCCGAGCGGTGGGTCCAGCCCGACGTACTCGGACTGTTGAGACAGGTCGATGCGGTTGACCTCCCCGACCAGTGAACCGGTTTCAGGACGCGATAGCATGTACCTGCCCACGGTGATCAGCGACCCGGGAACGGGCGAACGGATCGAGTTCGACGAGGCGGCTTCGGACGCCGAGCGACTGGTCTGGGAACAGTGGCGACCTGCGAATCACGACCCGCCACCGGCGCACTTTCACCCGGATACGGAGGAACACTTCGCAGTCCGCGAGGGAACGCTGGTCGTACAGCTCGACGGAGAGCTCACCAGACTCGACGCAGGGGAGGAACTCACAGTCCCACCGGGAAGGTCCCACACCTCGTATACGTCGGATGAACCAGCACGCTTCAGGCGCGAAGTAGCTCCGCCGGGACAGTGGCGCGAGTTCCAGACCGAGCGATTCGCCTACGCCCACGCGGTCGGCCCGCTTTCGGGGGTCGGCGGCCTCCTCCAGACGGCGCTCTGGCTCAGGACCTATCCGGGCGTACTCGTGCTCGAACGGCCGCCCCGCCTCCTCCAGCGTGTCCTGTTTCCGGTCCTCGCGGCGCTCGCACGCGCAACGGGGCGGACGGCCAGTCACCAGTATCCGCGAGCGGAGCGTTGACCGTTCGTCCCGCAGGCCCGGCGGTCGACGGTATCCGTCACCCGGTGAGCGCGTCGAGGAGGCGCTCTTCGGCCTCCCGTCCCGGGTCGAACGCGCTCCCGTCGCGGCCACTGGTGACGGAGTCGTCGACGGTTCTGGCGGTCGACTGCTCGACGGGCGTCGATTCCCAGCCCAGCGCTGCGAGTTTGCAGGTGTCGAGCACGTGTGGATACCGCGACCCGAGGTGGTGATAGAGGACGAAGTCGTCCGGGTCGAGACCGACCGTCGCGAGGTCCCGCTCGCTCGCGTGGACCACCGTCACCGAGGTACCCAGCGCATCGGCGATCAGGTCGCCGACGTTGTACGCTTCGCCGGGCTCGCCCCGTTCGGCGACGGTCCGGATCGCACTCGCCACGTCCTCGACGTAAGCCCGATGCCAGATCGCGGTCCCGTCACCGGGGACGACGACGCGGTCGTAGTTCGCGATACGGTCGACCCAGTAATCGTGGTGGCTCTGGAGACCGGGGAGGTCCTCGGCCCAGGAGGGCGCCCCGTCTCCCGGTTCGGTCGCGTCAGTATGTGTGCCATCCAGGGACTTCGGACCGTACACCATCGTCGGTCGAACGGTCATCGCGGTGACGCCACGGTCGGCTGCCGCGGCCGTCTCGCGGTCACACTCGGCCTTGCGCGGGCCGTAACTCGCCATCGAGTCGTCCGTCGCCTGGTCGGGTGTGCAGTCGTACAGCGGCGTCTCGTCCTCCCGTTTGGGGATCGTGCGTGCGTGGTACACGCCACCGCTCGACACGTAGACGTAGGCGTTCACGTCGTCGAACGTCGCGGTGGCGGTCCTGACGTCTCCCGGATACAGCGCGGCACAGTCCACGACGAGGTCGGGGTCTGTCTGCTCCTCGGCGTCGGCCAGCGCATCCGCGTCGGTGCGGTCGGCAGTCACGTGATCTACCCTGGGACTCTCCGGGAGGCGATCCCTGCCGGCTCTTCGACTCACCACCGTGACGTCGTAGCCGTGGTTCAGGAGTTCCTGGACTGTGTGGCGCCCGACGAAGCCGGTTCCGCCGATCACGAGCGCCGATTCGAGCCTTCTTCCGTCGGTGGGTGTCTTGCTCATGACCTATTTGTGTGTATTGGTACCACACGACAATACATAAGCGGAACGCCGACCTCCGTACCACCCGACGCCGATAGCACTATGGGGCGCCCGCGACTCGGCACGCACATGCAAGCGGTGCTTCTGGCTGCCGGCGAGGGGACGCGCATGCGCCCGCTGACTGCGTCGACGCCGAAACCGATGTTACCCGTCGCGGACCGCCCGCTCGTAGCCCACACCGCCGACGCCGTCGTCGACGGTGGCGTCGACGAACTTGTACTCGTCGTCGGCTACGAGGCCGAGGACGTCCGGTCGTACTTCGGGTCGGAGTACCGCGGGGTACCCGTCGAGTACGCCGTTCAGGACGAACAGCTCGGCACCGCACACGCGGTCGCCTGCGCTCGCGACCACATCGACGGTCCCTTCGCCGTGCTCAACGGCGACGACCTCTACGACCAGGGGTCCGTGGCCGAGTTGCTCGCCGCCGGGCGCGACGGGCCGGCGATCTGTACCTACCGCGCCGACCACCCGGAGAACTACGGCGTCGTCCAGGTCGAAGACGGTGCAGTCACCGATATCGTCGAGAAGCCCACGAACCCGTCGACGAACCTGGTCAACGTCGGCGCCTACGTCTTCCCCGCCGAGGCCCGCGAGTGGCTGGACGTCCCGAAGAGCGAGCGCGGCGAACACGAGATCACGGACGTGCTCGCACGGGTCATCGACGAACGGCGCGTCGAACCGGTGACTGTCGAGCGCTGGCTGGGCTGTGGTCGGCCCTGGGAACTGCTCGAAGCCAACGAGTGGAAACTGGGCGAACTCGACCACGAGATAGCCGGTGAGGTCCACCCGAGCGCGGACCTCCGTGGGACGGTCGTCGTCGAGGAAGGCGCGACGGTCGACGCGGGCGTGGTCGTCGAAGGGCCCGCGCTGATCCGCGACGGTGCGGAACTGGGGCCCAACGCCTACGTGCGGGGTGCGACGCTGCTCGCCGAGGACACCCACGTCGGCAACGGCGTCGAGATCAAAAACAGCGTCGTCATGAGTGACTCGGCTGTCCCACACCTCTCGTACGTCGGCGACAGCGTCCTCGGGACGGACGTCAACTTCGGCGCCGGGACGAAGGTGGCGAACCTCCGCCACGACGGGACGGACGTCCGGTTTACCGTCAAGGGCGAGCGCGTCTCGACCGGGCGCCGGAAGTTCGGCGTCGTCGCGGGCCCCGGCGTCAAGACGGGGATCAACACGAGTCTCAACCCGGGTGTGTGTCTGTCGGCCGACGCCACGACGGCGCCGGGCGAGTCGGTCACGCGCGACCGCTGAGCCGAGATTCCCTTTCTGGAGCGGTTTCAGCGCATAATTCGGCCGTTCCGGAACGCTCGGAGCGGATGTATGCCGTTAAGTGGGTTCGTCTGTTCCGGTCGGGTAGGATGGTCGACCCGACGTCAGACCTCAACGAAGACGTATCCGAGGAGGAGGCACCGACGTGTGCCGTCTGTGACGAGCCACTGGTCGAGGACCCCGACCACAGGGTCGTCACGTGGGTGGAAGACGGGAGCGTCCGGACAGAGCACTTCTGCAGCGACGCCCATCGCGATAGCTGGCGCCAGTAGCCAGCCTGCTGTGGCCCACCAGTAGCAGCCCCCACGCACCCGGTTTCGAACGCGTGTCTCCGTCGTTCTCCCGACTCCGACTGCTCAGTGGTGGGATATCACCCCGATACGTGTCAATTGTAATCATAAAGACATAAGTTACAGATCAGTCAACGAACAGTATGGTATCGGGGGAGACGGCGACGGTACTCGTGGTCGACGACGACGAGGCGGTCGCGGACGTCTACGCGAGTCAGCTATCGCGGAAATACGACGTACTGAAAGCCTACGACGGGGAGACGGCCCTGGAGAAAGTCACGCCGGCGGTCGACGTCGTCTTGCTCGACCGGCGGATGCACGGGCTCTCCGGTCGGGACGTCCTGGAGACGATCAGAGAGCGCGACCTCACCTGTGGCGTGGTGATGGTGACGGCGGTCGACCCGGAGTTCGACATCGTCGACATGGGCTTCGACGACTACCTGCTCAAGCCGGTCAAGCGGGCGGAACTCGAACGGGCCGTCTCGGAGACCCTGGAGCGACTGGGCACGCGAACGGCCGTCAGGGAGTACCTCTCGCTGGCGTCGAAAGTCGCGGCGCTCCGTGTCGAGAAAAACCCCGCAGAACTCGACGGGAACGAGGAGTACGAACGACTCGTCGACCGGGTACGGGAACTCGAATCCGAGGTCGACGACGAGGTCGAGGCGCGCGCCAAGATCTGAGCGCGGACCGCGGGCGATGAGAGCGACGCCGTGACACCGACTGACAGCGTCGATTCCTCTATATTTTAGTGAACCCCGGGATAGCCGCCTGTATGGGACGTAACTACGCGGACCTGCACGACCCGAACGCCGAGTACACGATGCGAGAGCTCTCGGCGGAGACGATGGGCGTGCGCGCGAAACGCGGCGGGGGACGCGACGTCGAGATCACCGACGTCCAGTGTACGATGATCGACGGGAACTTCCCGTGGACGCTGGTGCGGATCTACACAGACGCCGGCATCGTCGGCACCGGCGAGGCCTACTGGGGCGCCGGTGTGCCGGAACTCATCGAGCGGATGACGCCCTTCGTCGTCGGCGAGAACCCGCTGGACATCGACCGACTCTACGAACACCTCGTCCAGAAGATGTCCGGCGAGGGCTCGATCGAGGGCGTCACGATCTCGGCGATCTCGGGGATCGAAGTCGCACTCCACGACCTCGCTGGGAAGATCCTCGAAGCGCCGGCCTACCAGCTACTCGGGGGGAAGTACCGCGACGAGATGCGGGTCTACTGTGACTGTCACACCGAGGAGGAAGCCGACCCCGAGGCCTGCGCTGACGAAGCCGAACGCGTCGTCGAGGAACTGGGCTACGACGCACTCAAGTTCGACCTCGACGTGCCATCCGGTCACGAGAAAGACCGCGCCAACCGCCACCTCCGGCCGGGCGAGATCCGCCACAAGGCCGAGATCGTCGAACAGGTGACCGAGCGCGTCAAAGACCGCGCGGACGCGGCCTTCGACTGTCACTGGACGTTCTCGGGCGGCTCGGCCAAACGGCTGGCCGCCGCCGTCGAGGAGTACGACGTCTGGTGGCTCGAGGACCCGGTCCCGCCGGAGAACCTCGAGGTCCAGAAAGAAGTCACCGACTCGACGAACACGCCCATCGCGGTCGGCGAGAACCGCTATCGCGTCACCGAGGAACGCCGCCTCATCGAAGACCAGGCCGTCGACATCATCGCGCCCGACATGCCCAAGGTCGGCGGGATGCGCGAGACGCGCAAGATCGCCGACGTCGCCAACCAGTACTACGTGCCCGTCGCGATGCACAACGTCTCCTCGCCGATCGGCACTGTCGCCAGCGCTCACGTCGGCGCGTCAGTGCCCAACTCGCTGGCAGTCGAGTACCACTCCTACGAACTCGGCTGGTGGTCGGACCTCGTCGAGGAGGACGTCATCGAAGCGGGGTCGATCGAGATTCCGGAACGTCCCGGCCTGGGACTGACCCTGGATCTGGACACCGTCGAGGAACACATGGTCAGCGGGGAAACGCTGTTCGACAAAGCGTAGCTCCGTCGGACTCGAACATCCCTGATTTTCGGCGTTCGATCCGGCTCCCTGAGCCCGATCGATCTCGCCGAGGTTCGCTCAGCGACGTTCGACGAGACGTAAGGTCGCCGCTCGGGACCGTTCGAACCGTTGGCGTAGCGAACCGTCCCGACGGGAGTACCGAAAAATGGGGGATCGAAAGCGTGTGACTGAGAGCCGAGACAGTCCGGAGTGTGAACCGGATTACCGGGTCAGCGGCGTCACCCAGTCGTCGTGGTGGCGTCCTGGCCGCCCCCGGTGCTCGTTGCGTTCGCGTCGACCAGTTCCACGGTCGCCACCTCGTCGAAGTAGTATCGGACGGTGCCGTCGTCGGACCAGGTGACTGTCGTCGGGTGGAGGACGTACGCCCCCTCCGCCGTCACGACGGTGACACTGCCGTTCTCGGCGTCGAAGTGGACTTCCCGGGGTGGTTCCGACACCGGCACGTCAGGGTCGAACTCCTCGACGGGTTCCCCCGTCGCGTTCTCGGGCAACTCGAACGTCCCAGTGCCGTCGCTGTCGTTCCCGTCGGCCACGTCGGTCCCGTCGAGCGTGAGTTCGAGCATCGGGGTGAAGTCGAACGTCTTGGGGACGACCGCGTCCGGTCCCGCCGAACCGACGACCGTCGGCTCGATGGAGAACCGCTCGTCGTCCGTGACGAACGTGACCTCGTGCGTGTCGTTGGCTCCCTCGTAGACGATCGACTCCAGTGACTGCGGGAACGACTCGTTACCGGACGTCTCCGTCCCGGTTGTCTCTCCGTCGTTCGTCCCGCTCCCGTCGTCGGACTGAGGCAGGGGATCTGTTCGGTCGGGTGACTGTGCGTCGAGTGCGGAGCCCGGGTCGTCGGCGAGCGCGATACCGCCAGCGAACGTGGCGAGTATCGCGACCGTCGCGACCGCGAGCGCGGGTAGTTTCGACGTCATCGTCGGTCCGTGGTCCGGGGTCACGCCGGTGGGAGACCGCACGACCTCGCCGGGGCGGTCGCCCGGACCACGCGTTCGAACCGTGAGTGAAAACCCACAAAGAGACACGTTGGAAAGGGCCGAAAACCCGAACGGAACGCGTTGTGAACGCCGTTTCGTTTCTGTTTCTGGGGGCGTTCCAGTTCGCTGTCGCACGCGACGACTCACAGCAGCAACACGACGTTACCCATCCCGCGGCGCTTGCGCTCGAGGAGATTCTTCGTCTCCAGACTGTCCAGACCACGACTGACAGTCGCCTTCGAGAGGTCCGTCCGCTCGACGATCTCGCTCTGTTCGAGGACCCCGTCAGCCGCCAGGACGGTCTCGTATATCTGTCGTTCGTTGTTCGCGAGCCGTTCGGCGTTGTCCTCCCACTCCTCGCGGCGCCGTTCCAGCAGGTCCTCGCTCGGTTCCCGGCTGCGCGAATCGGGGGTTGCCGGCGTCCCGGTCGGCCGGGACCCGGCGTCCGCGGAGCTGTCCGTCGACCCGGTCCGAACGTCGCTCCCGGTCAACAGGTACGTCCCGCTCGTCCCGAGCACGCATCCCGCGACGGCGACGACCGCGGCGTCACGGTACGTGAAGAAGTTCCCGAGCGACGTCGTCGTCGTCCCGTTTTCTCCAACGGAGACGACGACCCGGGAGGGGCTGACGAACTGCAGGGCGAGCACGAGGATGGCCGCGACGAAAAGCGCCGCCGCGAAGAGGCGTCTACCGGGGAGGGAGGGCGACTGCATGCTCGGTGCTATCCACTGGCTTCCTGAAACGGTTGTCGCTTTTCCTCCCGCGAGAGCGCTCGAAACAGCCGTGAAACGCGTTTCTATCGAGTTCCCAACGCGTTTCACGCAGGACTGATGTGGTCTTTCACACAAGGGTAGGCCATGACCGAACTCGCTCACAGTCGGGTGGGGCTGCTGGTCGCGCTCGTCGTGGTCGGGCTCGCCCTCGCGAGCGTCGGGACGGCTCTGGGCGTGGCCGACCCCGTCACCGACAGCGAGCGGGCGGGCACGTTTGTTGTCTCCGAGGGAAACCTCACCTTCAGTTCGGACAGCGACCGGACAGTGGTGACGGACCTGACGGGGGTGGAGACCGTCGAACTCAGTCGGGTCGGTTCCAGTCGCTTCGCGGTCCGGACCGAGCGGGCGACCCCGCTGAGCGAAGCCGACCGGCGACTCGCAAAGCGGATAGCACGGTCCAACGAAACCGTCGTGCGGGCGCTCGCGCGGGTGGAGAACCCCGGACTGACCGTCGAACCGATACGGAAACTCACCGTCGAGGAGAGCGTCCGGTTCACCGCGGAACCCGTCGACGGTGTGAACGTCACGTCCGCCGACGCCGAGACCCAGGTCTACCGGATGCGGAACGAAACCATCGGGAACGAGTCGGGGACGGTCGTCGTCGAACGCGACCCGGACTACGTCGACGGGGAGGCAACAGTCGAGGTCAGGACCGGCGACGACGAACTTCGATACTCGGTACACGTCGACCTGAAAAACGAGACAGTAGACGGGATCACGGACTGGGGGGACATTTGACGGCCAGGATCGTCGTCGGTCACGTGGGGGTCCGACGAACCCGGGAACCCGTCACGGACAGCGGCAACCGACGCGGACATAACCGACCTTAAGAGGGGACCATCCTAACGCGGGGTATGACCAAGTTCGGCTGGTTCGCCTCGCTGGAGGAGTTCTCGCCACAGGAGTGCCTCGACCAGGTCGACATCGCCGACGACGCCGGCTTCGACAGCGTCTGGGTGAACGACCACTTCCACCCCTGGTTCGACCACATGCCCGACGGCTCCTCGGCCAACGGCGGCAACTGCTGGTCGTGGATGCCCGCCGCGCTCGAACGCACCGAGAACGTCGAGATCGGCACTGGTGTCTCGGCGATCATCCGGCGCTACCACCCCGCCAACGTCGCCCACCAGCTCGCGACGCTCGAAGAGCTCTACCCCGACCGCGTCTTCCTCGGACTCGGCCTGGGCGAAGCGCTGAACGAATCTCCGATGGGCAACCCGTTGCCCGAACCCGGCGAGCGCATGAAACGCACCGCCGAGGCCGTTCGGATCATCCGGAAACTGTTCCAGGAGGACTTCGTTACCTACGAGGGCAACTACTGGGACGTCGTCGACGCGAACCTCTACACCGGGCCCGACGAGTCACCGCCGATCCACATCGCGAGCAACAACCCCGGCGCCTCCCGGATGGCGGGCGACCTCGGCGACGGCTTCGTCACCGTCTTCCAGCCCCCCGAGTACGTCCAGGACACCCTCTTCCCCTCGGTCAAGAAAGGCGTCAAGAAGTCCGCGCACAACGACACGCTAGACGACGTCGAGAAGTCGGTTCACATCCACGTCTCGCTGGCCGACAGCGAGGAAGCGGCACTGGAGCCCTGTCTTCCCTGGCGGGGTACTCTCTTGCCTGTCTTCTTCCAGGAGGACATCGCGGACCCGCGATTCATCCAGGAACACGGCGAGCGCGTCGGCGAGGAACAGCTCAAGGAGACCTACGTCGTCACGACCGACCCCCAGGACATCTTCGACGTGACCGAGACCTACGTCGAAGCCGGCTTCGACCACATCGTCTACCAGAGCCACAGCCCCGACCAGCAGCGCTTCGCCGACGTCGTCCAGGAAGACGTCATGCCCTCCTTCGACTGAATTCCCACGCCTCTCGCGGTTCCGGTTCTGGCTCTCGCTGTTTTGCTCTCGCTGTTCTGACTCCTGTGATCCTCCGGAGCATCACCTGTCCCGGACCAGATTAATACGTCTCCCGTCCGTTCTGGGGGTCGTGCCGTCTAGACGATCGGTCGTGGCCGCGCTGCTCGCTGGGAGTATCGGCGGTGCGTCGCTCACCGAGGCCCGTAGATACCTCGACGGCTTCGCACCTCTCTCGGGAGAGGTCTGGGCCCCGGCGACGCGGAACACGGACGAGCGCGTGGCGACGCCCTACGGAGCGGCTACGGTGCGCTACGACGAGGCCGGCGTCCCGACTGTCGACGCCGAGAGCGAACTGGGCCTGTACTTCGCCGTCGGCTACGTCCACGCCGCGGACCGCCTCTTCCAGATGGACCTCTTTCGGCGGCGGATGTCAGGAACCCTCGCCGCCGCCGTCGGCGAACAGGGCGTCGATTCGGACCTGTTTTACACGTCGATGGACTTCCAGGGTGCTGCCGAGGCTAACTGGGAAGTCGTCCGCGACACCCCGACCGGCGATGCGCTCGAAGCCTACACCGCCGGCGTCGAAACATACCGGACGGGGGAGGGCCTGCCCATGGAGTTCGGTCTGCTGGGCTACGAACCCGAGCCCTGGACCCCCGTCGCGTCGATGCTCGTCGAGAAGCAACTCGCCTGGGGACTCACCGGGAGTTTCCGGTCGCTCCGGCGCGCCACGGTCGCCGACGGCCTCGGTGAGGACGTCGCCCAGTCGCTGTTTCCGTCACGACTCGACCACGACGTGCCGATCCTCCGGGACGAGAGTCAGATTCCCGGTGGTGCGAGCGGCGGAGACGGTACGAGCAGCGACGCAGACGGTGTGAACGGCGACACAGACGGAAGTAGAGAGTCGACCGGCGACGAAACTGCCGACTTCGGCGGGTCGCCGTCGTCGCTTTCGAGCTGGCTGTCGACGTTCGAATCCCCACGGGGGACGGGCTCGAACAGCTGGCTCGTCTCCAGCGACCACACGGGGAGCGGTCGTCCGCTCGTCGCCAACGACCCGCATCTGACGCTGGTCGCGCCGCCGGTCTGGTACCAGCTGTCCCAGCGCGGTCCCGGCCTGTCGGTCGACGGCGTCTCGTTTCCCGGGGTACCGTTCGTCGTCATCGGGCAAAACCAGGCGGGTGCGTGGGGGTTTACCAACACGAACGGTGACGTCCTCGATGTCTACACCTACGACATCGACGGTGAACAGTACCGCTACGGCGACGAATGGCGCGAGTTCGACACGACCGAACGGACGGTCGAAGTCTCGGGCGGGGAGGACCGCACGGTGACGGTCCGCAAGTCGGTCCACGGCCCGGTGATCCAGCGCGAGAACGCCACCGTCGCCGTCGCCTGGACCGGCCTGCAGGGCTCGCGCACCGCCATCGCCGTCCACGAACTCGACCGGAGCGAGAGTCGCGAGGAGGCCGTCGCGGCACTGCGGAAGTTCGACAGCCCGACGCAAAACGTCGTCTACGCCGACCGCGAGGGTGACACCTTCTTCGGCGTCACCGGGCTGATACCGCTGCGCAGGACTGACGGCGAGGTGGTCCGCGGCGACCAGGTCTTCGATGGCTCCGCCCGCGAGGCAGAGTGGCCCGGCTACACGCCTTACGGCGTGCCCGACTTCGAGACGGGGTGGATCCCCTTCGAGGAGAAACCACAGGACCGAGACCCCGAGTACGTCGCGACGGCGAACCAGCGCGTCGTCGACGACCCCGACCACTACATCGCGGAGTCCTACGCCGCGCCCTTCCGCGCACAGCGGATCTACGACCTGCTCGACCGACGTGTCGCGAGCGACGACCCGCTCGATTTCGCGTACCTGCGCCGCGTCCAGCGGGACGTCCGCGACGAACGCGCCGCGCTGTTCGTCCCCGAGATCCTCGACGCCCGCGAGGCGATGTCGGACGGCGCACGCGAGGCGGCCGACCGGCTGGACGGCTGGGACTACCGGATGGACAGGGACTCGCGGGCTGCCCTGGTCTTCGAACGCTTCGTCGACCACTATCGCAGGGCGGTCTTCGAGGAGACACTCGATTCGGCGGGCTTAGACGACGCCTATTACCCAAACGACTGGGTGCTGTTCGGGCTCGACCCCGACTCCTTGTGGTTTCGCGACCCGCCGGCGGGCGACGCCCGCGAGCGAGCGACCGTTATCGCCGAGGCCATGGCCGAGACGGCCGCCGAGATCGACGCCGAAGGCTACGACACCTACGGCGACTACAACCAGACCGCCATCGACCACCCCTTCGGACTGGGCTTTCTGAACTACCCGCGCCTGCCCACGGATGGCTCGCCCGGAACGGTGCGTAACTTCCGCAAGGAATCGGGCGCGGGGACGAGTTTCAGACTCCTCGCGCGTTTCGACGGCGAGCCCTCGCTGGGGATCATCCCCGGGGGCAACGACGGGGACTACTTCTCCGACCACTACCACGACCAGCTCCGGGCCTGGGCCGACGGGGAGTACCGCCCGCTGACACCGACCACCGAGGGCGACGCTGCGATCCGCTTCCGGGGTGAGAGCGATGGTTGACGGCGACGGAGGGGCGGTCGAGTCAGGGACCGGTTCGACGGAATCGACCGGGAGCGGACACGGGCGCGGAGGCGGGAACGAGGAAACCAGCGCGTTCAGTCGACTCTTCGCGCTCCAGCGCGACCCTCGTCGCCGGGGACTGGCGACAGCGGGAGCGCTCGTTTTCGGCGTCGTGCTGGGGACAGTGCACTGGGCGGGCCTGCTCTTCGGTGGCGCGCTCGTGGGACTGTGTCAACCCACGCTGGGTCGCGCACTCGCCGCCGGAGTGGGCTTTGGCGTGACCGTGCTCGCGGTCGCCACCCTCAGATTCGCACTCGCCGGGACGCTCGGGGCGGTCCTGGGGACCTGGCCGCTCGTGGGCGTCGGTGTCGCCGTGGCCCTGGTCGCGGGGTCGGTCGGCGCGCTGGCGCGTGGGTTGTTCGAGAACGCGCCGCTCGACGAGTGAACGCGGTGCTACCGAGAGGAAACTGCGTCGAGAAGTGACGGGAGAGATCCGACGCGCGTCAGTGCGCGGTCAGTCCGAGAGGATCGAGACGTCGGCTGTCTGGTCGACGGTCGCCGGCTCGCCGCGCTCGATGCGGTCGAGGCGGTCGGTGATCGTGTTGACGTCGTCGCCTTTCGTACAGGGCGCGACGTGACAGAGTTCACCGTCCTGGTACTCGGCCAGCCCCATCACGGGGAGGACCATCGCGTCGTAGGTGCGCTCGCTCGTCTCGTTCTCGACGTTCTGGCGCTGGTAAAACGACTCCAGGGAGACGTTGTTCGAGAGCGCCCACTGCTTGAACTCCGCGACGCGGTTGAGGATGTACTCGCCTTCCTCGGTGTGTGCACCTGCAGACTCGGGTGCGATCTGTTTGCCCCAGACGATCACCGAGAACCCCTCGATGTCGCCGTTCGACTCCAGACGTTCGAGGCGCTCGATGACCGCCTCCTGGCGGCCGTGGGCGCCGTCGGGCAGCAACGACCTGACGTACAGTTCGATCCGCGGGCCGTCTGTTCCCGTCATCGTACCCACACCAGCGACGGGAGAAGTGAAAAAACTTCCCCTCTTTCCGTCTCACTGGCCGTGTAGGCCGTTAACACACTGGATTTACCCACAAAAAGTAGACGTTCGTTAACCACTCTCTTCGAGCGGCGCCCGTCCGTTCGCTGAACGAAGGATTCGATTAAAGTCGTATCAATGTTCGACTACTGTCGAACTAGTCCGTACGGAAGGTCGAGCCGGGCAGCCGGTCCGATGGTGTCGGTCGGTCAGATCGGTCGAGTCGGTCAATTCGAGTGAGGTGTCGTCAGTATCGGGTGAACCCGGGACTGGTCGTCGGTGGGAGTGCCAGGGCCGCCGGAAACATCGATATCGGATTCGAGTGCGCTGATGCGGTCGGCGACGGTGTGGACAGCTGTACCGGTGGTGTAGGGTGCGACGTGGCACAACTCGTCGTCGCGATACTCGGCGAGACAGACCACCGGAAGGACCAGTGCGGTGTGGGACTCCCCGGTGAGACCCGATTCCACCTCGCGCGTCTCGAAGAACGTCTCCACGCAGACGTCGTGTGTGTCGGACCAGTCCCTGAAGTCGGCGACGCGGTCGAGTATAAAGTCAGCGGCGTCGGTGCGCGCGGCCGTCGTCGAGAGCCCAACCTCCCGTCCCCAGACGCTGACCGAGAGGTCGACCGTGTCCTCCTCGGCCAGGCGTCGCAACCGGTCTAACTGTGTCTCGGGCGGACTCCGGCCGGTCCTCGGGGAGAGCGAACGCACGAACAGTTCGACGCGCCGCGGATCTGTGGTATCCATGGCAGTCGATTCACACGTCACCCCGACCAGACTAATAATTTCCTGCGATCGGTATTGTTTCTCAAGGTAATCTATATAGTTGTCTGTCGAGGATCGCACTCGTGCTTTCGGGGGTGTGCTCGGGTTCTCGGGGTCGCACCCGTCAGTTGGTCACGGTGACTCTCTCGCCTGGCTGGTCGACTCGGTCTCGACCTCGGTCGAGCGGTCGCCGGGTTCGCCCCGGAGCTTCCGGAGGGTCTCGTGGGTACCGACGACCATCGCGGGCACGACGAGCATGAAGATGTGCTCTTCCAGGGGGACGCCAAGCAACTCGATGCCAGTTCGCATCGGGATCTCGAAGACACCGACCTCCAGGGTGTACCAGTCCCAGAGCAGGGCCGGCGGGTAGAGGACGGCGGTCGTTCGGGCCGCGGTCCTGAACGCGCCGGCGTAGTAGAGGAGTCCGACTGCGACGCTCCCCCAGAGGACCTCGGTCACGAGGTAGGTGTACTGGCCGAAGACCGTGATGTCGGGAAGCACGTCCGCGAGGTAGGGCTGGCGGGACTTCAGTCCTCGGCGGCCGCGACGACAGACGCGGACCTCCACGCAAAAGAGGTAGGGAAACCAACAGACCGTTCTTCGACAGTGGGAGCGACCGCCAACATTGATTACGCCCGGTGACGAACGTTCGCGCTGGGAGATTAAGATGGATATTGCCGATATCGCCACCAGCGAGTACGTTGCCGTGGACGCCGACGAACGCCTCGGGAAAGTCCGTTCTCTCTTCGAGCGCGAGAATCCGAAGGGGATCCTCGTCACCGAGGACGACGAGTACGCCGGCGTCATCACCCAGAAACAGCTGGTGCAGTCTCACGTCGAGGACCAGACCAAAGCCCGGGCGATGATGCAGTCGGCCCCCCGGGTCGAGCGGACCGACGACGTCCGCGAAGTCGCTCGCGTCCTCGTCGAAGGGGGCACCAAGGTCGCCCCCGTCTTCGAGGCCGACCGTCTCTGGGGAATCGTCACCGAGGACGACATCCTCGAGGCGGTCCTCGAACACCTCGACGCGCTCGTCGTCGACCAGATCTACACGGGTGACGTCGTCACAGTCACGCAGGATACGACCGTCGGACAGACGATCAATCTCCTGCGTGAACATGGTATCTCGCGGCTGCCAGTCCTCGACGAGGACGGCCTCCTCTCGGGCATGGTCACTCGCCACGACATCGTCGACATCGTCGTCCGCGACATGGACAAGGCCACCCGTGGCGAGCGCCGCGGTGACATCGACCGGATGCTCGACTTGCCGGTCTACGACGAGATGAACAGCCCTGTCGCGACGACGACCGGCGACGAGTCCGTCCGCGATGCCGTCGAGCGGATGCTCGACAACGACTACGCTGGCCTCGTCGTCACGCCCGATGGCGACGACCGCGTCGTCGAGGGCATCATCACCAAGACGGACGTCCTCCGGGCGCTCACCTTCACCGAAGAAGACCACATGGACGTCCAGATCACGAACGTCAGGCTACTGGATACGATCTCGCGCGAGACGATCCGCCAGCGGATCGAGGAAGTCGCCGACAAGTACCAGGAGATGCAGGTCCAGCACGCCCACGTCCGCCTCCACGAACACAAGGAGAAACTTCGTGGCACTCCACTCATCCAGTGTCAGATCCGCCTGCGCACCAACAAGGGCCAGGCCGCTGGCTCGGGCGAGGGCTACGGTTCGGACAACGCCTTCCGCGTCGCCCTGGACAAACTCGAGCGCAACGTTCTCGAAGTCAAAGGCGTCCGCGCCGACGAGGAGTACCGCGGGCAGTTGCTCCGCAAACTCGGCGAACTGTAAGCATACCTCTGCTGTCCCCCTGTCCAGTCGTTTTCTCGACGGCCAACGGATCCTGCCGAGACCGGCCGCCGACTCTCGGGTCCCGTAGCAGCCCGCGATACTTGCGTCCCCCGAAGCCTATTTGTGGATGGTTCGCACAGTTGGTCGTGTGGTGTGTTAGCACAGCCGTTCGGCGAGCGAGCGTATCGAGAACGAACGCGGGTCGAAACCAGGACACAAAACCGTGTCAGGACACGAGACAGAGCCGATACGGCGGAGCATCGAAGTGGAGTACTGGGTGATAGACGAGGCGGGGCGACTCGTCGAGCCGGGGGCGCTGGTGGAGGCAGCCCCCGGTGTCGAACGGGAGTTCGTCGAGCCGCTCCTCGAAGTCAAGACGACACCCTGTGAGACGACACAGCAACTGCGCGAGGAACTGTTCGAACGTGTCGGAGCAGTACTGGACCGCGCCGCGGAACTCGACAGGGGACTCGTGCCCCTGGCCACGCCGGTCGGGGACGCCGAGATCGCCGAGCTACCCAGCGACCGGACACGGGTCCAGAACCGCGTCGTCGGCGACGACTTCGAGTACGTTCGTCACTGTGCGGGAACTCACGTCCATGTCGAACAGCAACCGGGACGTGCGGTCGAACAGTACAACGCGTTCGTCGCCGTGGACCCCGCACTGGCGCTTGTCAACTCCTCACCGTACTTTCGGGGCCGCCGCCTCGCGGCCGGCGCGCGGTCGAAACTCTACCGCTGGATGGCCTACGACGGCCTCGCTCACCAGGGCCGACTCTGGTCCTACGTCGATTCGCGCGAGGAGTGGGAGCGCCGACTGGAACGCCGGTACGACGATTTCGTCGCCGCCGCCATGGAGTCGGGGGCCGACCGCCGAGCCGTCGAGGCCAACTTCGACCCCGAGAGCGCCGTCTGGACGCCGGTCCAGTTCCGCGAGCGGTTCGGAACCGTCGAGTGGCGCTCGCCCGACGCCGCACTCCCGAGCCAGGTCGTCTCCCTGGCGGACAGACTCGCCGAACTGACCCGGACCCTCCGCGAGGCCGACGTGCGTATCGAGGGCGGCGCGGGCGGTATCACCGACGAGGAAGTCGTCCTGCCCGAGTTCGAGGCAGTCATCGGGTACGTCAACGACGCGATCCGCGAGGGAGTGGCCTCGGAGTCGGTCCGGTCGTATCTCGACAGGATGGGGTTCGACGTCGACGCCTTCTCGCCGGTGGCACACGACCTCGGCGAGAGCGGCGCCATCGACCAGGACCGTGCGCGGGAGATCCGCCTCGAACACGCCGAGCGCCTCGAACGGGACGTCCGACGCCGGAGTTCGGTCACCGGCGTCTGAGTGGGAGACGAGACTTCCATCGGGCGGTCACTCCCCGACCGGTGTCCAGGCCCGAAGCGTCGCGACGACGAGTCCGGCCACGAGCCAGCCACCGAGTCCGAGGACGCTCACCGCCGCGTTCGCCGCCGGGGGTCCGGTTTCGACGAGTCCGCCGGCGGCCGTTTCCAGGACCAGTCCTCGGAAAGCGGCGGGCGGACTCGCCGCCAGCGCGAAGGGGAGCGCCTCGGCTCCCACGAGCCCCTGTCCAACGCCGAGAACGACCAGCACGTCGAACCCGAGTACGACGACGAGCAGCGCGACGACGGCCGCGGCGACTCCCGACCGGCGCGACCGCGCCAGCGACGAGACTGCCATCGCGAGCGCGAGCGCCACCAGCCCGTAGACAGACGTCAGGACGGCGAATCGCAGGAAGTAGGTCGGCGAATCGACCGTCCCGTGAGAAGCCAGCACCGATGTCGCGGGCTCGCGCACGAGCGGTGTCGCCACACCGAGGACGACCAGCGGGGCCAGGACAGCGACGAGCAGTCCGACGGCGCGACCGAGATACGCGCCGAGGACGTACGTCGAGCGACCGACCGGGTAGGTGCGGATCACCGCCAGTTCGCCCGTCTCGGCGTCCGCGAGGACGGTCCACGTGCCAAAGCCGAACGCGAGCACCGGGACGAGCACCTCCACGGCCGTGAGGAGGTCGAGCACGAGCGGCAGGTAGCCCGCCAGTCCGCTCAGCGCCGGGAGCGCGACCACGACGAGGCCGAACACGACTGCGAGCGCGGCGTAGGTCCGCGTCCGGACGACGGTGTCGAACTCCCGCTGTGCGACGGTCAGCAGCTGGCCGACCCGCCGGTCGTTCCACGGGCGCGTGAGGTCACCAGTCCCGGTCTCGCTAGCGGTTTCGCCCCCGGTTCCGGTCTCACCGGCGGCTTCGCCCTCGCTTCGGGCCTCGTCGGTCGGCTCGGATTCACTCATCGCCGCCCTCCCCGTGTTCCAGGGTGCCGGTACGGACCGTCAGTCCGCCGAGTTCGCCGACCAGATACTGTGCGACGGCGTGTGTGAGTGTCTCCGAATCCGTCTCGCGGCGCAACGCCTCGGGGGAGTCGGCCACCTGGATGACTCCGTCGTCGAGGACCAGCACCGTGTCACCGACGCGGTCGACGGTCCCGAGTTCGTGGGTCGCGAGCACGACGGTGTGGCCGTCGTCGGCGAGATCGCGAATGACGGTGCCGACGTGTTCGGTCATCGTCGGGTCGAGTCCGCTCGACGGTTCGTCGAGGACGACCACCGGCGGGTCGCCGACCGTCGCTACCGCGATCCCGAACAGGCGGGTCATCCCGCCCGAGAGGTCGCCCACGCGCCGGTCGGCGACCGCGTCGAGTCCGACCCGTGCGAGCACGTCCCCGGGGTCGAATTCGACGCCCGCCAGGTCGCCGTAGAACGCGAGCGTCTCGGCCAGGGTAAACTGGGCGCGATACGCCGGGCTCTGGGGGAGGTAGCCGACTGTCCGCCGACCGGTAGCGGCGTCCTCGGCGGGTCCGTTCCCGGCAGTGACGTCCAGACGGCCGCCACTCGGTGCGAGCAACCCCGCGACGATCCGCAACAGCGTCGTCTTCCCGGAGCCGTTCGGGCCGACGAAACAGTTGACGGTGCCCCGCTCCGCCCGAAAGGAGACGTCGGAGAGCACCGTCAGGTCGCCGAACGAGCGCCGGAGCGACTCCGCGACGACGGCGGGCTCGCCCGCACCAGGTCTGCCGTTCGAACCCGCGCGGTCAGTCTCCACAGACTCTCTCCCGTGGTTAGTCGTCGCAGGCTCTCTCTCGGATTCGGTTGTAGATGGGTCCCTGTCACTCATCGGTTCGATTGTGCACCTCCGCGAGACGTTCGGGGCGGGCCGGGTCCGTCCGTGGGGCAGTGTCGATCACGCCGACGTCACGGAGGCCGGGGACGCTGGCGGCCACTTCCTGGAGGAGCGAGAGCGCCGGTGACCTGGCGAGTGTCGGCCCGCCGACGGCGCGACTGGCGGTGACGTCGACGCGGTCTGCCGGCCGGAACGCCCGGTCGACTGCGCCGTCGTCGTCCCGGTCGAGCCCGGGGACCGGCCCCCAGTAGTTGCCCGCGTCGGCGACCGTCCAGACGTGGACGGGGCCGCTCCGGGCCGTCACTGGTTCGTCGTTGTCGACGATGTCGTTGCCGACGACGTGGTTGGTCGGGAGCAACGTTCCGACGCGCATCCCGACTTCGTTGTCGAGGACGGTGTTGTGGACGACGACGGACCGACTTGTCCCGACTGTGAGCCCGAGTTCGTTGCCGGCGACGACGTTCTCGGCGAGGTAGGAGGCGTCGCCGATGGCGTAGATCCCCTGGCCGTTGTCGGTCGCGCGGTTTTCCACGAGTTTGTTGTTGGCCGGCCGCGTCATCAGGATGATCCCCGTGTCGGTCCGTTCCATCGTGTTGTCTCTCAGCAGGAGGTCGGACGTGTACATCTCGTGGATGCCGTAGCGCATGGCCGCGAGGTCGCTGTCCCGGACGACCGCGCCGTCCGAGCGGTGGAGGTAGACGCCGTCGCGGCCGCCCCTGATAGTGGCGTTCTCGACGACCGCTCGCGAGTAGAGCAAAATCGCGCCCATCGACCCGTTTCTCGGCTCCTCGGCCCCCTGGACGGAGACGTTCCGGACGACCGTCCGGTCGCTGTACTGGAGCATTAGACCCGTCGCGCCGGTCTCGACGTGGACGTCGGCGACCAGCGAGTCGTTGGCTCTCGCGAACAACAGGCCCGCGTCGCTGCGACCGTAGACGCGCATCGTCACGTCCGCGAAGTCGGTCGCGTTGCCGGCACTGGGCGACATCGCGTCGACTGGCCCGACACCGGTTATCGAGAGTGACGTGACTGCGACCCGGTCGCTCCGTACTGTTAGAACCGTGCCGTTTCCGTCGCCGTCGAGGACCGTACCCGTCCCGCGCCCGAGGAGCGTTCCGTCCGCGCTACTGTCCAGGGCCGGACCGGGCCCCGCGCCGCGCAGCGTGATCGGTTTCTCGATGGTGAGGTTCGTCTCGTATCGCCCTGGCGGCACGAAAACCGTCGTGTTGGGCGGAGCGGCGTCGACGGCTGCGGCGAGTGTAGGTTCGTCCTCCCCGACGACGACCGAGACCGGGCGCGAGCGGAGGCGTTCAGTCGTCGAGACTCTGCGGTCGGCCCACGCCGACTGGTTCGTGACCGCCGCCTCGAACGACGCCGGGGCGAGGCTCTCGCCATCGCCGAGGACGTCGAGCAGGCCAGGCCAGTCGTAAACCGTCCCGCCGTATTCGTCGGCGAAGGCCACAGCGTCTGCCCGCTCGGAGAACGGGACGACCGTGGAGCCGGCGGGAGTCCGTGCACCGCTGTCGACGACGAACCAGGCCTCGCGGGCGCGGACCCAGTCGCGCTGGAGGTCCTCGCCCAGGTCGAGATACCCGCTCTCGGTGACGAACGGTTCGGTCCCGGAGAAGTCGGTGACGAAGACGGCCAGCGGGTCGCCGAACTGGCGTCGGGCGTCCCCGCTCTGGAGGTGTGTGACCAGCGCCTCGACGCCGTAGTAGCCGACGACGTACTGGTACTGCCCGTAGAAGACCTGCCCACGGGGGAGCGCGTATCCCCGTTCACTCGCCGTGCTGACGTCGACGCCCGTCATTCCCATCGCCAGCGTGTCCTCGAACGCCACCGGTTCGACGCCGCCGGCGGAGGGTTCGACGAGGAACGCACCGGCGCTCAGGAACAGGACTGCGACCACGACACCGCCGACGAGACGCACGCTCGCTCTCATCCCTCTCTCACCCCCTGTCTCAACCCTGCCGCATCTGGGCGATCGTCTCGGGGGTCACGTCGTCGAACGTCGTCAGCGACCCGCCGTAGTCGTCGCGAAACGACTCGGCGTCCGCTCGCTCCGAGAAGGCGATCAGGTCCCGGCCCATCGCCCCCTTTATCTCGGAGCCGACGACGAACGTGACGTCTTCGGCGTCGACGAACGCCGACGCCTCCGGATGCGTGGAGATCAGCCGGTCGCCGCCGGCCTCCGAGATCGACCACTCCACCGACGAGTAGTCGGTCACGTAGAACGCCTCGACGGTCCAGTCCCGGTCGAAGTCGTACTCGAAGGCCTCCCACGTGCTGTCGAATCTCGCCGGGTTGTCGTGGCCGGACGGCTGCTGGTCAGCGTAGAAGATCTCCGTCGACGGCCCGGGGTGGTTCGGGATGACCATCCCGCAGACGTCACAGGAGTCGTCGGTCGTCAGCGTGACCGGGTCGGGCGCCTCGCCGTCACCGGATCCACAGCCCGCGAGCGTGGCCAGCACTGCGGTCCCGCCCAGCAACACCTGTCGTCGGTCCAGCACCACCTGCCGCCGGTCGACGCTCGGACGGCATCGGGAGTGTGGTCGGTCGTCGCGCCCCTCGACCGCCTCCGCCGGTTCGTGTCCCGGTCCGGAACCGACGTCACCGTAACCGACCTCACTGTGGTGGTCACAGCGCGAGCACGTCCCGCCGTCCGGATGTGTGTGGTGGCTCATCGTCGCGGATTACCTTTCGTTACGTGATTTTTCCACTCGACGATAGTCAATGCTCCCCATCGTTCCCCGGATTCGAGAATCGAACCAGATCTATATTGTCTGCCCTTTACACAACTGGATATCAGCCATACAGCCACACAGCGACGCACCTGACCGAGATGGGGAAATCACGGCGCAGTCAGTGAGTCTCGACCGCGCTTCACTGGGTCTCGACCACGCCTTCGACGATTTTCTTGCGAGGGACGACCTCGATAGTCGTCTCGGAGCCGATTGCCGTGCCACCCTCGACGGACTCGACGCGCAGGACGACGTCCTCGGGGTTCGTACAGCCGCAGTTGACGAACTCGTCCCACTCCTCGCTGACGTCGACGGGGCCGGCGTGAGCCCAGCGGAGGTAGCGCCGGTAGGTGGGTTCGGCCATGTTCTCCTCCAGCCAGGCGCTGTCGGCGACCCACCAGCCGTCGTCGCCGTCCGGGTCGACCTCGGGCGAGCGGAAGGAGACGACCACGCGGTCTGCCTGGTCGGTGACCGTCGCGGGGTCGGTGGTGTTGTGATTGCCCGTGCCGGCGACCATCAGTCGCTCACCTCCGCCGGGACAGCCTCGCCGCCGGTCGCCGCCGTCGCGGCTTCCGATTCGAGCCAGGACTCGACGTCGAGGGCGGCCATGCTCCCGGTGCCGGCTGCCGTCACTGCCTGCTGGTATTTTCGGTCCATGACGTCTCCGGCAGCGAAGACGCCGTCGACGGCCGTCGCCGTGGTCGCCCACGCGCTCGCAGAACCGCCCGTCTCACTGTCGCCCGGGGCGTCGCCCGCGTCGACCGTCTGGACGTAGCCGTCGGCGTCGAGTTCGACCGACGTCTCCTGGAGGAACCCCGTGTTGGGTTCGTGGCCGACGGCGTAGAACACGCCGCCCACCTCGACGTTCTCGACGGTGACGTCCTCGCCGTTCTCCTGGCGCTCCGTCGGGTGGCCCTCGGGGTGGGAGACGAGCGTCGCGCCGGTCACACCTTCGTCCCGGGAGCCGTCGATCGCGAGCAGTTCCGTGTTCCAGCGGAACCCTATCTTCTCGTGGTCGCGGGCACGCTGGGCCATGATCTCCGAGGCCCGCAACTCGTCGCGACGGTGGAGTACAGTGACCGAGTCGGCGAACTTCGCGAGGAAGAGCGCTTCCTCCATCGCGCTGTCGCCGCCGCCCACCACCAGAACGTCGTTACCGCGGTGGAAGGCACCGTCACAGGTCGCACACGTCGAGAGACCGTAGCCCATCAACTCCGCTTCGCCGTCGGCACCGACCCAGCGGGCACTCGCGCCGGTCGCGACGACGAGCGACTGCGTCTCGACGGTCTCGCCGGTCGAAAGCTCGAGCTCGAACGGCCGCGTCTCCAGCGTGGCGGACTCGACGCTCGCGCGTTCGAACTCGGCGCCGAAGCGCTCGGCCTGCTCGCGGCCCCGCTCTATCAGTTCCATCCCGCCGACGCCCTCGGGGAAGCCGAGGTAGTTCTCGACGTCGGTCGTGAGCGTGAGCTGGCCGCCGGGCTCGTCGCCCTCGAGCACGAGCGGATCTAGATCCGCACGCGCCGCGTAGACGGCCGCGGAGAGTCCAGCGACGCCGGACCCGGCCACGACGACCTCCCTGGGGCCCGCATCACCGCCTTCCGTGTTCCCGTTCGTCGGGTGAGCGGCCCCGTTCATCCGGCGTACTCCTCGACCGTCGACCGCAGTGTGGCTTCGGCCGGAACACCGACGGTCTGGTCGACCTGTTCGCCGCCGGCGAAAAAGACCAGCGTCGGGACGCCGCGCACGCCGTACTCCATGGCGAGTCGCTGGTGGACGTCCACGTCGACTTTCGCGACGACCGCGTCGGTCTCGGCCGCCAGGCGTTCGACTATCGGTTCGAGCGCCTGGCAGGGACCACACCAGTCCGCGTAGAAGTCGGCGACCACCACGTCGTGGGCCGCGACGAGGTCGTCCAGGTCGTCGGCACTACCGACGTGTACGGGTTCGTCCGTCGCCACTCCTGACTCGGGTGCTGTCTCTGTTGTCATCACTCACTGATACGCGTCCCGCGGACTAATAGTTTTGGGTGTATTGTGCAATACAACCTATTTCGTCGAGAGCCGACTGCGTCGGTGAACCCAAACGTCGCTGTGCCAGAGAGGACCGAGTCCTCGCTGTACTGGACGGGTCCGAGTCGGGCGTGAATCGGCAAACAGTACGGAAACGACCAGAAAAGAGCGTCGAGCGGTTCCTCGAAGTGTCGAGTTAGCTCTCGGCAGTCGCGGTGGTCTCGGCCTGTTCGTACTTGTCCTCGAACTCCTGGATGAGCTGTCCCATCTTGGCGTACCAGTCGTTGAGCAGTCGCTGCATGTCGTCGGCGACCGCAGACGGATCGGTCGGCGAGTAGACGTGGTAGTAGCCACCCTGGTCGTAGTTGACCTGGTCTTTCTGGATGAACCCGGTCTGGAGCAGGCGCTGGACCGACCGATAGGCCGTCGAACGTTCCCGGTCGACCGCCTCGGCGATCTCGTCGACGGTCAGCGGCTCGCCGGCGTCGACGAGCGCCTGGAAACATTCCTTGTCGAGTTCCTTGAGCCCGTGGAAGCATTCGAGGAGGCTCTCACACTGCATGTCCCGCTGGAGCTGTTCCGACATCGAATCTGGCATCTGTGTTCTGTCTAGACGATAGGATCCCCGTGTGCATAACGTTTGTGCATGAATTACACAATCGTATTCTCGATAGTCCGAGTTCCCCGTCGGTGCCGTCGAGTCGACCTCTGCCGGCTCGCCGCCGTCCCCTGGCCCTGTCACTGTCTCAGTATCGCGGTGGACGACGCGTGACCGGCTGGTGGTCCGTCGCGAACGCGACGAAGTTGTCGAAGACCCGCTTGGCGTCTGCCGCCTCGGCGACCCGTTCGGCGGTGACCCTGTCGAGAAGTTGCTCGATCCGGGTGTCGGGCAGGTCCTTCCCCTCGACGACCCACTCGGCGGTCTGGCGGTCGTACTCGGGGTGGAACTGGACGCCCCACGCGCTACCCACGCGAAACGCCTGCAGGCCGACGTCGTTGCGCGCGAGCGTCGTGGCGCCCGCTGGGAGTTCTGCTACCCGGTCCGAGTGGGTCTCGAAACTCGTGAACGTCCCCGGGAGCCCCGCCAGCAGCGGGTCCTCGCCGACCCGCGAAACCTCTCGATAGCCGAGTTCGTACTCGTCCATGTCGACGACGCGACCGCCCAGTGCCTGCGCGAGGAACTGGTGACCCCAGCAGATCCCCAGCATCGGCACGTCGGCCGCGTGGGCTCGCCGCGCCCACTCGGTGATCTCGTGGATCCAGTCGTGGTCGTCGTAGACCGACGTCTGTGACCCGCTCACCACCACGCCGTCGTAGCGCCAGTCACGCGCGGAGACGGCCGGCGGGAATACCCCCTCGCTCAGTTTGTAGACGTCGACTTCTCCATCGATCTCCCGCCGGAGGTTCCGCTCGGCCGGCGTATCGCCGATCGACGCGTCGAGTACCGCGATGCGGACGGTCATGCCCGATAGTTCGCTTCGCATCGGCTTATGATCTTCTTGATATTGCACAATACACACACTACCAACCCTCGTTCGGAGTGCGTACAGGGTGTCGGTGGGGTTCGACGTCACCCGATCGGCGTCAGGACGACGATACCGTACGCGAGCGAGAACGCGACCCCGAACGAGAGGGCCCATGCGCCGACCGTGACGCCGATCTTCCGGGCGTCGACGGCGTCACGGCCGCCGACGGCCGCGCCGCTCCCGATGATCGCGCTGACGACCACCTCGTTGAACGAGACAGGCACGCCGAGCAAGACGGCGACCTGGGCGATCAGGAACGAGGGGACGAGCGCGGCGATGGAACGTCGAGGGCCCAGCGAGGAGTAGTCCTGCGAGAGGGACTTGATCATGCGGGGCGCGCCGGTCCAGGAGCCGACGAGGATGCCGAGGCCGCCGGCGACCAGCACCCCGAGCGTGGAGACGGCGGTGACCCCATCGAGCAGCGGGAGCAGCGGCCCGACCGCGAGACCGACCTGGCTCCCGCCGGCCGAGAACGCGACGAGCGAGCCGAGTCCGAGTAACACGCGCCGCAGGCCCGCCGCCTCGTCCCGGCGGATCTGGACGCCGACGACCGCGGCGACCGCCCCTGCGAGCGCGACCGTGACGACGACCGGGACGACCAGCCCGTCGGTACCCAGCGCCCGCTGTGTCGCCCCGGCGAGCGAGCCTGCAGTGCCGTCCGGGCCCAGAAACGCGAAGCGCACGTTCGCCAGGACTGCACCGACAGCGCCGGCCAGGAGCGGGACGCTCAGGTGTTCGGGGACGTCCTCGCGCGGGAGGAGGCTGGCGATGGCGTAGGCGATCCCGCCGCCGACGAACGGGGTGAGCGCCCAGACCGCGCCGACCTGTCGGTACTTCGCCCAGGCCGGCACGCCCCCGAGTGCCAGTCCCACGCCGACGACCGCGCCCGTCACGGTAAAGGCCGTGGCGATGGGGTAGCCCGTCTTGATACCGACGACCATGAGCCCCGCGCCGATGGCGAGGACGAGGATGACCGCACTCGGCGGCAGGGAGACACCGTGGACGAACCCCTGGCCCACGGCTTCGGAGACGTTCGCGCCCTGCGTGACCGCGCCGGCGAAGCCGAGCAGGCCGACGACGAAGGCCGCGCGCATCGTCGCGATGGCGTTCGCGCCGACCGCTGGGGCAAAGGGTGTCGCGCCGCTCGACCCGGCGCCGATCACCCAGGCCATGAACAGGCTCGCGAACCCCGCGGTCACGAACAGCGCTACCAGTATGAGATCCATGGAGTACTGTCGAAGAAACGGCGAGTCAGTCGGCGCCGGCGGCCGCTGGTTCGGTATCGGCCGTCCGACTCCGCCAGACGCCCTGGGCGTACGCGCCGAGGAACATCCCGGCGATAGCCCAGAGGATCGCGACGTTGCCGATGCCGAAACTGGCGTAGGCCGCGCCGGGACAGATGCCCGAGAGCCCCCAGCCGACGCCGAAGATCGCGCCGCCGACCAGGACGTTCCGGTCGAAGGACTTCAGGCGGCGCTCGAAGGCGTCACCCGTGAGCGGTGCGCTGTCCAGGAGACGCGGCACGACCGCGTACGCGAGGCCGGTCACCGCGGCACCGCCGAACATGACGAACACGAGGCCGAAGTCCTCGAACTGGAGGAAGTCCAGCACGACCTCGGGACGGGCCATCTGGCTGTGGGCCAGCCCGACTCCGAAGACGAGCCCGCCGACCAGTATCGCCGGGATGAACAGCGGGTGTCGGTCGTCGGTCGCGGGGCTGTCGGCGTTCGTGGACGTGTTGGCGCTCGCGGGGCTGTCGGCGCTCACGGCGTCACCCCCAGTGCGGCGACGAGCTGTGCCGTGCCGATCGCCACCAGCAGGAACGTGGCGACGCCGACGAGCGAGGTTCGCGAGGCCGACCCGACGCCACAGACGCCGTGGCCCGAGGTACAGCCCTTGCCGACGCGGGTGCCGACGCCGACCAGGACGCCGCCGACGAGCAACCGCCAGGCGTCCACGTCGGTCGTGTACGCGCCCCAGCCGCCGTCCTGGAAAGCCAGCGCGTAGGCGGCGGCGCCGGCGACGATGCCGAACGTGAAGACGAACCGCCAGTCCCGGGAGGCGACGTACCGTTGAAAACGGGAGTGGCCCGAGACGTACGACAGCGTCGATTCCAGAAACGTCGAGGCGCCCGCGCTGATGCCGGTCGCGACGTAGATGACGACCACGCCGAGTCCGACGAGTACCCCGCCGACGGCGTAGCGACTGATCCCGTTGGGGAAGAGTTCGAGCCCGGTCTGTAACGCGGCTGGGTCAGATAGCATTGCTGGTCAGTGTTCAGTCACCGGCGAGCGATTCCTGGCTCGCGGCGCAGTTGTTCGGCCCGAGTTCGAGCGTGAACGCCGTCTCGTCGTCGACCGTCTGCTGGCCGAGGTTGGTGGCGATGATCTCCTCGTAGTTGGCCGGCCGGGGCGGCATATCCGCGAGGACGGTCTCGACGAAACGCTCCTCGTCCACCGAGAGCGCGTCCATGCGTTCGACGAGTTCGCCGACTGTCGCGGTGTATGTGCCGTCGGCTGCGGCCTGGTCCTCGGCGGCGTCGCTGGCGTGTGCGCCCCCGACGATCGTGTCGTCGGGCAACGCGAGTACGCGCTCGTGCAGGGACTGATAGAGAGTCCGTGCCGCGTCGGGCGCGCCGTCGTCACCCTCTTCGAGGTCTGGTCGTGCGACGCTCTCGACGAAGAGCCCGTCACCGGTGGCGAGGAAGCGCTCGTCGACCAGGTAGGAGGTCATCCCGGTCGTGTGCCCGGGCGTGAAGACGGTCTCTACCGTCGCCTCGCCCACCGCGAACTCGTCACCGTCGGCGGCGAGGGTGACCTCGTCGGCGTACGTGACGCCGCGGTCGACGGCCGCCTCGGGAACGACGCCCTCGACGCCCCGCTCGGCGAGTTCTCTGACACCACTGACGTGGTCTGCGTGTACGTGCGTATCGATGGCGTACGTCAGGTCTGCACCGAACTCCTCGACGTCGTCGAGATAGCGGTCGGTGAAGGCCCGTAGCGGGTCGATCACGGCCGCCTCGTCACCGTCGACGACGAGGTAGCCGAGACACCCCGAGGAGGGCCGCTGGTACTGATAGAGGGCCCCGGCGCCGTCGTACCCGGTGACCTCGACGGCGTCGTAGATCCGCGCCCACCCGTTCATGCCGTCTTCGAGGTGGTTCACGTCGTAGTCTCGCTCGGCGAGCGTCCCCGCGACGTACTCGCTGGCACCGCCTTTCGCACACAGGACGGTGACCTCGCGGTCGTCCGGGATCGATTCGAGGACGTCGTCGGCTATCTCCTCGTCGAGGAACTCGAAGTAGGGGACGTTGATCGATTCGACGGTCTCGCCGTCGATACGCCACTCCTCGTAGTCCGAACGCATACGCGCGTCGAGGAGCGTGACGTCCTCGCCGGCGTCGATGCGGTCTCGAAGCGTCTCCGGTTCGACTGTCTCCACCTCCGCGTCGGGAGTCGGGAAGTCTTCTGGATTCATTTCGCGCAGTTGCTCTTACCGGGTTGACCCATAAAAGCGTTTGGATAGTCTTTCGTATAGATTGCAATACTGGTTGGCGTTCGAGCAGTGGGTGTGACGATACTGTTCTGTAAAGGAGGCGAATGAGTTCGGCTAGTGGCCATCCGCAGGGTTTATTGCCACCGACAATATATTGTGGGTTAGCTCCAATACAGCACACGGAGTGAACGATACACATGAGCGAAGAACTCGACATCACGGAGACGCTGGACGTGAAAGGCGCATCGTGCCCGATGCCGGTCGTCAAGACGAAATCGGCCATCGACGAACTGGACGCGGGCGCGGTCCTCGAAGTACTCGCGACCGACCCCGGTAGCGTGAGTGACATCGACGGCTGGGCCGAAGGGACGCCGGGCGTCGAGCTCGTCGACCAGAGCGACGATGGCGACGTCTACCGCCACTACGTCCGCAAGACGAACTGAGTCCGACATGAGCACTGACACACCACCGTCGGTCGACGACGGCGACGTGCCCGAGGACCGCGAGGAGCTGGTCGCACGGCTCGCCGAGCTCGAGGAGACAGTGGCGGACCTCGAAGCCGAGACTGCCGACGACGGCAAGAAGATGACCATCATCGCGACGAAGGGCACCTTCGATATGGCCTACCCGCCGCTGATCCTCGCGAGCACGGCCGCGGCCTTCGGCTGGGAGGTCGTGGTCTTTCACACGTTCTGGGGACTGGACATCCTCCACGAGGAGAAATCGCGCGAGCTGAAGCTCTCGGCGGTCGGCAACCCCAGCATGCCCGTCCCCAACGCCGTCGCCGCGCTTCCCGGCATGGACCGGATGGCGACCCGGATGATGGAACGGCGCATCGACGAGAACAACACCGCGACCGTCGAGGAACTCATCGACACGGCCATCGACCAGGACGTCGAACTCCAGGCCTGCCAGATGACGGTCGACCTGATGGACTACGACGAGGACGACTTCTACGACGGCGTCACCGTCGGCGTGGGCGCGGCCACCGCGCTCCAGCACATGGCCGAGTCCGACGTCCAACTGCTGGTCTAAGCGCCGGTCGAGAGTCCAGACACCACCTTTTGTGAACCGCTAACTCCCGGAGCGACGGTGACCGTTCTCTCGGAGACGGACAGCGACGTCTGTCGATCCTTTGGCTACGAACAGTGGGGCGACCGGTCTACCACTCTTCGTCGAGCGCGTCGACCAGCCGGTCGACTTCCTCGGCGGTGTTGACGGCGTGGACGGACGCGCGGACCGCGTCCGGGAACGGAAGCGCGCGCACGACGATACCGTCCTCGGCGAGTCGTGCCTCCGTCCGTTCGGGGTCGGGTACGTCGATCGTCACGAGGCCTGACTCGGGGGACGCGGGACTCAGGAGTCGGTCGGCTGGGACGCCTTCGGCGAGGCGGTCGGTGAGCCGGTCGATCCGGTCGGCGACCGTCGCCACGCCGACTTCCGAGATCACGTCGATGGCTTCGGCCAGTGCGACGTGGGGCGCGGGACTGGCCGACCCGACCTCGAATCGGCGCGCGCCGGGCGCGAAGTCGAAGGGGTCCGCGGTCGGCGACTCGACGCTCCGGTAGCCGACTGTCCGGGGTGCCAGGTCGGCCGCCGCGTCGGCGTCCACGTAGAGGAAGCCACCGCCCCAGAGTCCGAGCAACCACTTGTGGCCCGCGGCGGCGACGGCGTCGGCACCCCACGCCGAGACATCCATCGGCGCCTGGCCGGGCACCTGCACAGCGTCGACGAGCGTGAACGCGCCCGCTTCCCGTGCGATGTCGACGAGGTCGCTCACCGGGAGGACCGTCCCGTGGGTCCACGTGAGCGCGCTGAAACAGACGAGGTCGGCGTCCCTGACGGCCTCCACGAACTCGCCTTCGTCGATCCGCCCGCCCTCCGTTTCGACGACGCGGACCGTTACCCCCTCCCGTTCGAGGCGCTGCCAGGGCAACCTGCCCGCCGGGTGTTCGAGGTCGGTCCGGACGACGACGTCCCCGGGCGACCAGTCGATGGCGCCCGCGACCGCGTTGATCCCGGCGGTCGTACTCTCCGTCAGCGCGATCTCGTCGGGGTCGGCGTTCACGAACGACGCGACTGTCTCCCGGGTCTCGTCGAAGGCCGCGAACGCGGCCTCGTATGGGTCACCGGTCGCCGGAACATCGAACTCGTGGCGCTCCAGGAACTCGCTGGCAGCGGAGACAACGTATCGCGGGCTCGGCCCGTGTGCACCGTAGTTCATGTACACCGTCTTCCCGAGGGCGGGCACGTCCGCGCGGAGTTCCCGGGGCGTCATCGACTGTCGGCCGTCCCCGGACTGGCCGCTGGCGTCTCTCATGGCGGATGCTACGGTCGCGCTGGTTAATAGTATTGTGTTAGATTTGCAATATGCGTTGTGTCTGCGGCGGATACCACGGACCAAGTCCGACGGGGCCACGTCAGTCCTGTCACGTGATCCGGGATCCGACGCCAGGTCCGGCTCTGTGCCCGACTAGTACTGCCGCCCGTGCAGGAGGTCGGATCCCGGGAGTGGGTGACTCCGACCGGGTCTCTTGGACCGATTAACGACGCCAGAGTGTCCGTGACCCCCTGCGTCGGGGCCCGACGTTGTCACCGTCCGGTCGCGGGGGTCGTTAGTTATAGTATTTCGCAATATACACAAAACTCTTTTAACGAAGCAGCCGGTAGAGAGGAGTGATGAGCGAACGAGAGGAGATCCGCGAGCGGAAAGCCGAACAGCTGAGAGATCAACTCGAAGGGTCGGACGGCGAGAGTGCGGCCGAGGCAGGGGCCGAGACGCCCGACGAACCGGTCCACGTCACCGGCCCGGACCACATGGAGGAACTCGTCAGCGACCACGACGTCGTCCTCGCTGATTTCTACGCCGACTGGTGTGGCCCCTGCAAGATGATCGAACCGGTCGTCGAGGAGATCGCGGCCGAGACCGACGCGGTCGTCGCGAAAGTCGACGTCGACGCCCAGCAGGGTCTCGCCCGTCAGTACCAGGTCCAGGGCGTCCCCACGCTGTACCTGTTCGCCGACGGCGAGGCGGTCGAGCAGCTCGTCGGACTCAAACAGAAGCCCGAACTGGTCTCGCTGATCGAGCAGTACTCCTGAGACCATGGCAGAAGAACCGAACGGACCGGCGTCGGCCACGCCGTTCGAACTGCGAGTTCTCACAGCGGTGACCGACGAGCCGCTCCCGCCGGCGGGGCTGGCTCTCGAACTGAACGCCGACTTCCAGCGCGTCCTCGACACCGTCGCGGCGCTGCAGGACCGCGGACTGCTCGCCCGGCAGGGGTTCAGTACCTGTCGCCCCACCGAGCGCGGCCGTGACGCCGTAGCGAGCGGCGTGGCCTGACCCGGCGCGGGACCGACGGACTTCTCCGGACGGCCATCAACCCGCTGCTGATTCCCAGCTTCGAGGAACGTACTACAACGTTCTTGCGCGAGCGTGACCAAACCCTACACATGAGGGATACCACTACCGACCTCGACCGGCGCCGGGTGCTCGCGCTGCTCGGCGCGGGCGTCGCGACCGGACTAGCGGGCTGTGGCGGCGACGACACGACCCCGACCGCAACCGCCGGGGGCGTCCCGGCGGCCTACGAGACTGCGAGGTCCGTCGGCGGCGTAGAGCGCGACCCGGGCGCGCTCTCGTCGAAGGAGGCCGTCAGCTACCAGACTGAACCAAGCGACGGCGATCAGTGTTCGAGCTGTCGGTACTACATCGAGGACATGAACGGCGACGGCGCCGGTGCCTGTGCGATCGTAGAGGGGACGATCGCACCGGAAGCGTGGTGTGTGAGTTTCGCCGCCCTCCAGACGACGGAAGCGGCGACACGGACCGACACGGAGACGGCGACTCCGTCTGGCACGGGGACAGCAACCCCGGCTCCCTCGATCGACGAATCCGTCGCCTTTCCGGGCGAGTCGCGGTGCCCGGTCTGTGACATGAAACCGGCCGAGTACCCCGACTGGAACGCCCAGGCGGTCCACGACGACGGGACCAGAGCGTTCTTCGACACGGCCGGCTGTCTGGTCACCTACTACGCGGTACCCGACCGGTTCGCCGAGACCGAGGCTCCGATAAGCGGTGCCTGGGTAACGGACTTCGAGACGCGCGAACTCGTCGACGGGACGACAGCCCACTACGCCCTGGAGACGGACTCCGACAGGGTCGACGACCCGATGCGGCTCAACCCGGCGCCGTTCGCCGACCGCGCGGACGCCGTCGCCTACGTGGAAGCCGTCGACTATCTCACGACCGACGACATCGTCGAACTGGACGCGTTCGACCGCGAGCTCGCAGGCCGGTACCGGTCGCGGTTCCTGGAGCAGACCCGGGACTCCTCGCTGTCCGGAGAACCGTCACGGTGACGCGCGTTACTGCTGGGGTGCCGGCGTGGCGTCGATTTCCTCGCCGTACCGGGTTCGAAACTCCCCGATTAGCTGGCCGATCTGCGCGTACCAGTCGTTGAGCAGTCGTTGCATGTCGTCGGCCACCTCGTCCGGGTCGGCCGGCTGGTAGACGTGGTAGTAGCCGCCCTGGTCGTAGTTGACCTGCTCTTGTACGACGAGTCCGGTGTCGAGTAGTCGCTTGATCGAACGATATGCCGTCGAGCGCTCCCGGTCGACTCGTTCGGCGACCTCGTCGACTGTCAGCGGTTCGTCGACGTGTGCGAGGGTTCTGAAACACTCCTCGTCGAGGGGCTTCAGACCGTGGAGACACGACAGTACCCCCTCACACTGCATGTCCTGTCGGAGCATCTCCGCCATCGAGAGTGACATGACAGATACTACTTGACGAGCGTGCTTAAGAATTTTGTATATTGTACAATACTAGTGTGTCCTGTGGCCTGGCGCAACCGACGGTCGATTCCGGCAGTGCGCGCCGCGGGGCCGTGCCAGTCGGCCCTCGGACCCAACGACCGGCGTGTGACCATCACCCTTCCCGTAGCCATCCGTAACTTATGCATCGGTATCGATTCGTTATGCCGATATAGTATTGTACCACAAACCCAAAACCGTTATTTACCTCAGTACAGTAGGGACGTCCGTGCAGAAATTCGAATTCGATGCAAGACCGATGGCACAGGTGACCAGGTATGTTCGGGATTGAGACGCTCGGTCCGAACGCGCAGGCGGCCGCACTGGTGGGGATCGTCCTCGTCGAGGCGGTCGTGTTGTACGTCGTGTACGGCTGGCTGGAGTCGACGTTCGGCGGGACAGTCACTCGCGTCCTGCAGGGTCAGTGTGCTGTCGCGGACGCCCTCTTCGGACGCTGCTCGGTCTCGGAGAACGGGGGGACGAAACAATGATGGAACTGTTCGGGGTGAGCGCGACGCTGATCGCGACGTTCGTCGGCTTCGGGCTGCTGATCGGGATCCTCTTCGGTTTCTTCGGGATGGGTGGCTCCTTCCTCGTGACGCCCGCACTGCTGGTGATGGGCTACGAGTCGACCACCGCGGTCGCGTCCGGGCTCGCGTTCGTCTTCGGGACGAGCGTCATCGCGACGCTGAAACACCGCGACCTGGGGCAGGTCGACTACAAACTCGGCGTCCTGATGATAGCCGGCACGACGGCGGGCATCGAGGTCGGCAAGGTCGGCCTGGAGGCGCTCCAGGACATGGGTATGGCGGACACCGTCGTCAGCGTCGCTTACGTCTTCCTGCTCGGCGGGATCGGCCTGTTCGTCACGCGCGAAGCGCTCAAAAGCGACGGCGGAGGCGGCCTCGAACACGACGTCGACGAGGACGCGGACGTCGAGGACGCGGACATCCCCGAGGTCGCACAGAAGATCCAGTCCTACCGGATCCCGCCGATGATGAAGCTGCGTGGCGGCTTTCGAGTCTCGCTGTGGATGATACTGCTGGTCGCGTTCGCGACGGGCCTGCTGTCCGGATTCCTCGGCGTGGGTGGCGGGTTCATCCGCATGCCTGCACTCTTCTACCTGATCGGCGTGCCCGTCCCGGTCGCGGTCGGAACCGACCTGTTCGAGATCGTCTTCTCGGGCGGGATCGGGAGCTTCCTCTACGCCCAGTCCGGTGCCGTGGACCTGAGCATCGTCGTCCCGCTGCTGTCGGGGAGCGCGCTCGGCGCTCGCCTCGGCGCGGCCGCGACGAGTCTCGTCGACGAGGGTGACATCAAGGTCTACTTCGGCGTCATGCTCCTGCTGGGCGCTATCGCCGTCGCCGTTCGCAAGCTCGGGGGCGTCTTCGAGATCCCCGTCATGGACGCGGTGAGCCTGGCCATCATCCTCGGCGCCGCACTGCTGGTCAGCGGGGCCGTCACCTACAGCGCCGTCCACGAACTCCGTGAGGACGCCGACGGACGGTCCGTCGCGGCCGACGTCTGAGGCTCCGTTTCGCGCCAGTCGAAGCGCTGCTGTCACTCAGTTCTCGGATACTATTGGGAGGAATCCTCAAACTCGGAGAGCGGTGCGCTGGCGCGTAGATGTGGGGAAAAACCGCTACCGGTGACCGTGGGAGCCGTTCAGCGCGTTCCCGACGGCGGGACCAGCAACACGTTCGCGTTCGCCTGTGCTGTCACGTCTTCGGAGACACTCCCGAGCAGGAGTCGGCGCATCCGGCTCCGGCCGCGCGACCCCAGGAGGATGGTCGTCGGGTCGAATTCGGCTTCGGCCGCGAGGATCTCCTCGACCGCCTCACCCTCTCGGACCACTGTACGGGTGTCGATACCCATCCCTTCGAGTTCGTCCGCCAGTTCGGCAAGTCGCGCCTCGGCATCGTCGACGCGGTCCGTCTCACTCCCGGACCGTCGGCCCGGCGGCGTGACGTGTAACAGCGTCGCTTCCTGGGTCGGAGTCCGGAGGTTGCGAAACTGCTGGAAGGCCCGCTGGGCGTTCTCGGAGAAGTCCGTCGCGTAGAGCACTCGCTGGAAGAGGTGTTCGCTGACGACCTCGTGGTCCCCTTCGCCCTCCCCCTCGACGATACGCTGGACGAGTAACGGTCGCACCGCGGTCCGGGCGACGTTCCGTGCGGTCGAACCGATCAACCGGCGCTCCAGCGGGCTCTGTCCCCTGGACCCGACGATTATCAGGTCTGCGTCGACGCGCTCCGCCAGCCCGTTGATCCGCCGGTGGGGCGTCCCGCGCATCGCGTGGGTCTCGACGGCGAACCCCTCCGCTTCGAGGAGGGTACGCTGACGGTCGAGCGCTCGCTGGGTCCGCTCTCCCACGTCACTGCCCGGCATCCCGGTCGTGACGTTCGGGCTGGTGACCGTGATCAGGTGTATCTCCTCGATACCGTACCGTTCCAGACACTCCAGACACGTTCGGGACCCGATCGCCGACTCGATGGCTTCCGACAGGTCTGTCGCGTACACTGCGCGCATGTGTGGTCCTACGAGGAGCGAGGTCTTTACTATTGTGGATATTTCACAATATACAACTACCCAAACCGCCGCTCGTCGTTCCGCAACTACAGCTGTGTGCGAAAACCGGATCACTTTACACGACTAATCGACATCCGGGAGTATGGTCCTGCTTCAGGCGTTCGGTTCGTACGGACTGGGTAGTGTGGTCATTGCTCTCGTGATCCCAGTATTGGTCGTCGCCTTCGGGACGTACGTCGGGGTACTCGTGGCTCTGCAGTCCTTCTTCGAGGCCTCGTCGTGGGACGAGGCGACAGCGGACGACGAAGACTAACAGTTCCTGACGGCGATAGTTCGCGAGGCATCTGGACCGGCAAATCCTCGTCGGCATCACTCCGAAAGTAGCCATACGGGGGTGAGGATCCGTTTCGAATCCGTCGAAGCGGTTCTTTCGGGTATTTTCTGATGTTGGGAATAGAGCGCATTATTAACTGTGCTCGGGTCGAACGTCGAAACGAGTCACGATGTCCACAGAATCCGCCGACACGACCGTCGACGCGCGCGGAGCGACCTGTCCGGGACCGTTGATGGACCTGATCGCCGAGATCCGGCAGGTCGAGACTGGAACAGTCGTCGCGCTGCTGAGCGACAACGAGAAGACGACGGACGAGGTGACCGAGTGGGCCGACGAGACGGGTCACGAGGTCACGGACGTCGGCGACGAGGGCGAGTACTACCGCATCGAGGTGCGGAGAGGATGACCCGACATATCGCGATCGTCGGTGGCGGTACCGGCGGCACGGTCCTGGCCAACGACCTGGCCGAGCGACTCGGGCCGGAGATCGACGCGGGGGGCGTGCAGGTGACCCTGTTCGACGCCGACGAGGACCACGTCTACAAGCCGGTGTGGCTCTACGTGGCGTTCGGACAGCGCGAACCCGAAGACGGGCGACGACCCCTCCGGGAACTCGTCGACGACCGGATCGATATCCGCCACGAATACGTCGTCGACGTCGACACCGACGCGAGGGAACTCGAACTCGTCGACGACCCGCGTCCGGTGAGCTACGACCACCTCGTTCTCGCGACGGGGTCGGCGATCGCTCCGGAGCGAGTTCCGGGACTCGAAGCCGGCGCCCACGACTTCTACAGCGAGGACGGTGCCCAGCGGTTGCGCGACGAACTCCTCGAACTGACCGACGGCCACGTCGTCCTCAGCGTGGTCGGATCCCCGCATATGTGCCCGGCCGCGCCCCTGGAGTTCTCGTTCATGCTCGACGACTGGCTGCGCGAGCGCGGCTTGCGCGAGGACGTCGACATCACCTACACTTACCCGATCATGCGGGTCCACGGCAACGAACACATCGCCGAGTGGGCCCGCCCCGTCTTCGACGAGCGCGACATCGCAGTCGAGACGATGTTCAACGCCGAAGCGGTCGACCCCAACGCCGGGACGCTCACGTCGATGGAGGGGACCGAGCTCGACTACGACCTGCTCGTCGCGATTCCGCCACACACCGGCACCGAACTCGTGACGGCGGCGGGGCTGGGCGAGGACTGGGTCGACGTCGACAGGCACACCCTCGAAGCGACGGCCGCCGGGGACGTCTACGCGCTGGGCGACGCGGCCGCGGTCGGCGTTCCGAAAGCCGGTAGCGCGGCTCACTATCAGGCGAACGTCGTCGCACAGCGCCTCGCGAGCGAGGTTCGGGGTCGGCCCGCGACGGCGACCTACGACGGCAAGACGCTCTGTTTCATCGAGACGGGGATGGACAGCGCCACCTACGTCGCCTTCGACTACGACGACCCGCCCCAGCCGGGGACGCCCAGCAGGGCGCTCCACTGGTCGAAACTCGCCTACAACGAGTCCTACTGGCTCACCGCCAGGGGGCTCCTGTGAGGGGGTCACGATGAGTGAATCAACGGGGACCACGGCGGAGTCATCGGCCGAGCTGGCAACCGCCATCGAGGACAACCCAGAAGCGGTCGCGACGTTCGTCGAGCGCCTCGACGCCGTCAACGAACTGCTCGAACTGCTCGAACTCGGTACGGACGCGTTAGACGACGACATGGCCGTCTCGTTCGCCGGGACCGCCGCGACGCTCGGTGAATCTGCCGACGGCCTCGCCACCGAGGAGACGGTCACGCTCGCAGAGAGCGTCGGCGAGAACGGCGAGTCACTGGGAGAGGCTATCGCGTCGCTCGCCACGCTCCAGGAGCAGGGTACGCTCGACGACCTCGTCGAACTCGCGGAAGTCGTGTCGCTCCTGGGCGACGCGCTCGACGACGACATGGCCACCTCCCTGGCGGGCACCGGCGCTTCGCTGGGTGAACTCGCCGACGCGGCCGCCGCCGAGGACACTCGCGACGGTCTCTCCACCGTCCTCGGTGCCATCGGTGAGGCACAGACCCAGGAGGCGTCCCGCGTCGGCACCCTGGGACTGCTCCGGGCTACCCGCGACGAGGAGGTCCAGGCCGGCCTGGGGTACCTGATCGTGCTCGCACGCGCTCTCGGCCGCCGAACCGACGCCTCTCGCTGAGGATATAATTGTGTATATTGGCCCCATTATTATACACAATCGTTTTGACCGTGCAGTTCGAACGAGGAGTATGGAACGCAATGTCGGTGGAATGGACCGGTCAGCTCGCCTCGTGCTCGGCCCGTTGCTGGCGGTCGTCGGGCTCGCGATCGTTCTCGACGTCGTCTCGACGAGCGTCTACCTCGGCGGGGCGCTCGTCCTCGCCGGTGCCATACTGCTGGTGACCGGCGCCGTCCAGCAGTGCCCGATCAATAGTCTGCTCGGCGTGAACACCTGTCCGCGAAGTTGAGATCCGGCGCTGGAGGCCGCCTCTTTCCGGGGCCAGAGTCGTTAACCCCCTCGGTTCGGTACGTGGTCCCATGCGCGTCGCAGTGCTCACGGAACCCGGCGAGTTCGAGGTAGTCGAGCGAGAGCGACCGACTCCGAATGCGGACGAAGTCCTCGTCCGCGTCCGGGAGGTCGGCATCTGTGGTTCGGACCTGCACTACTACGAACACGGCCACATCGGCGACAGTGTCGTCGAAGACCCGCAGGTCCTCGGCCACGAGAGTGCGGGCGAAATCGCAGCGGTCGGGTCGGCGGTCGACTCGCTCGTCGTCGGTGACCGCGTCGCGATCGAACCGGGGGTGCCCTGTCGACACTGCGAGTTCTGCAAGCGCGGGGAGTACCACCTCTGTCCGGACGTCACGTTCATGGGATCGCCGCCGATCGACGGCGCCTTCGCCGAGTACGTCGCCTGGCCCGCCGACTTCTGTTACCGGTTACCCGAATCGGTCTCGACCAGGGAGGGCGCGCTCTGTGAGCCGCTCTCGGTCGGGATCCACGCCGCCCGCCGCGGCGACGTCGCCACTGGTGACTCGGTCCTGGTTACTGGTGGCGGTCCGATCGGCCGCTGCGTGCTGGAGGCCGTCCACGCCGCGGGCGCGACGGACGTGATCGTCTCGGAACCCGTCGACCGGAAGCGCGACCTCGCTCACGACCGCGGCGCCGACCGGGTCGTCGACCCGGGCACGGAGTCACTCACCGACGCCGTCGACGACCACACCGACGGCAGAGGCGTCGACGTCGCGATAGAGGCCTCGGGCGCGCGACCGGCTATCGAGTCGACACCCGACGCCGTTCGGCGGGGTGGCACTGTCGTCCTCGTCGGGAACCCCACTGCCGACTCGGTCGACGTCGACGCGCTCGGCCTCGTCCACGCCGAAGTCGACGTTCGTGGTTCCTACCGGTACGCCAACACCTACCCGACCGCCATCTCGCTGCTCGCCGACGACCGTGCCGACCTCTCGGAACTCGTCGAGTTCGACGCGCCGCTGGGTGACGTGGAGGCAGCCTTCGAACGGGCGCGTGACCCGGAGACGGTCAAAGGGACGATCCGACCCTGAGTGTTGCAGGCGTGGGACCCAGTCTCAGCGCGGGTCCCTGTTAGACCCGTTGTCCGGTCCGGTGTCCGGTTCCGCGTTCGGGGGCGATTCGACGTCGACTATCGGCGCTTCGACCGCACCCGGTGTGGGGCTGTCGTCGTCTTCGGGTTCTGTCGACCGGAACGCCGGGAGAGCGGGGTCACGGTGGGGGTTTCGACCGAACACTGCCCCGTGGAGGTCCTGTTCGTCCAGCTGGTCGCGCAGGGTACGTTCGAGTCGGTTGACCTTCGTCACGTCCAGCCCGAACGTCTCCAGCAGCGTCCGGTAGGCGCTGTCGTCGGTCAGCGAATCGTAGCGTTCGTGCAGTGATTCGAGTTCCGAGGGCGGGAGACTCGCCAGCCACTCCTGATCGTCGAGCCCGAGCAGGCGCTGGCGCTCGTCGTCGACGACGTGTTTGATCACGACCAGCGCGACCTTCGGGATGGCCCGCTGGCTGCCGAACACCGTCAGGTCCAGGTCGACCATGATACCCAGCGCCCGGTCGCGTTCCCAGGGCCGGAGCCCGAGCTGGTTGCAGAAGGCATGAGTGATGCGCGCTTTCTCCAGTCTATGCATCCGTCCGCTGTGGCCCGCCATCGCGGGGTGGTGCTCGTCGTGAAGCCGCCGGAGGTTCTCGTCGACGTCCGCGTCGGGGTGTTCGGGTCGGCCGATCATCGTCGCGCTCGGCGTCGTCACGTCCCAGCGTCGAACCACCTCGTCCCTGGCGGCGTCGACGCGACCGAGCGCACCGTCGCCCGGCCGGGTGCTCACGTCACGCTCGGCCCGCGGGTCCATCGGCTCGGCGGTCGTCGCCAGGCCCATCTCCCCGTGGGGAGAACCGTCGGTCATCTCCTCGTCGTTGGACGGCCACCCTATAGAAACCAGTGGCTCCGAGTCGTCCACGGAACGGAGACACGGAGAACGGTTCGCCTTATTTACCCCCGTTATCGCCAGAACGACTTAAAGAAACGTGGGTGAAGCGTCACTCCGCTTCGTCGTCCGGACTCGCGAGCAGGTCCGCCTCGTACTGCGCGACGGCGCCGACGACGGCCTCGGCATCTTCCTCGGGGACGTCGAACTCGTCGAGGCTCTCGTACAGCAACTCGACCGCGCGCTCGATGTGTCCCGGTTCGAACGGGACGTGGAGATGGGCCTCACGGACGGGTTTGGCGTCGTAGGTCTCCGGTCCGCCTGCGGCCTCACAGAGGAAGTCGGTCTGCGTTCGCCGGAGCAGTTCCAGGTCCGATCCGTCGAAGAACGGTCCCAGTTTCTCGTCGTCGAGGAGTCGGTCGTAGAAATCGTCGACGACCGCCCTGATTCCCTCGCGTTCACCCAATCGCCCGTATAGATTGTCGCCAGACATTTGCGAATACCGTCGTCTGTTTCGGGTTTGTAGCTTTCGATGGGGGTCCGTCGTCGCTCGGCGACTCTCCCGCGCGCTCAGAGTTCCCGGCGTGTCTCCGGGTCGTCGAGATCCCAGAGCACGGCCGGCAGGAAGGCGTCGAGGTGTTCGATCACGCGCCGCTCGGAGACGCCCAGTCCCTCACAGTGTTCGTGGGCCGAGTCGCGGACGGAGACGTGGATATCGCCACCGTCTCGCCGGGTGGCACTTCCGTCCGTGACGGTGACCTCGAGCGGGAACACCGAACAGCGGGCGGGTTTCCAGTCGTGCTCGGCGTGGAGCGCACAGAGGCCGTCGTCACGGAGGAAGTAACAGGCTGCGCCGTCGTCGCCGACGTGGTCCGTGCGGTCTTTTTCCTCTTTTCGGACGAAGTCCTGGCCGCGGAACTCGGTGGTGGTCTCGGCGAGGCTCGCATGGTCGGCGAGTGCCAGCAGGTCGGGCTCGTACAGCAACACGCCGTGGTGACAACACCAGGTACACTCCTCGACGCACTCGAAGGTGAGTCCGGGATCGAAGTCCACGACGGCCTCCTTCCCGGGGTGGACCTCGACGGTGCGGGCCTGGTCGCTCACGTCCCGCTCTCGGGGCGGGACGGACAAGTGACTTTCACTCCGTCGCGCCGTCGTCCACCGCCGGTCCCGGGAGCGTCGAGCGGTCGAAGAGTCCCGAGACCTGAGCGCGGACCCGACGGGCGAACGCCGGGCCACAGACGGGAGCCAGGAGTGCTGCCTCGGACCCGAGTCCGAGCACGAACGAGGCGATCACCGCGGCGAGGATGACGATGAGCGGCACCGCCAGCACGAGGACGATCCCGGCGACCAGGATGATGAGGAGGATCTTGACGCCGCTGTCCATGTCGTCGAGCATACTCCCAACGATTCGACAACTCGACTTAAAACTACTCCACACGAGCGCGGGGCGACCCACGGACATTTGTCGGGCGTCGACGAACGTGTGGGTATGTCGGAGACGGACGTCGACAGCCCGGAGGACACGATGCGGGAACGGGCGGCGGGGAGTCGGGTCAAACTGTGGCTGTTGCTCGACGCAAACCGTCGAGTTGTCACCGGGGCGCTCGTCGTCGTCGTCTTCGCCACGCTCGTCGCCTTCGGGACGTTCGGGCCCGTGGCGCTCCGGGACGCGATGTCGTCGAGTGACCCCGTCGAGACGGCGTTCCAGGGCTTTCTGACGGCTATCATCACCGGGGTCACGCTCGTCGTGACGCTCAACCAGCTCGTCCTCTCTCAGGAACTGGGCGGTGTCGCCGACCAGCGCGAGCGCATGTCCGGGGCGATGTCCTTCCGTCGCGACGTCGAGGACGCTGTCGAGGCACCCGTCGCGCCGCCCGAACCCGCACAGTTTCTGCGGGCGTTGCTCGATTCGACGACCGCCAGCGCCGAGGACCTCGCCGCCGCCGCCGACGAGAGCGACGACGAACAGTTCGTAGAACGCGCGGAGAAACTCGCAGACGGGGTCGCCGGCAACGCGAACGCCGTCGCAGACCGACTCGACGACGCGCAGTTCGGGACGTTCGACGTGCTCTCGGCCGCGCTCGATTTCAACTACTCCTGGAAGGTCTACGAGGCTCGAAGGCTCCGCGAGAGCCACGATTCGCTCTCGCCCGCGGCCGAGGAGGCTCTCGACGCCCTGGTCGACGCGCTGACGTTCTTCGGCCCGGCGCGCGAACACGTCAAGACGCTCTACTTCCGCTGGGAACTCGTCGACCTCTCGCGGGCGATCCTCTACGCGGCGGTCCCGGCGCTGCTCGTCTCCGTCGGGATGATCCTGTACGGCAACGACCCGGCGATCGCCACGGGCGCGACGCTGGGTGTCGACAACCTCGTCTGGCTCACCAGTGGTGCCGTCGCCGTCGCGGTGGTACCCTTTGCCGTCCTGCTCGCGTACGTCCTCCGCATCGCGACTGTCGCGAAACGGACACTCGCGATCGGCCCGTTCGTCCTCCGGGACACCGACCGGAGCGCCGACATCGACTGGGAGGAGTGACCGACGAAAACCTGGAACGTATCCTCGGATCAACACTTAATTCGTTCACCGAACCAGTAGACCGTATGAGCGAAGACAGCGGTAGAGACGACGACCTCCGACATGCGTCCAGTGACACACCGGTCGAGGGGGACGTTCCGCCGGCCGTTCTGGAACTCGACCACGTCTACGACGCGCTGGCACACTCCCGGCGGCGCTATCTCTGTTACACGCTCCTCGAAGACACCGAGTGGTCGCTGACTGAGTTGGCGCGGAAGATCGCAGCCTGGGAGTACGAGGTGGCCGAACAGGCGGTCACGGACCGCCAGCGATCCGAGGTCTACGTCGCACTCTATCACGCACACGTCCCCAAACTGGTCGAGGATGGCGTCGTCACGTTCGACGAGACGACAGAGACGATCACGGCCGCTGACAACGCCGAACAGGTCCTGGCTGCACTCGAGGGCATGGGGGCGAGTCTCGATTCGAATCAGGAGAGTCACGCCCGGAGTGAGATAGAATGAGTCGAGGCGGCGAAGCGGACCCGCTCGACGACAGCGGGCTGACGAAAACCCCCGACGTACACTGGTCGCAAGCGGCCCAGCGCCACTACGACCCTGCGGACACTGGTGAACTCACGACGGCTATCGTCTTCGCTATCGCCGAAGCGATGGGCGTAGAACCCCAGGAGGTGAAGTCACCGTCGCTGTACGAATGTGTCGACGCGGCGGCGCTCGAAGACACCTTCTTCGGCCCGTCCGTCACCGGCGAGTCCCGGCAAGGCATCGGCACCGTCGAGTTTCGCTACACCGAGTACCTCGTGACTGTCCGGAGCGACGGCTGGGTTCAGGTCTACGAACCCGCGGAGACGGATACCTCGGGATAGCGGCGTTTCGTCGAAGTACCTGTGTTTCCGGGCGACGCCACGTGATCGCTCACTGTCTAATATAGATACCTCTCGGGCTTGCACTCGTCGCTCGACAGAGAGCTGAGATGAGTGTGAGAACAGTACTACGAGAAGCCCCGAGAAGTCCCGTTCAGTCTTCGAGCGCGTCGGCGATCCGGCCGAGTTCGCGTCGAGCGTCGTGGACTTCGTCGCGGAGCTTGCGGACCTCGCGGACGAGTTCCTCGTTGTCGTCGCTGCCCTCTTCTTCGCGTCCGCGACCGCGCTCGGCGCCGGGCGGACCGCCACCCATGCCGGGCGGACCGCCGCCACCGCCCATCATGCCGCCCATCATCTGCGCGAAGGGGTTGCCCCCGCCCATGCCGCCGGGGCCGCCACCGCCCATCATCTCTTCCATGCGCTCCTCGCGACTGGGACCGTCACCGTCGCCCTCGCCTTCCTCGGCGCGCTGCTGACGGATCTCTTCGACGCGCTCGCGGAAGGATTTCGTCTCGTCGTCGCCCTCGCCCTCGGCCGACTCCCCGGTCTCTGCGCCGGCGTCCGCGTCGGCGTCGGGTTCTGAACCCGCGACGTCTTCGGTCTCTGTGTCGTCCGGTGCGCCGGATTCGTCGGCCTCGTCGTCTGCCATACACGCAGTTGCCGTGGGCGACTCAAAAGGATTGTCAACCCAGACGCCGCACGAGCACCGAGACGCCGTAGACGGAGGCGATCAGCACGAGCAGGTTGAACGCCGCCTGGAACACCGACACGAAGTCGTCCGATATCCACACCTGGATCGCCTGCGAGGCCGCGAAGTAGAACCGGAACGTCGCCAGCAACGCCAGCAAACACAGGACGACCAGCGCCCCGATCTGGACGACGTAGGCCAGACGCTCGCCCGAAGTTCGAGAGTCGTCGGCGGATACATCCGCGGAAGATGCGGTAGCGCTCTCGGTCTGCGTCTGGTCGCCGCCGCCAGCGGCCGCCGGGTCCGCAGTGCCGCCGTCCGCCGACGGATTCGCATCGCCGGCGTTCAGGATTCCATCGGTCGACTGGTCGGGCGCGTCGGGTTCGCCCTGCTGTTCGACAGTCGGATCGTCGTTGTCTGTGTCGTTGGTCATGTGCGCCTCCTGTATGCTACGAGCGCGGCGCCGAGCAGCGCGATGACGGTCACTACCGCACCGAATCCCGGACCGGTTGCCACCGTCGTCGGAAGCGGCGTCTCCTGGTCGCGAGACGGCGTCGACGCAGTGAAGTCACCCGCGTCGAACTCGACGTCCTCGCGGGTCGTGTTCTCGGGGACGGGCCGCGAGGGGTCGAGCATCGCACCCGACGTCGCACTGCCGACGATAACGCCGTCGCGCAGCAGGATACCGTCGAGGTAGTAGTTGTACTCCAGCGGGACGTCGAGTTCGACAGTGGGGGTCGCGGTCTGCCCGGGGCCGATATCGCCGATTTCGACCGTCTGGCGGTCGGCGATCAGGTTGGACTCGACCTGTCGAGCGCGGACGACCAGTTCCAGCCCGCCGGCCGGGTCGTCACCGCGATTGGTCAGCCAGGTCTGGGTCTGGAGCGTGATCGTGTCGTTGCGGATCTCCCCGCGGCTGAAACTGATGACCGGCAGGTCGCTCCCGGCCGATTCGAAGCGGTGGAACTCGACGGGCGTGTCGGCGTAGTTGGGCGTCAGCGACCCGACGCCGTTGACCTCGGTGAGCCCGGTCGCGATCCGGTCACCGTCCTCGTAGACGCGGACGTTCAACCGGTAGCCGCCCTCCCGCGGGACGGTGACGTTCACTCGTGTCCGGACCTCCCGGTTGCCCGTGAGGTTCCCGAGGTCCTTGCGGACGGTCTTTGCGACCAGCCCCGTCTCCGCGTCGATGGCCTGGACTTCCACGCTGACGTTCGTCGCGGGCCCGCCGCGGTGGTCGAGACGCAGGTCCAGCGAGAGTTCGGCCGTCTCGCCGCCGACGTCACCCGTGGCGACCCGTGGGTCCTGGAGGGCGAGGTAACTCTCGCGGACCGAGTCGTCCGATCGGTCGGCCAGCGCACCCGGCGCGAGTGTCGCTACCGCCAGCGAACCGACGACCACTGCCGCCGCGAGGATCGCGAGCGTTCGTTCCCTGTTCACACCCCTTCCGGCACACCCCTCCTGTAAATGTTTTGTGTCCAACAGGCTGTCGGTACCGGGGTCGAAGGAAACCCGTTCTCAGCCGAAGGCACCGAGACTCGACTGGAGGTCTCGTCCGGGGTCGCCCGCCGTCACCTCGTGGCCGACGAGGTCGCGCATGTCCACCGCGTACGTCGTCCCGCCCTTCTCGACGACCAGCACTCGTCCCTTGGTGCCCAGGACTGTGCCCGACAGGAGCGTCTCGGCGACCGGTCGCTCCGAGAGGTCCAGACCGTAGTCGAACTCGAAGGTCTCGACTGGGTCGAAGTCGGCCAGAAGGTCCTCCCAGGCCGTCTCGTCGACCGAACGGTGGAGGCCCTGAATCTTCGTCGGGACGCGCACTCGGTCACCGATGTCGACAGCGATCTCGGCCTCTATCTGTCGGGCGGCGCGCCCGTTCGCGACGGTTCGCAGGTGGGCCGCGCGGTCGGCACCCTGTTCGCGGAGTCGACGGTCGAGTCGCCACGAGCGGGTCACGCCCACTTTGAACGTCGACGGCGCGAACGCGGCGAGGTAGACGGCGTGTTCCTCGCGACAGGACTCTATGGGGAGCGAACACTGCCCGGTACAGCGCGCACAGGGCCACCGATCGGTGTGCTGGTCGCAGTACGGCGCGCCAGTCCGCTCACAGCGAGTGTGGGAGTCGCCGTCGTAGACGCCGGCGCAGTGGCGGTCGCCGAGGCTGTAGGCCAGTTCCCGACCGGGGGCGAGCGACTCGCGTTCGACGCCCGCGTCCCCGGACAGCACCAGCCCCGCCGGCTCCTCGACGGCCGCGTCGTACCCCACGATTTGCACGGGCGTCCTTGGGTAGGGCCCGATTTAGGAGTGGCGTTCCGGCGGCTACCGTGGGGCGATGCCTCCGTGACGGGGCCCCACGTATCGATGGGTCTCTACTCGTGAACCAGGTGTCGTGAACGGGGATCCGGGTTTATTGCCCAGGCACCCGACGGCGTCGCTGGAGACAGATAATGGTCGAGCTCTCACTTTCGAGTCCGGCGTTCGACGACGGGGGGCCGATCCCGGAGCAGTACGGGTATACCGCAGCCAACGTCAACCCGCCACTGGACGTGGCGAACGTCCCCTCGAGTGCGGAGACACTCCTGATCGTCGTCGACGACCCCGACGCACGCGAGCCGGCGGGCAGGATCTGGGACCACTGGGTCGTCTGGAACATCCCAGCAAACATCGAGTCGATCCCCGAAGACTGGGACGCCGCCGCGGCCGGCGCCACCGAGGGGCAAAACGACTTCGGCGAGAGTGGCTGGGGCGGCCCGAACCCGCCGGACCGGGAACACACCTATCGGTTCCTCCTGTACGCGCTGGATACGACGCTCGACCTCGGTCACGGCGCGAGCAAGGACGACCTCTACGACGCCGCCGAGGGCAACGTCGTCGGCAAAGCCCACCTCGAAGGCACGTACGCGCCCTGAACGGCTCGCTTCGCTCGCCGTTCGAGGGATCGTGCCGGCCAGGTTCGGCCAGCGAGCCCGCTCGCTGCCCTCGCAGTCGGTTGTGTGATTTCACGATACTAGCTAATTGGGCACCGAAACCACCAGAATTGAGTCGCCTGCGTCGACCGGTACTACTTCCTGGCGCGCTCTCACTCCAGCAGTTCACGCGTCGCGCGGCGGACAGCGTCGTCGCTGGATCCCTCGGGTTCCCAGCCAAGCGCCGAGAGTTTCTCGATGGAGAGGCGCATCCGTGGGACGTCGCCGACCCACCCGCGGTCGCCGCCGGTGTACTCGTAGTCGGGGTCGAGTCCCATCTCGTCGGCGACGATGTCCGCGATGGTCGTCACCGACGTCGTGGTTCGCGTCCCCAGATTGTACGTGTTGACCGGCTGGTCGGCGTGTTCGACGACGTGGACCATCGCGTCGAGACAGTCCTCGATGTGCATGTAGGATTTCTCCTGGCGGCCGTCGCCGAGGATCGTCAGCGTCTTCGGGTCCTCTTCGAGTTTCTCGATGAAGTCCGGGATGACCGCGCCGGCCTGCAGTCGGGGGCCGACGATGTTGGCGAAGCGGTAGTTCCAGACGGTGAAGTCGTGACTGTGGGCGTAGACCGACAGCAGCGACTCCTCACCGAGTTTGCTCGCGCCGTAGATGCTGATGGGCTCCAGGGGCGCGTAGTCCTCGGGCGTCGGTCGTGGGGCCTCGCCGTAGACGACCGACGACGAGGTAAAGGCGATCTTGTCCACGCCCACCTCGTCCATGCGCGTGACGACCGTCTCGGTCAGGCTGTTGTTGAGGCGGAACTGCTCGACGTCGTCGCGGGCCGCGTTCTTGTCCGCGGCGAAGTGAAAGACGATATCGGTGTCTTCGGTGATCGCTTCGGCGGCGACGTCGGGGTCGGTCAGGTCGCCCGAGACGAACTCGACGCCGTCGGGTACCCAGGCTTCCTTGCCGTTCGAGAGGTCGTCGACGGCGACGACGTCGTTGTCTGGCGCGAGTCGGTCACAGAGGTGCGAACCGACGAAACCCGCACCGCCCGTCACTACGATCCGCTTGCCGGAAAGATCCATACGTCGCCGTCGCCGGGCCAGTCAATGGGTGTTGTGGTCCCGGTCGAGTTTCGGGGCCTTCCGACACAGTCCGACACTCTCAAACACCCGAGATGACAACGACGAGGTATGGACAGAGACGACCAGTCCGCAGTGACGCGGCGTCGATATCTGGCGGCCGCCGGCGGGGTCGGAACGCTGGGAGTCGGAGCAGCGGGCTGTCTCGACCTCGGTGGTTCGAGCGGCGAGACGACGCCGACGGCCGTCCCCGAGGCACTGCCGCCGCCGACCCGGGGTGGCGGTGACGTGACGCTGACCGTCTACGCCGACTTCGCGTGTCCGGCGTGTCAGACCTTCCACGAGAACTTCGTCCCGCCACTCGAATCGGACTACGTCGAGCCCGGGGTCGTGACCTACGAACACCGGGACTTCCCGCTCGAGATGCACGCGCCACGGTCGTTCGACGCGGCCAACGCCGCCCGCGCCGTCCAGGACGCGGCCGACGACGAGACGTTTTTCGCCTACGTGGACTCGCTGTTCGCCAATCAGCGGCGACTCTCGCCGGACGTCTATCAGTCGCTCGCGGGTGACGTCGACGTCGACGGCGAACAGGTCAGAGAAGCAGTCGAGAGGCGGATCTACCGTCGGACGGTCTCACGCGACCTCGACGCGGGCGACGCGGCTGGCGTCCGCGGGACGCCGACGGTCTTCGTCGACGGTGAGGGGCCGATCGACCTGAGTCTCGAAGCCATCCGCGACGCCATCGAGGCAGCGCGGTCGCAAGACTCCTAACCCGGCCTCTCGTAGCCGCCGGCGATGCAGGGTGAACCTGCCGTCGTCGTCTGCCGACTGGGTCACCGTCCCGGGCGCGACGACCGCATGACGACGCACGTCGGCCTGACAGCGCGGGCGCTTGGCGCCGACCGCGTCGTCCTTCCGACCGACGCCTCCGGCAGCGCCGACACCATCAGGGACATCACCGACCGCTTCGGTGGCCCCTTCGAGGTCGAGGTCGGATCGCCGATCTCGGTCGTCCGCGACTGGGACGGCCCGGTCGCGCATCTCACGATGTACGGCGAACCCGTTCAGGACGTGGTTGGGGACGTGCGCGAGTCCCGGGAGACCGACCCACTGCTCGTCGTCGTCGGCGCGGAGAAAGTGCCCTTCGAGGTGTACGACCGCGCCGACTGGAACGTCGGTGTCACGAACCAGCCCCACTCCGAGGTAGCGGGGCTCGCCGTCTTCCTCGACCGGCTGTTCGACGGTCGCGAACTCGACCGAGAGTGGACCGACGCCGAACGGGTGGTCGTGCCCCAGGAGACGGGCAAGCGCGTCGAAGAACCCGGCGGCGAGGCGGACGACGAGAACTGAACGGGCTGTCCCGGGGCCGGACCATCCGGTGGACTTAAACGCCTCAGGGACTCAATCTGACACAATGGCTTTTGACGACCTCCTGGAGGACCCTGTGATACAGAAGTATCTCCACGAACTGGTCGGACCGAAGGGGATGCCCGTGGCGGCGGCGCCGCCGGACGGCGAGGTGACCGACGAGGAACTCGCCGAGGAACTCGGGCTGGAACTCAACGACGTCCGACGCGCGCTCTTTATCCTCTACGAGAACGACCTGGCGAGCTACCGGCGACTCCGCGACGAGGACTCCGGCTGGCTCACCTATCTCTGGACGTTCGAGTACGAGAAAATCCCCGAGCAACTCGAATCGGAGATGCACAGACTACTCGCCGCCCTCGAAGAGCGCCGAGAGTACGAACGCAACCACGAGTTCTATCTCTGCGAGAACTGCGGGATTCGCTTCGAGTTCGGGGAGGGCATGGAGTTTGGCTTCGAGTGTCCCCAGTGTGGCTCCGACCTCGAAGCGCTTGAGAACACCCGACTCGTCGACTCGATGGAAGAACGCATCGAGGAGCTGCGAGACGAGCTCAACGTCGAACAGGCGAGTATCGAAGTCTGATGGTCGTACTCGCTACCAAATTGTACGTCTCCGGGGACGCCCGTGAGCGCGCACAGGACTCCCTCGAATCGATGCTGGCAAACGACTTGGCGGATCTCGACGTCGAGTACTCGGTCGGGGTTCGCGACGACGACTTCCCCTCCGTGACCATCGACGGCCCGGACGCTACGGTCGCTCGGAATCTGCTCCGCGAGGAGTGGGGCGAGATCACGCCCCACCTCGAGGACGGCGAGGTCTACTGGGGCACCCTCGAAGCGTGGGACGACGACGGATTCGTCCTCGATGCCGGCCGCGACGTACGGATTCCCGCCGCGGAGATCGGGCTCGGCCAGGGGACGCCCGAACAGATCCGCACTCGGTTCGGCCTCGTCCAGCACGTTCCACTGCGCTTTGTCGCCGGTGAGACGCCGCGGCTTGCCGACGCCGAACGCGACCGTCTCTACGAGTGGACACGCGGCAGCGGGCGGCTCAACGTCAACAGCGCAACCCGCTCGGAAGTGCGTGCGACGATCAACCGCGCCGGCCACGCACAGGACATCGTCACGGTCGAACGTATCGGCCTGTT